>Ga0208823_1000085_pt1 | contig 76046 bp, 66 predicted proteins | sample AD_UKC075_MetaG_FD_184440 | JGI IMG/M metagenome (GOLD analysis project Ga0208823, IMG submission 184440) | Active sludge microbial communities of municipal wastewater-treating anaerobic digesters from USA - AD_UKC075_MetaG (SPAdes) (version 2) | ecosystem: Engineered > Bioreactor > Anaerobic >...
ACCAAAGCTCGGTGGCTCTGGCCAATTTGGAAATCCAAGGGAACCGCCTTGGCTCCCAGCAGGGGATGGCGCCCCTGTTTGATATCACAAACCCCGGAAGTATTCAGCTGTACCGGCCGCATATCCAAAGACTGGCTGTACTTGGCCTTGGCAAATACAAAATCATAATGAGTGATGGTTTCTACATTTATTAACAGTTCACGGGCATAACTCTCTACCCGCCCCGTCAGATAAGTGAGAATCCTATAGACCTCTGCTTCTTCTTCGGATTTAAGCTGGCTGTATTCGTCCTGCAGGCGGGTAACAGCCGCTGGTTCCATAAAAACCGTGGAACCGGTTGAAGAAGTATCCACTACTGTTCCGGAGAATTTCTTGCGGTATTGCCGCTGGATTGGCACCACCATCCGCCCGTTTCTTTCCTGAATAATCGCATCCTGAAGCATATGGGCGTAGGTATCCGATCTTAATATATCGTGCAGTTTCTGCCGGATACGTTCCTCCACCACAGCCATGCGCCTGCGAATCCGGTAAAGCTCGCTGCTGGCCCGGTCCGCTACCTCCTGGTTGACTATGGCGCCAGTGATCTCGTCGTACAGATCATCCAGAGCAAACATAGAATGAGCATAGGAAGCCAGGCGGGGAGCCACCGTCTGCATGGCTTCCATATATTTAACCATTCTTTTTACACCCTCCAGCAGCTTGCCGCAGGACTCAAGTTCCTGGGGAGCAAGTACAAAACCCTTGCCCAGTTTGGCCATTATTTCGGGAATGTTTTCCATAATGGGCAGGGGGACGCTGGAATTCACCCCCAGCATGGTTCGAGCTTCAGTGGTCTCATCCATCCAGTTTTGAATCTGCCGTTCATTAACTGAAGGTTTAAGCTGGTCTAAAAGCTGCCGGGCTGTTTCCGTCAGGGCAAAGGTTTTTATTTCTTCCAGAATCTTAGGGAATTCCAGCAACTGCAAAGTAGTTTGATTCATTATTCATCCTCCTTTAGTATTAAACGGATTCCAGATGTGTCATTGCTATGCAAATAGCCATCGCTGTGTCATCGCACTTACAGTTCTACTGATGCTCCCTTTGGTCGCGGCTAAGGTTGCGAGGAGCGAAGCGACGTGGCGATCTCAGTCAAAATCTACGGTATGAGTTTGTGGATTGCCACGCCTTCGGCTCGCAATGACAGACACAAGTTTTTTATTCTTCATAGCCTGCACCACAATGCACACAATAAAAAAACCGGACTGCAGCAGATCAAACAGCTGCTCTCTCCGGTACACACCCTGGTGCGGATCCAAAATCCTGGAATAAAAAAACCATGCCCATGCACGGTTCCTGTCATTATTTATTCATAATGATAAGAATGCCTGCCGCTGTTGTTCTGCTGCAAACCATACACCAGCAGTCCCTGCTTTCAGGGACTCCGTGCTGCTTTTGCAACCGTATGAAGCTACGGTTAGTTGTGAACAACCTCGGACATAAATGCATTCCTTTACTTTGGCGTTGCTTTCATTGTATTGCATCAGAAGGCGTAATGCAAGGGAAATGGCGAAATCCTTTCCCCAGCTCAGCAATTGTCACCTGAAGGATATTCGACCATGAACGAAAACACCTCCTCATATGTTGAAAGACTCCGCTGCTAAAGAATGGAACATAGCTGCACGGCTTAAGCAGGAATATTAGCCGGGCGAGTTACGTACGACGCGCCGTTGCAACCCAAGAGCCGTTACTATATCGTGACGACGAAACAGGTGCACATGGTGAACCTGCTGGCGTTAAACTCTAAGTGCGATGACACAGGGAACTGTTTTCTCAGCAATCGCTAATAGTGGCCAGGGGTCCCTTTTCAAACAGGCATTCAATCAGTTCCGCTTCGCTGACCATACCCTGCACCTGGTGGTTATCACTGATAACCACCACCAGCAAGTAATAGGTAGGACTGCTGGCCTGCAAAATAGTTTTCACCAGGGTATCCGGTTTACTGACATACTGCTGGGCCGGAAGGTGACCATTCCTGGCCAGATCCCCTTTTTTATTAACCAGATAGCGCATAAATGAATAGGCTAACAGCTGCCCTTCACGCCGGGCTGACCAGAACAAAATTGCCCCGGCCAGTATAATATTTAAGCCGGTTAACGAGCTAAAGGTTTCGTATACTCCCCAGAGTACCAGAGCAACACCCGCTATCTGCCCCAGTCGTGCCATTCTGGCTGTAGCTTTCTTATATCCCTGCCACCGGGATAACTGGGCTCTAAGTACTCTCCCCCCGTCCAAAGGAAGAACCGGAAGCAGATTAAATAACCCCAGCAGCAAATTAATGGTGATAAAGAACTCTGCTTTGGCTAGGGACAGATAAGGAGTCAGAAAATAAAAAACTGCCGCTATGGTTAAGCTGCAGGCTGGCCCGGTCAGGGCAATAATAGTTTCCTTCTCCGGTTCCAAACCAGTGAAGTCTTCGATTTTAGCCTGCCCTCCAAAGGGCAGCAGCTCCACTTCCTGAACTGCAACTCGTAGACCACGGGCAGCTACCAGATGAGCCAGCTCATGCAGCAAGACGGCAGCCAATACCAGCAGCACTTCTGCCCCCAGTCCCAGCCACCCATATACCAGGGCTAAAAGCAACAGCAGCGGATTGATCTTTAATCTTACCCCAACCAGCCTGCCTAATCTCATAATCAGGGAAAGAGACTATGAGGATCCATGGGCCCATCTTCATCGCGCAGTTCAAAATACAGGGTTTTACCGGTCTTGCCCAATATCTCATTCTGGTTCACCATTTGGTTTTCTCTTACCAGTACCTCCTGTAAACCTTGATAGTAAGAAAATAGCTTTTCACCATGTTTTATTAATATCGTTCTACCTTCTTCCTGACGCGATACTTCCACCACTTCTCCAGATAAAATTGGGCGAACCGGAGTATTTTCCTTAACAATCAGCGTTATTCCGGGGTAGAATTCCTGTTTACGGCTCTGCTCATTCCAGTTCCACCCATAGCGCCGGGCTACCGTCAGGTAGCTGCAGGGAGACTGCATCTCGCTTTCAGTAAAAACCGGCACTTCTTTATTTGTCATGCGGCTGCGGGTATTCTCCACCAGCAGAGCAAGCTTTTCCTCCACCCCGTAATCTTTTAGAACATAGTTGCTCAAAACCGCCTCTACCAGGTAGCGGCTGCTATGATTGGACTGCAAAGACAATCCTACCAGCATTGCGACTAAGATCACCACGAGCAGGCGCACACGAAAGCTACCTATCATCACTATCACCTCAGTGATCTTTATTGACCCCTTGTCCCGGCTGAAGCAAGCCCAAACTTAAAAAGAGCCGGGCAATAAAGTATATCTTGCTGTTGGGAAAAATATGACAAGACTGTATTGCAATAAAATTTTATTCTTAGAAAGTTCGAGAATGTAATATAATAAAAACAAATCACAAGTACTGGGGGAATTACCATGAAAACCCGAATAACTGAACTGTTTGGCATCGAATACCCAATCATTTGTGGAGGAATGTTGTGGCTGGCTACTCCCGAACTATGTGCAGCCATTTCCAATGCAGGCGGATTAGGCAATATTACCGCTTGTAACTACGACACCGGCGAGGAATTGCGCCAAGCTATTCATCGTGCCCGGGAACTGACCAGCAAGCCTATCGGTGTAAATATTACTCTCCTTCCTTCCATGAGGTTCACGGAAGAGATCTTTGATGATTTCTTTAAGGTATGTGCTGAAGAAAAAGTCGAAGCCATTGAGGTATCGGGGAAGCCAGCAGTCAAATACCTGGATATGCTGCATAAAGCCGGTGTAAAAGTGATGCATAAGGTGGGAGCGGTCCGTCACGCCCTAAACATAGAAAGATATGGTTACGATGCCGTTATTGCCGCAGGTATCGAAGAAGGGGGACATCCTCTCAATGACGATGTTACCACTATGGTTTTGGTACCCCGTATTGTGGAAAGTGTTAAGATACCAGTAATATCCACCGGCGGAATCGCAGACGGGCGGGGATTGGCAGCAGCTCTAAGCCTGGGAGCAGAGGGCGTACTTATGGCTACCCGTTTTATTGCCACCAAAGAATGCGCCGTTCATCCCCGGGTGTGGGAAGAACTCATCCGGCGTCAGGAAAACGAAACTACTCTCATCTGCAAATCAGTGGGTCTTCAAGGTCGGGCCTTAAAAAATAAACTTGCCCAGCAGGTGTTAGATCTGGAGAGCAAAGGGGCTGGTTTAGCAGAATTAATTCCTCTGTTGTCCGGCCAAAAGGCTAAAACTGCCTGGCAAACCGGTGAAGTGGACGATGCCGCTTTGATGGTGGGTCAATCCATCGGTCTGGTAAAAGAAGTGACTACCTGCAAAGAACTAATTGAGTCCATGGTGGAAGAGGCTCGCACTATCATGGCCAAAAATCTGGCCCGTTTCAATAATTAGCCCAACAGCTACTGCGGGGCATTGAGCCGCCCCGCAGCACACCTCCTTTAAGCCCGGGCTTTTTTAACCAGACGGTTATAAATTGGGGGCGGTACTACGTAGCGGGAAAGGCTGATTATCTTTTCAATCCATATTAAGAGACGTTCATCCCCATCCCAATACTGTTCCAAAACATCGTGACTGACACTATCCATTAAACGCTTTAATACTAGAGCTACCAGCAGCATATCATCCACTTGCCCCAGAAACGGTACCATGTCCGGTATGAAATCCAGCGGCGATAATACATAAGCTACGGTAGCAGCCAATAAAGCTTTATCGGCAGTGCTCACTGACTGATCCTTTAACAGCCGGTACAATAATTTGAGGAAATTGGGGATCAACAACAATGCTTCCTGCAGAACTTTTTCAGCTAGCTGGCCAGTACTCTTCGATCTGTCGCTACCCATATTACCCAATTCCTGATCATAATCGTATTCCATGGGCATCCCCCTTTGCGTCTTCGCTTTTAGTATAGCCAGACCGCCAGTTAAAATACTATTTTGCGTCCCCGAACATTAACACTTAAAATTAACCCCGCCGCCACCAAATTAGTAAGCATGGAACTGCCTCCATAACTCAAAAAAGGCAATGGTATTCCGGTAATAGGCATAATACCTATCGACATGCCAATATTCTCAAAGATATGAAAAAGCCACATAGCTGTCACGCCGATGACTAAAAGGGTCCCAAACAAGTCTTTGGCTTGATAACTTATATAGATAGCCCGCAGCAGCAAAATGGTATACAGCAGAATAATAGCCGCAGCGCCGATGAAGCCCATTTCCTCACCTATAACCGCATAGATAAAGTCGGTGTGATGCTCAGGCAGAAAATTAAGTTGCACCTGGGTACCCTTGAACAGGCCTTGTCCGGTCAATCCACCTGCTCCTATAGCAATCAGAGATTGAATGGTATTCCATCCTGCCCCGCGGCCCCCTTTGCCATCTTCATAGGGATTCAGGAAAACTGTAAGCCGCTTGATCTGGTAATCCTCCAAAGGCAGCCACATACCAAACTGAAAGTGCAGGAATAGCGCCAACGCCACTGCACCTGCCCCGGCGACTATTATTGCACACAAAATGCGGGGATTAGCCCCGGCTACAAACAACATTACCAGGGTCATGGCAATGTACACCAACGCGGTTCCCAGATCCGGCTGCATCAAAATAAGCAGGAAAGGTACTCCCATATATAAGAAGCAGGGCAAAATTTCGCTTAGGGTGTTGAGCATCCCTTTACGCTTGTTAAGAAAGTCTGCAAAAGCTATGGCCAGCATTATCTTGGTAAACTCAGCCGGCTGAACTGCCGGCAGCGGGCCTAAACTGATCCAGCCGGTGGTACCCCGCACTTCTTCACCCATTACCAGCACTGCTATCAGTAGAAAAATAGAAAGTCCGTACAAAATAATACTGAATCGCCGTAATTGACTATAATCATAGCGCAGCATTAGAATAGCCGCTACCAGACCGATCCCTACAAATAAGGATTGTTTTTTTACATAATAATAAGGATCCCCGACGATGCTTTGGCTGGCGCTGGACAGTACTATCAAACCAAAGATTAAGATCAAAAACAAGCTTATCAAAAATGGTTTATCTATAAACTTGAGCCGTTTTATGTTCAAGGTATAACCTCCCCTATCCAATCATTATATCGGTATCGGTTCACCCATGTCTACTTAGCTTACTCAGGCAGATACAGGAAGAGAGGAACAGGGGAGAAGGCCAAAGGCGTCTTGAGAAGATAAGAGGACGATCATCCTGTTTTCCGGCGCAAAAAAAGACAAGGGGAAGAAATGAAGAAACATCCCCTTGTCTTCCTGGTTATTGATTAACAGCCCGGCGGAAACCCCGGACTGGAATGTTGGCAATCAGAGCAACTGAGTCGTCTTCATTGGCCAGATCTACTACCAGGGCATCTTCATCAATATCCAGGTATTCTCTGATAACCTTAATTAAATCCTCCTTTAAGGCATTCAGCAGTTCCGGAGAACTGGAACTGCGGTCGTGAACCAGTACCAGACGCAGGCGTTCCTTGGCAATGTCTTTACTGGCCATATTTTCCCGGTTAAAAAGCTTGCTGATTATATCAAACAAAGATCTCTCCTCCTTCGTTAACGGGCCAGTTTTATCATTTTCTTGAAACGTTCCATTAAATTGCCGGCTTCATCTGGGTTAAACAAAGGTACCTCTTCTCCCATGATTCTACGGGCAATACGACGGTAGGCACCCCCAGCCCGGGAATTGGTTTCCAAAACAGCCGGTTCCCCTTTGTTGGTAGAAACTATGATCATTTCATCCTCGGGAACCACACCCAACAATTCTATGGACAGAATGTCGATTATATCATCGATGTCCATCATGTCTCCGCGCTTAACCATATTTTTACGCAGCCGGTTAATGATCAATCGTGCCCGGGTCAATCCTGCCGCTTCCAATAAACCAATAATACGATCAGCATCCCGCACTGACGATACTTCCGGGGTTGCCACTATAATAGCATCATCCGCACCCGCAATAGCGTTCCTAAAACCCTGCTCAATACCAGCAGGGCAGTCCACTAGAATGATATCAAATTCCTTGCGTAACTCATTGGTTAAATTCTTCATTTGATGCGGGGTCACTGCGGTTTTATCCTTGGTCTGAGCGGCAGGCAGCAAACACAGTTTTTCAAACCGCTTGTCCCGTATCAAAGCCTGTTTTAATTTACAATGTCCATTAACTACATCAACAATATCGAAAACGATTCGGTTTTCCAGGCCCATCACTACATCCAGATTACGCAAGCCAATATCAGTATCAACCAGGACAACCTTGTGTCCCATCATGGCTAAAGCTGTACCTAGATTGGCAGTAGTGGTGGTTTTACCTACCCCCCCCTTGCCAGATGTTATTACAATGACTTTCCCCTTCATGGTTTATCCTCCCATCATATTTTTAACTTCTCAATTATCACCTTACCGTCACGAATACGGGCTACCTCCGGGTTACTGCTAGTCACCACCTCCCCATCGGGTGGACGGGTAATATGATTGGCGATCCGAATCTGAGTAGGATTCAAACGGTAGGCAGCCACAACTGCGTTTATATCTCCACCTGCGCCAGCATGGGCGATACCCCGCAGGGAACCCATGACCAGAATATTGCCTCTGGCTACCACCTCCGCCCCAGGATTAATGTCTCCCAATATCACTAAATTGCCGTTACTGCATACTTTTTGGCCTGACCGAAGGTGCCGGCATAATAGAAGGGTTTCATCATATTCCGGCATGTCCTCCAGAACCGGCTTATTAAAGTTCGCCGTATCCCGGCGATCAGTTAGACTATTCATTATCTCTTTCAGGTGAAGTCCGTGGTCCAGGAGTATGTCTTCAATTTCCCGCAGCTGCTTGTTAGTTAAATGTTTACTGCCGATATCGATATTAACCAGGGTTCCCAGCAAGTAATCATCAAGAGAGTTAAGCTGTCTTACCAGACTCCCTTTCATGGCATGGAAAGTCTTTTCTCCACTTAGATCCAACCACAACTCTCCGTTGACTTTTCTCAGGGTAGTAGCCACAGCCTTGACCCTCCATTTCTCTTATGCATCAGGATTAAACTCGACAGGGGTATCACCTTATTAATTCAATTTTTTCCATTATTTACCTCTGATGAAAAACAAAAAAAGAGAGGTCTTTTACAAGAAATGCCTCTCTTTGCGTCGTGCGGCCTAAAAAAAATCCTTCAAGGTTCGTCAATTTGATTCGACACTTCCGTTTCGGCGGTTGTGTCGTTTAGCGACTCCACATTCGTCGGTTCTATGGGAGTTTCTTCTATATTCTGGATATCATTTTCCGTTTCTACCGGTGTTTCCGGGACACTGACTTGATGAGAATTTGTTCCTGGTTCAATCTGCGTACCGGTCTCAGCTTCTCGCAGATGGTCCTTTATACCGAAGTAATGTTCAAATACATCCCGGCATACCAGACCTGCCGAGCCACCACCGCTGAATCCATATTCCACTACCCCCGCAAAAGCAATTTCAGGGTTATCAAAAGGAGCAAAAGCTATAAACACTCCATGGAATTCTTTTAATGGATCGTCACCCCGCCTTCCTGTCTGAGCGGTACCGGTTTTAGCACCTACCTTTATTTCCTGGGGAAAATGGTAGAATAAAAAGTGAGCGGTCCCTCCTGGCTCGGTGACTGCCAACATGGCTCGCTTGGTTTCAGCCAAAGTACTAGGGTTTACGTCAACACGATGGCGTACCTTGGGTTTGACCTCCTTAATAGTTTTGCCACTGGGTGATACTACCTTTTTTAAGATATGTGGTTCCATTAAAGAACCGCCATTAGCTATAGTAGCTACGTAGTTGGCTAATTGCATTACTGTATAGTCATTATAACCTTGTCCAATAGACATGTTATAGGTATCAAAGGGCTGCCAAGTGGTATCGAAATTATAGTCTATCTGATACTGGGCTTCCAACTGGGCTTTTTCATTTTTCTTGCGGTTTTCTATTCTAGCCCGTTCCTCTTCACTAGTAGCTGCTTTTAACAGTTGATCATAACGTTGCTCCAAATCCTGGCGCAGTCTATCATATTTCCGGTCAATCAGCAAAGCATTTAATTCCTTTTTCCATTGGGGAGTGGGCAGCAGCCCTGAAATCTCATGGGGCAGGTCAACTCCCGTCTTTTGCCCCAGTCCAAACTGTTCGGCCACATGGATTATTTGATTTTGGCCAGCCCGCCGTCCCATTTCCTGAAAATAAGTATTGCAGGAAACTGCCATAGCCGAGTAGTAATTCCGCTGCCCGTGGACTCCGGTACATTTAATATAGGGTGCCAACCAGTAACGGCCTGCGCAGTTAACGGAATGGTCTATGGGATTCATATTGCCCGATTCCAGAGCCGCCATGCCGGTAACAGGCTTGAAGGTAGATCCCGGAGGATAGGAGACCTGGATAGCCCGGTTCATGGCCGCTCCGGGATCCATAGGATCATAGGAATCTCCCTGGGGAAAATAGTAAGCAGCTTTTTCGTTGCTGATATTTCCCTTCCAATCATCCGGGTTCAAGGCGGGCATACTGGTCATAGCCAGTACTTCTCCGGTACGGACATTCAGTACTACAGCTGATCCAACTTTCGCTTTAGGATAGGTCTTCTGCAGCTCCTCCAGAGTCTTTTTCATGCTGCTATCCAAAACCTGCTGCAATTCATAGTCAATACTCAAGTAAATATTATTGCCTTGCTCAGGCTCCAAGGTAACTAATTCACGTATCGGCCGACCGGCAGCATCAACTTCTACGCGGCGGGCTCCGTCTTTGCCCCGCAACACATTCTCATACTGTTTTTCGATCCCCGATTTACCTATCAAACTATTGATAGAATAGGTACCATCTGCCTGAGTAAGTTCCTCCTCGTTGATAGAATGAATATAACCTAATAAATGGCCGGCTAGATCACCACCTGGATAATAACGCAGCGGCTCTACGGTTATTAATACTCCAGCTAATTCCTGACGATTTTCCTCCAATTTGACCACCAACTCCCAGGGAATATCCCGGATGATGGTAATGGGTTCATACAGCCGGTGCTTTTGGACCTCAATCTTTTCTTCAATATCAGCCCGGGTGATTTCCGGATAGTACTCCTGCAATGCTTCTACCAAGCGATCCAGAACCTCTTCATCTATTTGGTTCTCTATAAAGGACAGGCTCAGGGTATATACCAGTTTATTGGCGGCTAGAATCTCCCCTGAGTTAGCATAGATTTCTCCCCGGGGAGCTTTTATGGATACCAGACGTATCCGGTTTTCCTTAGCCTGGGCCTGATAGCGTTCATTGTCAAAGAGTTGTATGATGGTAAGCCGCAAACAGAGAGCCACCATAAGAATAATTACAATATAGGAGTATATTGTCAGTTTCCTTTTCAGTTCATCGGCTTTCAATTCAACTCTCCCCCGTCATACGAAACAGCCGGTCATAAATGGAGTAATAATACCATAAATAAATAGGCCCAGCCAGAAGTAAGTTATATAAACATTGGTAAAGGATACTATAAGCAACTTCTAACTCCAGCATACTACCGTTGGCCAACAATAAAACCGCAACCACCAAGGAGTTGATCAAGGTTCCTGCTACCACTGCAATAATGCCTACCCATAAGTTCTCTTTAAAGACGGTACCCTGGGCTCTGCCCAATATATAACCGGTAAAACCCTTGGCCAGCATATTCACACCTATAAAATGTCCCATATATAAATCTTCCAGCAGACCGCATAGAAGGCCGTAGAGGGTACCACGCCTTCCACCACGGAAAAGAGCATAAAACACCACCAAGATCAACACCATATCAGGTATCGACCCTTTTATACTAAAGTGGTGAAATAAAGTTGATTGTAAAAAAACCGCCAGAAGAGGCAGAAAGGCCAAGATAATATATTTTTTCACCATTATTCACCCATTTCCTCATCATCTTCAACTATGGGAGGATGATAATTGGTGATCACCAGAACTTCTTCCAGACGATCAAAATCAACCGCCGGCTTAACTTCAGCACTTAGCAGCAGGCCGCTGGGTTCACGGTTAACCTTGCTGACGATTCCTACATCTATACCCTTGGGATAATTAGCTGATAAACCGGAAGTAATTACCCGGTCATTCTCTTCGATGGATGAATAATAAGGGATGTTGTTCATGCGAAGCAGATGGCTGCTCCCGGTACCTTCCACAATGCCATTGGTTTCCCGGGAGCGCTGCAGAATTACACCTACTGCCATTTCCCGGTCGGTTATCAGGCTGACCTGAGCTGAATCCGAGTTCACCCTGCTAATGCGTCCTACCAGTCCGTCCGGGTGAATAACCGGCATACCTGGTTCGATCCCCGCATTCGCTCCCACATTGATCAGTACAGTTTTATGCCAGTTATTGGGGCTGCGAGCTATAATAGCTGCAACTTGCAAGTCGTAAATATCCAGGTTGTCTTCCTTAAACTGCAGTATGTTTTGCAAGCGTTTGGCCTGGGCCTCATATTCACGCAGAGCCTGGTTGTCAATAGCCATCTGGGCATTGCGCTGTTCCAGTTCCTGGATACGGCTTTGCATCGCCCGTTTATCACTAAGCAAATCACCGAGGTTTCCCCAGTGACCTCTTATATTATTCACCCCGTTTTGCAGGGGTGTATATACCCCATGCACCACCTTTTCCAACATGGTTATATCCTCACGCGGTAAGGATGTCTGGTTCATGGTTATCAGGGCTCCTATGACCACTAAAAAAACTAACCAGAACCATTTGTTTCCCAGCAATCTAAACAATTCTCCTCACCCGAGTCTCTTAAATTAGTTTTTTGGGACCTATTAAGACCTTTTTCAATACTTCGATATTCTCCAATACCTTTCCCGTACCCAAGGCTACAGCCAGCAAGGGCTCTTCACAGACATAGACCGGCATATTGGTTTCCCGGCTAATAAGTTTGTCAAGTCCTCTTAAGAGCGATCCTCCGCCAGCTAAAACAATACCCCGGTCCATAATATCAGCAGCCAGTTCTGGAGGAGTTTTTTCCAAACATACCCTTATACCCTCCATCATTTCTTCTACTGTCTCCCGCAAGGCTTCTTGTACCTCCTGGGAGGATACCTGGATTGTTTTAGGCAAACCACTGACCAGATCGCGGCCACGTACCTCATAAAATTCCTCCGGGCCTTCCCACAAAGCCGATCCAATAGAAATCTTAATATCTTCAGCAGTACGTTCCCCGATCAGCAAGTTATAATTCTTTTTCAAATGCTGGAGAATGGCATCATCCATGTTATCTCCAGCCACTCTCACCGACCGGGAAGTAACTACTCCCCCTAAAGAGATGACCGCTACCTCAGTGGTCCCTCCGCCAATATCCACAATCATGTTTCCGGTGGGTTCATCAACCGGCAGACCGGCTCCAATAGCTGCTGCCATGGGTTCTTCAATCAGGTAAGCTTCCTTGGCTCCTGCCTGCAGCGCTGCTTCGCGAACCGCTCTTTCTTCTACGGTGGTACAGCCTGATGGAATACTGATGATCACCCGTGGACGAACCACACCCATACGTTGACCTAGAACCCGATTTATAAAATATTTAATCATAGCCTGGGTAACGTCGAAATCGGCAATTACTCCATCTTTCATGGGGCGTATAGCTATAATATTACCCGGAGTACGTCCAATCATCTGTTTGGCTTCATCCCCTACCGCCAGAACCTTACCGGTGTCACTTTGTATGGCTACCACGGAGGGTTCCTTAAGAACGATACCTTTGCCGCGCAAATGTACCAGAGTATTAGCCGTGCCAAGATCAATTCCCATATCTCTACTAAACACCTTTGTTATCCCCCTTCAAAGCAAGGCCAAGTTATATAAGACCTAGACTTTTTAAGCTGCAATATTTGTGTTCACCAATTATTATGTGGTCTAAAACCTCGATACCAATCAGATTTCCGGCTTCTATCAACCGCCGGGTAATCTGTATGTCTTCAGTACTGGGATTAGGGTCGCCGCTGGGATGGTTGTGAACCAGTATTACTGAAGCAGCGCTTCTTTTGATAGCTGTCTTAAATACCTCCCGGGGATGAACAATTGCACTGTGTAAACCACCTTTGCTGACATCCTCAATAAAAATGAGGCCTCCTTTGCGGTCTAGATACAGCACTCGAAAATGCTCCTGCTGTAAGAAGCGCATGTCTTCCATCAGCAGGTGTTTAACATCGTCCGGAGATTTTATCACTAGTTTTTGTTTAACATCTATAGATATACGTCTGCCTATCTCCACCGCAGCTTTCAGAAGAGCAGCTTTGGCTGGCCCGATACCGGGATGACATGTGAGTTCTTCAATACTAGTCTCTCTTAAGAAACGCAAACTGCCACCATGTTCTGCTAAAATCTGCTGAGCCAGTTCCAGAGCACTTAAACCACTGGTACCTTCTCTGATTAGAATAGCCAACAGTTCTGCGTCACTTAAAGTTGCTTCCCCAGAGCGCAGCAGTTTTTCTCTAGGCCGCATATTCTCAGGCAGCATTTTGATAGCTATATGATATTCCCCTATGGTTGCCTCCCCCCAAACTGTAGCTATATTCGACCAATTTCGCTGCTCCTCATTAATACGAAGGAATAGCAGTAAAACTTGCCTGCAAATTAGAACCGCCTTTATTTTTTATGATAGGCATTGATGATATCCAGCCCAAATTCCTTAAGGGTTTGTGCTAATTTAAACAGCGGCAGACCTACTACATTAAAGTAATCACCATGGATCTCCTTTACAAAAACCGCTCCTAAACCTTGAATGGCATAGGCACCGGCCTTACCTATCGGTTCTCCGGTGGCAACATAATGTTTGGCTTCCTCCTCGGCAATGGGTCGAAAAATCACGGTAGTATGTTCATAATCTACTGCAGTTTGCCCGGTGGCAGCATCCATAACCGCATAACCCGAATAAACCGAATGCTCTCTTCCCTGCAGGGTCAATAACATAGCCAGAGCATCCTCACTGTCAGCAGGTTTACCCAGTATAGTATTGTCCACCACCACAATGGTATCAGCTCCAATAATTAAACCCTGGGCATAGTTAGGAGCTACCGCTGCCGCCTTTCTCAGGGCTAGGTTTTTTACTGCTTCAGCTGGCTTTAGGTTATCCTCTACTGACTCCTCCACATCAGCACTATGAACAGTAAAAGTCAGTCCTAACCGGCTCAATATTTCATAACGCCGGGGTGAAGAAGATGCCAGGATAATTTGCTGGTGCTCATTATGATTAATAGGTCTTTTGGCTGGTTCGGTCCTCAATTTAATTACAAACCACCTTACATTTTACGATAGATTAAATAAGCTAGGACAAAACCTATCAAGGTAAATCCACTGAGATTAAGCATAAAGCCAAAAGAAACGGTGAAGACCTCTAAGTCCAGAGTAAAGCTGGGTATCCCAAGGCTTCGGGCATTAGCTAATACTGCCAGCGAAGGCCAAGCCTTTGTGAGGGCTTGACCTAGCCATCCTCCGACAATCCCTCCCAAGATTAAAAGGATCACCAGAACCGGCCACCCAGGAGAACGTGATCCTGCCATTGCTACAAATCCTCCGGCTTAGCTTTTTTCAAGTTTAGCATTCCCCCACGGTTAAAACAAGGAAGGAAAAAAGAAGAAAGCTCTCTAGGAGAGCTTCCAGTAATACTAGAGTTTAACAACCGTTAACGCTTTAAGGCCAGATTGAAGCTTAAGACCTCCAGGTTAACTGATAGGTCCACATTACGCAGAATCACCGAACTGGGAACTTTCAAGACCCGGGGAGAGAAGTTAAGGATAGCCTTAATGCCTGCTTGAACCAAACGGTCTGTAACATCCTGCGCAGCTGAAGCCGGTACGGAAACAACCCCCACCCGGATATTGTTCTCTTTAACCCGATCCTGCAGTACATCAAGGGGTTCCACCAACACGTTGCCCAGCTTGGTCCCAATCCGGGCTGGGTCTACATCTATGATGGTGCTGATATGAAATCCTCTTTCAGCAAACCCTTGATATAAGGCTAGGGCTGATCCCAGTTTGCCTGCTCCTACCAGAACAATATTCCAGGTTTGGTCCAGGCCCAATATTTTCATCAGGTGTCCATACAATTCGTCGACACGATAGCCTACCCCACGGGTACCAAATTCTCCAAAATAAGCCAGATCCTTGCGCACCTGGGCTGAACTAACTCCCACGCCCTTGGCTATGTCCCCGGAGGAAACTGTAGCGACACCTTCGTCAAGTAGCTGGTGTAAAAAACGAGAATAAACAGAGAGCCGCATTACCGTTGCTTCAGGTATTTTATAGACCTTCAAGCTCCCCACTCCTTAAATGAAATTCAATCAGGTTGTTACCTTAATTCTATTTAAAATTGTACCATTATTGTGAAATAGTTAGCAATTATATCCAGAAATAAAAAAGCCCTTGCTGTAGAACCTAGGAAAGAGCTTGTCTTATTATATAAATATATTTATCAATTTGTAAAACAATAATGCTACTATAGCTGAAGAAGGTATGGTGACAAACCAGGCAATAACTATTTGGCGGGCGATATTCCAACGAACTCCACGTAACCGCTTGGCGGCTCCTACTCCCATGATAGATGAAGAAACTACATGAGTAGTGCTGACGGGAACACCTAAAAGACTGGCGCAATAGATAACTGATGAAGCGGTGAAATCAGCAGCAAAACCATTAATCGGCTCAATACGAAAAATCTTGCCTCCCATAGTGCGAATGATTTTCCATCCACCCATAGCAGTTCCTGCAGCCATAGCCATGGCACAGGCCAATTTTACCCATATTGGGACGGTAAAAGTACTTAAAAAGCCTCCTCCAACTAAAACCATAGTTATAATTCCCATGGTCTTTTGAGCATCATTGGATCCATGGGCAAAGGATGCCATACAGGCTGACACTACCTGGAGCTTGCGAAACTTATTATTAATTAGAGCAGGTGATCCTCCTTTGAAGAGCCAGAACAAGAGGGTCATTACCAGACTTCCGGCAGCTAGCCCTACCACCGGAGAAATAATGAGTCCGGCAAATATTTGCATAAACCCCAGCCAATTCACATCTCCGAAGCTGAATCCAGCTATTACCGCCCCTACCAATCCTCCGATTAAAGCATGAGAGGAACTGCTGGGAATACCAAAATACCAGGTAAACAGGTTCCAGAATATGGCGCCAATCAGGCCAGCCATAATTACCAGGGGGGTAACCAGTTCCGGGGCAATTATGTTTTTTCCTATAGTAGCGGCAACAGCTGTCCCGCTTAGAGCTCCGAGGAAATTCAGGGTTGCAGCAACCATGATGGCATTACGTGGGGATAAGGCTTTTGTAGAAACCGAGGTGGCGATGGCGTTGGCAGTATCATGAAAACCGTTGATATAGTCAAAAGCAAGGGCTAATATGACCACTAGCACGACTAGACCCAAACTAAACATATTTTACAGCGACTCCCTTTAAAAGGTTACTTACATTTTCGCAATAATCCAGGGTTGTCTCCAAGTGTTCGTAGATCTCTTTCCACTTTATTATCTCAACCACATTTTCGGTATTCTCAAAAAGAAGGGCAATTCCTGCTCTATACAGGTAATCCCCTTCATGTTCATAGGCGCGAATTGTTTCACATGATTCAATGATTTCTCTATGTTTATTGCGGATGTCCGGCAGCAGATCAACGGCAACTTTTATCTCCTCAGCAGCAGCCTGCAGAACATACACCATCTTAAGTACGTTGACGTCTTTAGGTCGACCCGTTTTATAAATGATGACTTTTTCCATAGTCCCTTGTATATGGTCCAGTACATTGTTCAGTTCACGGGCTAATAATAATATATCCTCGCGGTCAAAAGGAGTAACAAAAGAGTCATTGATATGATTCATTACCACAGCTAAAACTTGATCACCGCGTTCTTCAACTTCCTTAATCATATCCAAGGTTTCGGAAGGATCCTGGGGATGTTCAAAAAACCGCTTTAGAATTTCAGCTGCTTCCAAAATATACTCCGATAATTGGTTGAAATAGGTAAAGAATTTTTCATCCCGTGGCTTCAAGCGAAAACTCACCTGAATACCTCCTTAGTTTAAATCTTCTGTAATCTGCATTAATTATAGCAAATAACCACTTTGTCCCGTTGTTAACAATTTGTTAATAAACTATTAATCACCGGTAAAATACCTCCGGGCCTGGTCCAGCACATAGAATGAACCAGTAACCAGCATATACTGGTTGCTCCGCAGGTTACTGATCCCCTGTTCAACTGCCTCTACAATGTTTTCCGTGGCCTGAACCGGAATATCCGGGAACAACTCTTCCCAGTATTCATAAACCCTGAACCAATTGGAACCACGCTCCCCCTGAGGCCGGGTAATTACGCAATAGCAAGTATTTTTTCCAAGATACTTCAGGGTATTCCAGGCATCTTTATCATTTACCATTCCGCAGACCAACACCCGCTTACGGTCGGGCAGCAGATCATGTAATGACCTGGACATGGACCGGGCGGCATGAGGATTGTGAGCAGCATCTACCAGAACCAGGGGTTGACGGCTGACCATTTCCAATCTTCCTGGTATATAGGCACTAAAAAGCGCATCTAAAATATGCTGGTCCTTCACTTTCCACCCTTGCTCTTCAAGCACAGATACTGCGGTTAAGGCACAAGCCAGGTTCTCGCGTTGAAAGGCTCCCGGCAGCGAAAACCAGACCTCATCGAGACTATGGGTGGGAGCCACGATATTTACAGACTGTCCGGTCAAGGTTTGCAGCTCCCCGGGCACAACTTGACTCAAGGATGTACTATACAAGGGAGCCTGCATGTCAGCGGCATAGCCTACTACCACTTCCAGGGCAGGCTCAGGCAACTGCCCGATCACTACGGGAACACGTCTCTTTATAATACCAGCCTTGTTATAGGCTATCTCTTCTAAAGTATTCCCCAGAACTGCAGTATGATCATAGTCTATACTGGTTATTACCGATAGGAGAGGTTCAATGACATTGGTAGAATCGTATCGCCCGCCTAGACCGGTTTCCATAACCGCAATATCCACTTTTTGATCAGCAAAGTATTGATAGGCTACTGCCGTTAGGACCTCAAATTCGGTAGGGTGTTCTTCTCTTGTGATCTGCATCTTTTCGATGCAGTTATCAATAACATCCAGGTAGTGATTAAAATCATAACCTGCTATCTCCTGTCCATTAATGGTGATACGTTCGAAATAGGAATGGAGATGAGGAGAAGTGAAGCGGCCCACCCGGTAACCGGCACATGCCAAAATGGCTGATATCAACAGGGAAGTTGACCCCTTGCCATTAGTACCTGCCACATGCACACAAGGTATTTTCAGCTGGGGATTTCCCATAGCATTCAACAAGGCCTGTATTCTCTGTAGACCAGGCCGGCTGCCGAAAGTCCCCAGCTTTGCCAGTTTATCCTCTATGACTGTTTCAAAATCTCTAGCCGTTGCAAAATACCCTCCTTTTTAACCCTCGCTTCCTCTGCTTTCGCTTTTTCCTTGGCAATAACCTCCTCCGGAGCCCGGGTCAAAAAAGTGGCATTGCCCAATTTGGACTCGGCTTTCTGTAGGTCGGTTTCTGCTGTTTTCAGTTCTTTTTCCAGTCTCAAAATTTCCCGTTCTATATCGATAACGCCTTCCAACGGTACATAAATCTCACACCAGGCGGTCAAAGCTGAGACCGCTTGTGACGGTTTGGTATCCAGCGTATTGACTACCTTAATCTGTTCCACCTGCGCCAGCTTTCGGATATATTCCCTATTATCCTCAACCAAAGGTATCTTGGCCGTATCCCGTACCAGCAAAATGGTGTTTATGCGGGTGCCGGGCGCTATGTTAAACTCGGCCCGGATATTGCGCAGACTGCGGATAACACTCATCAACTGCTGCATATCTTCCATAGCCTGGGACCAAACTTCATCTTTAGCCGGCCAGGGATCAAGCATTATGGTTTCGTTATGACGAGGCAGGTTCTGGTATATTTCCTCTGTAATAAAAGGCATAAAAGGATGCAGGAGGCGTAGTATATCAATCAGTACCTGGAGCAGGACATTTTGAGCAATCTGGCGGGCTCCAGGATCAGCGTTTTGCCCTAAACGCAATTTGACCAGTTCAATGTACCAGTCACAGAATTCATCCCAGATAAACTCGTACAGGGTCTTAGCCGCTTCACCCAAGTCATATTTTTCCAGCAGCTGGGTGACTTCTTCGGCAGTAATACCCAGACGAGAGATGATCCAGCGGTCAGCTAGAGTCAAGTCCTGTTCAGCTACCGTCTGAGGTTTGTAGCCTTCCATATTCATCAGCACAAACCGGGCCGCATTCCATATCTTGTTGGCAAAGTTGCGGGTGTTCTCCACCTTTTCCCAGTGGAAACGCACATCATTACCGGGTGTCACACCGGTGATCAGAGCAAAACGTAGGGTATCAGCCCCATACTTTTCTATTACTTCAATGGGATCAATGCCATTGCCCAGTGATTTACTCATTTTACGGCCCTGGGCATCCAGTATTAACCCATGAATGTTTATATCATAAAAAGGAACTTGACCGGTATGCTCCAGACCGGAAAATATCATGCGGGCCACCCAGAAGAAAATAATGTCCCGGCCGGTCACTAAAACACTGGTTGGATAAAAGGTTTGCAGATCACGAGTATTATCTGGCCATCCCATTGTGGAGAAAGGCCACAGGGCACTGCTGAACCAGGTGTCCAGAACATCCTCATCCTGGCGCAGTTTATCAGAATTACAGCTGGGACAGTGATCCGGGTCCGTCTTGCTGCAAATCACCTCACCGCACTCATCACAGTACCATACTGGTATGCGATGTCCCCACCATAACTGGCGGGAAATACACCAATCGCGAATATTTTCCATCCAGTTTAAATATATTTTGGTGAAACGCTCCGGCACAAAGCGGATATCCCCTTCCTTCACCCGGCGAATAGCCGGCTCAGCCAGAGGTTTCATGCGAACAAACCACTGCTTGGAAATCATAGGTTCAATAATCGTATCGCAGCGCTGGCAGTGACCTACGGCATGCTGGTGTTCTTCCACCTTAACCAGCAAACCTAAATCTTCCAAATCATCTACCACACGTTTCCGGCACTCAAAACGGTCTAAGCCCTGATAAGATCCGGCATTTTCGTTCATTATACCCGTGTCGCTCATTACCTTGATTTGCGCCAGGTTATGGCGCAGTCCCATTTCAAAGTCATTAGGATCATGGGCAGGAGTAACCTTAACGGCACCGGTACCAAACTCTTTATCAACATACTCATCAGCAAACACAGGTATAGGCCGGTTCATCAGGGGAAGAATCACATTGCGGCCTATCAAATGGCGATATCTTTCGTCCTCAGGGTGTACTGCCACTCCCGTATCTCCCAGCATGGTCTCTGGGCGTGTAGTGGCTACTACCAGGTAATCATCGGCATTCTCGATAGGATAGCGAATATACCACAGCTTGCCTGACGTATCCTCATGTTCTACTTCAATATCAGAAATGGCCGTTTTACATTTGGGGCACCAGTTGATTATGTAATCACCCTGGTATATCAGTCCCTTATTATACAGGTTAACGAATACTTCACGTACAGCTCTGGAGCAACCTTCATCCATGGTAAACCTTTCCCGGCTCCAGTCGCAGGAAGACCCCAGCAGGCTCAATTGTTCAGTAATCCGACTCCCGTACAAATGCTTCCATTCCCAGACTCGTTCTACAAACTTTTCCCGTCCCAGGTCATATCGGCTTAATCCCTCTCGGGACAAAGCTTCTTCCACTTTGGCCTGGGTGGCTATACCAGCATGGTCAGTTCCGGGAAGCCATAAAACATTGTAACCCTGCATGCGTCTCCAACGGGTCAGAATATCCTGCAGGGTATTATCTAGAGCATGTCCCAGATGCAGTGAACCAGTAACATTGGGCGGTGGCATTACAATGGAAAACATCGGCTTATCAGTATTTTCATTGGGAGCAAAGTAATTGCGGTCCTTCCAGAACTTGTACCACTTGTGTTCCACCTGACCAGGTTCATACACAGGCGGTAGTTGGTGAGCTGTGGACATGGAAATTGGCCTCCTTATCGGGTAAAACCCTCTAAATTATTTAAGCAATAGGCAAAATACCTGCCTGGTAATATCCTGTGAACCAATATTTGCTGATTATACAATCTCAATTTTACTTAATAGTCAATGCTCCAGCAAGTTTATTCAGCAAAAGACTATTGACAAATAAGCATATTCTCTCAAATAGAATATCCAAACCCTTACTGATAGGCCTTGCTTATGTTAATCTAGTTTTAGTAATTGCTGTGAAAACTGTCCTCGCGTAAATGCAAAAGACAGCTATACTGTCATCGCGAGCGCGTAGCGCGTGGCGATCTCTATGTCCATCTGCGCTGATCACGGCTTAGCAGTACTGTTAGCCGGGATGCAGGAGTATTAGCCGGCTTGCTCCGGGACTACTCGCCTGCAACGCATCGGCTTACTTCGGTGCGAAGCGGACCGCTTGGAATTCGGCATCCATGCACTCAGTCCTCGCTGCTCGAAACGTCCTGTTTCTCGCTCCGCTTCGCAGCCCTCAGTTTCGCCGTGGGTGGCAACGGCTCGTCGTACGTCACTCGCCCGGCTAATACTCTTGCTTAAGCAGTGCAACGATGTTTTCATTCATAACAGCTTGTTTTACAGATGACAATTACTGGAAAGGAATGTGCAATATGACGCCTGCCATGTCACGAATACCTCTGGGTTTTTTCCCTACCCCTCTGCACGAATTAAAAAACCTCTCCGCTCATATGGGAGGACCCCGCATATGGATAAAAAGAGATGACTGCACTGGTCTGGCTCTGGGCGGGAACAAGGTGCGTAAACTGGAATACATTTTAGCTGATGCACTCCAGAAGAATGCCGATGTTTTAATCACCGTAGGGGCAGTGACTTCCAACCACGCCCGTCAAACCGCTGCTGCTGCCGCTGTGCTGGGTCTGGAATGTCACCTGGTTCTAATCGGTCGTCCTCCAGAAAGCAAGCAGGGAATTACCTGCTGGATGACCTGCTGGGAGCCAAAACGGTCTGTGTTCCCAACCGCATGGTAGACGAGACCGTAGCCAGTTTAATAAGCGAATACCGTGAACAGGGCAAAAATCCTTATTATATCCCTGCCGGCGGTCATAATGTCTGGGGAGCTTTGGCTTACAAGGATGGATTTCAAGAACTAATTGAGCAGGCGGATTTTCAGATTGATGCTGTTTTTGATGCCATAGGGTACCGGTACAACTCATGCCGGTCTGGTGCTGGGTAAAAAGGCCCTGCAGCATCCTGCCCAGGTGATAGGCATCAGTGTAGGCGGAGAGCAAATCTGGTGCAGCGACCAGATAACTGAGGTGCTGCATCAAGCTGAAACTATGCTGGAATTACCGCCTTCCTCACCCTCAGAACTGCATATAGAAGACAGCTATATCGGCGAAGGTTATACCCGGCTTTATCCGGAAGTAGGTGAGGTCATTAGACTGCCGGCCCGCACTGAAGGTATATTTCTGGATCCGGTCTATACCGGCAAGGCTATGGTGGGAATGCTGGACTTAATCCGCCAGGGTCGTTATACCCGGGAGCAGAACGTGGTCTTCTGGCATACCGGCGGTTCGCCCGAGCTGTTTACTAACAGCCAGTTCTTGTGTGAATAGCTGCAGAGAATAACATAAGCTGAGAATTGGGGAAAAATAAGCCCTGTCCGTCCTCACCCCAAAAGGTGACAAAACAGGGCCATCCCCAGTTTCTTTATCTGCCCAGGGCTTCTTCCATGATGGTTAGGGCAGTATCATCCTGGTATTGCAGAATGGCTTCCAGGCTCATAATAGCCGGCACATGGTTTCTAATATAGAAACGGGCGGCATCTATTTTGCCCTGGTAAAAGGCCAGATCCCAGTGTTCCCTGCCCAGCTCCCGAATCTTATCCGAGGCCAGCACTGCCTGGTCCAGCAGCAAAGCTCCGCAGCACAGCTGGGAGGTGGCATGTAATATGCGGGTAGCATAGAGCGGGAGCATCTCTCCCCGGCCCTGCTGTCTGAATTCATCCATCATAGATTTGATGCGTTTGTAGGAAGCCAGACCTTGCTCCATGATGGCACTTTCAGCAGTAAATTCATCCCTGGCGGCGATAGTTTGAATAATCGTTTCGATATCCTGCAGCCAATCCATAAAAACCTGGCCCTGCTTAAGATTCCACTTTCTGCCTACCAAATCCATGGATTGAATATAATTGGTACCTTCCCACAAAGAATAGATTTTACAATCCCGGGCAATCTGAGCCAGGGGATACTCTTCAGAAAAGCCATACCCGCCATAAAGCTGGATGGCATCCCCCACCAAAGGCCATACCATATCAGAACAATAAGCTTTTACCAGCGGGGTCATGACCTCGATACGATCCCGGGCCCTCTGGCGCTCTTCTTCCCGGGGGCTGTGGCGGCTTATATCGAAATAATAGTAGGTCTTAAATGCCATAGCCCGCATCCCCTCGGTACAGGCTTTGAGGTTCAGCAGGATTCGCCTTATATCTGCATGTTTTATGATCGGCACCCGGCTGCCATTAGGATCGTTATATGGCCTCCCCTGCACCCGGTTCCGGGCATATTCAGCCGCATTGAAATAAGCCATGGCCGCCAGGGTGTAGCCTGCCATGCCAGTGTCCATACGGGCTCCATTCATCATCTGGAACATCTGCGCTATCCCTTCGCCCTTTCCGTCTACAGGCGGATTTCCCACCAGTATCCCCCGGCAGTTGTCATACTCGCCAAAGTTGAGGGCAGCGGTTGCAGAGCCTTTGATGCCCATTTTATGTTCGATTCCTACGGTGATCACATCATTGTTTTCTCCCAGACTGCCGTCAGGATTCACCCATATCTTAGGCACGATAAACAGCGACAGTCCCTTGGTGCCTGGCACTGCCCCTTCTATTCGTGCCAAAACCATGTGAATAATATTGGAACAGATATCATGATCTCCCGCAGTGATAAATATTTTTGACCCTTTGATTTTGTAAATACCCGGTTCGCCGGTGGGATAAGCCCGGGTCAGGATATCGCCTACATCAGACCCCCCGCCGGCTTCGGTCAAGCACATGGTTCCGCTCCATTCACCTGAACACAACCGGGGCAAAAAGGTTTCTTTGTCCCACTCCCTGCCGAAAGACTGGATTAGGTCCAGAACGCCCCCGGACAGGTTTAGATAAGGAATAAAGGCCGGATTTCCTGCCGTAATCATTTCGATGATGCCGGAGTACAGAACCTGCGGCAAGGCGCCCTCACCGTCCTCCAGCAAATTTGATATTCCCCAGCCTTCCTGGTTTAAAAACCGGTAAACGGGATGAAAAGAAGGCGGTACGGTTACCGCTCCATTATCAAAACGAGCCTGGATGGTGTCTCCATCTTTATTGGTCGGAGCCACTTGTTCTGCAACAATTTTCAAGGCCTGATCCAATACGATATCAATATCGTCATGACTGTAGTAATCTCGAAATTTATCAAAACTAAAGATTGTATTAGTATCCAGCCATTCTCCGATGATGAACTTCAAGTCACGATTTGAATAAACAAAACTGCTTGCCATGTTTTTTATACCCCCCCAAGACCTCGGTGATTAGTTTATGTTTTCAATGATAAAGGCGCAAGCCGGCCCGCCGCTGGCGCACATGGTTGAGCAGGCAAAACGCCCGCCCCGTCTTTTAAGTTCATTGATAGCTGCCAGAATAATGCGGGCGCCGGTCATACCCACCGGATGGCCTAAAGAAATTCCCGATCCGACCGCATTGCAGCGCTCCACAGGAATATTCAGCTCCTGCATACAAGCTAAAGCCTGGGCTGCAAAAGCTTCATTGAGTTCCCAGTAATCAATATCATTCAAAGTCATTCCGGCATATTTCAAAGCCTTCAGGGTAGCTGGCACCGGGCCCATCCCCATAATCCTGGGCTCCACTGCCGCAGATGCAGAAGCAACTACCCGGGCCAGTGGTTTTAAGCCCAACTTTTTAGCTTTATCTGCCGACATCAGGATCAGAGCAGCTGCGCCATCGTTGAGGCTGGAAGCATTGAATGCTGTCACCGTACCGTCTTTCTTGAAGACCGGTTTGAGCTTGGCAGCCATTTCCATGCTGGCCTCGGGATTAGGGTGTTCATCAGTATCAACTATCTGAGTCCCTTTCCTGGTTTTAATTTCTACGGGGATTATTTCATTCGTAAATAGTCCGTCGGCCATAGCCTGGCAGGCGCGCTGGTGACTGAGCAAAGCATATTCATCCTGCTGTTCACGGGTTATATTGTACAGTTCGGCAATATTTTCGGCCGTGACTCCCATATGATAGCCTTCAAAGGCACAGATCAGCCCTCCCAACATCAGGCTGTCCTGAACGACTTCACCATCATTGAGACGGTAACCTTTCCGGGCGCCAAACAGCAGGTAGGGAGCATTGCTCATGCTTTCATATCCTACCGCAGCTGCTGCTTCAATCCTGCCTACCATAATTTCCTGGGCCAGAATATCAGCCGCCCGCATGGAAGAAGGGCACTGCTGGTGAACCGTAGTAGAAACGGTTTCAACCGGGAGGCCGGCTTTTAATGTGACCCAACGCGCCGAGTTACCGGGTGAGCCATATTGGTTGCATTGGCCGCCGATGACCTCTTCAATCTGGTTTGGGTCGATGCCGAACTTTTCGATAGTTCCCTTCAGAGCTAATGCGCCCAGTTCATGGCCTTTGAGGCTGGCCAGCGAGCCCTGAAAATCCCCAACTGCTGTCCGGGCAGCCGCTACTATAACAACTTCTTGCATATTTCCTGCTCCTCTCCTTGTTAAACTCCTGTAAATTCAGGCTTTCTCTTTTCCATAAAAGCCTTCATTCCCTCACGTTGATCCTGGGTGGCAAAACAGCTGGCCCAGGCAATCGATTCAAACTCGATTGCTTTTATGCCGTCAACATCAAAGGCCTGGTTGATACACTGCTTGGCAAGTTTCAAAGCTATAGGCGGCTTGCTGGCCAGCATTTCCGCGGTTTGGATTGCTTCTGCTAAGGCATCATCAGCCAGTTGATTGATTAACCCGTACTCTAATGCCTTTTCAGCATTAATGGGCCTCCCGCTGAAAATCATTTCCTTGGCCCGGGCCGCTCCTATCAGCCGTGGCAAACGCAGGGTTCCTCCTGCTCCGGGGAAAATCCCCAGATTGATTTCCGGCAGGCCTAAACGAGCAGTTTTATCGGCAATCCGCCAATCACATACCAGGGCCAGTTCCATTCCTCCACCCAGAGCAAAACCGGAGATGGCTGCCACTACTGGCTTGGGAAAAGCCTCGATCCGCGCAAAACAATGACGGAAGGAAAAGGTCCGGGCTTGTTCCGGATTGAATTCCAGCATGTCATTGATATCCGCACCGGCTGCAAAGTTTTTTTCTCCGGTGATTATAACCACCCTGACACTTTCATCTGCTTCCAGTTCTATAAATGCCTGCTCCAGTTCTTTTATCATCTGGTGATTTAGGGCATTCAACGCTTCCGGCCTCTGCAGCGATATAATCGCTATCTTCTCACGAGTATTAAGGGAAATATAGTCATATGACATTAATTAAGTACCCTCCTGTAGAATATCTCTCTAGGCTCAACTCTGCTGCCCGGCGAACATGGCTTTCAAGCTTTTACGATCAGGTTTGCCAACCGGTGTACGAGGCAAATCATCTATGAATTCAATTTCAGTTGGCACTTTATAAGGAGCTAATTTTTCCCGGCAACGGGCAATAACTTCTTCTTTCGTAAGTTTGGCCCCTGGTTTTAGAACAATAAATGTCTTGGCCACTTCCCCCCGCTTGGGATGAGGAACACCAATAGTACAGGCATCCTGAACTTCCGGCATTGCGTAGCATACTTCGTCAATTTCCCGGGGGTAGACATTGTAACCGCTGCTGATTATAATGTCTTTCTTGCGATCCACAATATAAAAGAATCCGTCTTCGTCCATATAGCCGATATCCCCGGTATAAAGCCATCCATCTCTCAGGGCCATAGCAGTTTCCTCCGGGTTATTCCAATATCCACGCATCATCTGGGGTCCGCGGAAGATGATTTCTCCAGGTTCACCGATGGGCATTATATCCACCCCATTCTCACTGTCAACAATTAATACATCGGTGTCTACCCAGGGCACTCCCACACTACCAATTTTGCGGGTATGATGGCCAGAATTGGAAGTTATCTGCTGACAGCTTTCCGACATACCATATCCTTCCACAATACGGCATTTACCTATTTCTTCAAATCTACGCAGAATTTCTTCCGGCAAAGGCGACCCGCCGCTGAATACCCCGCCTCTAAAGCAGGAAAAATCCGTGTTCGGAAAACGGGGGTGGTTGAGCAGCATGATGAGCAAGGCGGGAACGGCCGGCAGAGTAGCCGGCTGGTATTTTTCAATAGCATCCATTATGGCATCCGGGTCAGGCACCGGAACAGTAACCAAACTACCGCCGCAGATGAAATTGAATCCTACAGCAGCCATATAACCAAAAATATGACTTATGGGAATGATGGACAAGGCCCTTATATCTCCGGCTTCCATAGTAGTGTAATTATTGGTGACCCACTGTCCTATGCGAACTGCTTTGGATATCACATTATGATTGGTTAGGATACAACCTTTGGGAACACCGGTGGTCCCTCCAGTGTACTGCAAGCGGACAATGTCATCCGGGGTCAGTTCCACTTCCGGCTCAGTGTTGTCAGCTGCTGCTATTATTTCATTAAAATCATATATGGAACTGCCTTTCTCTACTTCAATAGGCATGGTGGGTACTTGACAGACAATGACCCGTTTCACCGGCGAATCCGGTTCTTTCATGACTTGGATAGCTTTTTCGGCGAACATGGCCATGACAATTACCGTTTCAGCACCGCTATCCTTGATCTGTACTGATATCTCCCGAACTGTATAAAGCGGATTGGTGGGTACCTCAATGGCACCGATTTTAAGTAGGGCTTGAATTGATAATACGTATTGGGGAAGGTTCGGGGATATGATAGCTACCCGGTCACCCTTTTTTACCCCCAGACTAGTGAGAGCATTGGCAAGACGGCGGGCTATATCATTGGCTACTCCATAGGTTATCACCGTTTCACCCTGCATCACATAAGGTTTATCAGGATACTCTGCTGCCCACTTATTAAACCACCATTTCGGGGGCTCAGTAGGGTATTTGGGTGATAACTCTATATGGTCGTCGTAATTTGCTTCCCATAGAGGCCTCAGCCGGGCAACTTCTTCCTCAAAGGCTTTTAACCACGGTTTTGCAGCCATAAAACACCCTCCTTGATAAATACTCTCTGGTCGCGTTAACATTTGTTACTATCAATCCTGTTTACGCAAAATTCATGCCAAATAGCATCGGCCTAAAAATCGGGATTTTTGGAGGCTTTAAACCAGGAAGATTTTAACTGCGTATCCCAAATTTTATTTTTAATTTGATACATTAATGCATCATAAATGATTTAATAAAAGCTATAAAGGCAACAGTTCTTAAGAGAAACAAAATATCCCATTTTCTGGGTTATTGAAATTATTTGATACAGGTGTGCATCACTGGTCGGAAATGATGCTCCTTATACCAGGCTCCTTTCTTTTTACGGTTATTGATAAGCAACATATTATCTTAGTTCCGGTATCCACTTTTGATACATTTTGGTATCATATGGATTAGGACCAATGCTTAACGGCATTTTTTCGGGGGGGTCTAAATATGGATTTGGAGTTGGATAAGTGGCTTACTGTTGCTGAATACCTGTCTCATCTGGGAAGGGACCTGAAGATCAAATCTTCCCTGAAAGTAAAAGATTTCATGCGCTGCTACCCGGAACTGCTGACAGCCAAAGACAGCATAAAGTCGGCTGTGGAGATTATGGTCAGCGATAGCATTGACGCGGTCCCTATTGTGGATGAAGCAGGTAATCTCGAGGGATTGGTTACCAAAACTCTGGTTTTGCGTGAGATATTAAACGGTACCGACCTCCAGCAGCCGATTAGCCAAATTATGATCAGCGGAGTAGAATCCATTGATCCTGAAGAAGATGTGTCAAATTTGATTACTATCAATGTCGGCAACCTGCCCGTTTTGAGCAATAAAAAAGTTGTCGGGATGGTAACCCTGTCAGACACCATCAGAGCTTATTTCAGTTCTCTAATCACGCTGCATATGGAACTAAACGCGGTAATCAATTCAACACATAATGGCATCTTAACTGTAAATGAGGCAGGAGAAATAAGCCTGGTCAACCAGGCTGCTGAAAGCATTCTGGGTATCAAAAGGGAAGATGTGGCAGGTAAGAAGATCAGTCAGGTTTTACCCCAAAGCAAATTGCCGGAGATTTTAGCCAGTGGACAAAATCGTTTAGGACAAAAGGTGGTTTACAACAAGAAAGGATTTATTTCCAACCTCACCCCGGTGGTGGGCAATAAACAAATTATTGGAGCAGTAGAGGTTATCCAGGATATTTCCGAGCTTGAGATGATTTCGGAAGAACTCAGCTACACCAAGCAGATGAAAGAAGAGCTTTCTGTCATCATAGATTCCTCCTTCGACGGTTTTCACATAACTGATAATCACGGAAAAACCCTGCGGATCAATAAAGCTTTTGAGCGTATCACCTCGATACCGTTCTCCGACTTGATGGGAAAAACCATAGCAGAATTGGTAGAAGCAGGAGTGTACAGTCAGGATGTCCTGCAACTGGTGCTGGAAAAACGTGAACCCGTGACCTTCTCCCAGGAATCAAAACCAGGCAACACCGTTATTATTACAGCCAACCCCGTTTTTGATGAACAAGACAATTTGTTCAGAATTGTCATCAATGTGCGCGACATATCAGAGCTCAATGACCTAAGACGACAACTGGCCCAAGCTCAGACCCTGAGCCATCACTACCAGGAAGAGCTGAATCGCTATAACCTGGCCGATCAGTATGTCATTCGTTCGAAAGAATCCAGGGATCTGGCTGATCTCTGTGTAAGATTGGGACAGGTTGATGCCACGGTGTTGATCAAGGGTGAATCGGGTGTGGGCAAAGAATTCGCTGCCCAAATAATTCACTCGAACAGCAAGCGCAGGGACAAACCAATGATTAAAGTAAACTGTGCGGCTATTCCGGAAAACCTGTTTGAATCAGAGCTTTTCGGCTACGAACCGGGTGCCTTCACCGGTGCCAGCAAAGAAGGTAAACCAGGGTTGTTTGAAGCAGCAAACGGCGGCACCCTGCTGCTGGACGAAATTGGGGAAATGCCCTTAAGTACTCAAGCCAAATTGCTCCGGGCCATTCAGGACAAAGAGATTACCCGGGTGGGGGGTACCAAGCCCATCAAAATAGATGTCCGCTTGATTGCTGCCACCAATCGCAACCTGCAGGAAATGGTGCGGAACAAAGAATTTCGCCGGGATCTGTATTTTCGGCTGAATGTTATTCCGGTCACAGTCCCGCCCCTGAGGGATCGCAAGGTGGAAATTCCTTTCCTGGTAGATCATTTTGTCAAGAAATTCAACGCCAAGTATAATTTTAAGAAACGTATTGATGAGCGGCAAATAAAGGTTTTGATGAATTACGACTGGCCTGGCAACATCCGGGAACTGGAGAACTTAATTGAGAGAGTACTGGTCACCTCACCGGGAAATGTGATCCGGCATATCAATCTGCATGATTTTGACCGCACCGATTATGAAGCCATTAATTATGAACATTTTATCGGTTTTAAGCTGCAAGACGCAGTAGAACAGCTGGAAAAATACCTGATCCAGAATTCTCTGGAAACCCTGGGGACCACCCGCAGAGCAGCACAGGAATTGGGGGTGAGCCAGCCCACCATTGTCCGCAAAGCCGCTAAATACAATATACCGCTGAAAAGTCCAAAATAAGAGCGGCATCTTTAGGGAGGCGCGGTTGGAGGATCTTCCCTTCTGGTACCGTAAACGATTCTTCTCTGAGCAGCAGCCAGTTACTATGTGAATAGTCAAGGAGGGTAAACATGAGTTGGAAAGTCGGGCGCAATGACCCCTGTCCCTGCGGCAGCGGTAAAAAATATAAGAAATGCTGCGGGTTAGTAGGGGACATTCGCAACGCTTCTTTAGATCCCTTTGCAAGATACAATGAACTCCTAACAGAAGTTAAGCTGAAATTGGACCGTTATTTTGCCAGTTCTATGAAAAGGCTGCGCCGCGACAACCTGCAGTCTTTCCTGTATTATACGGTCAATCACACCCTGCCTCCAGAACATGAATCACTGTACTCTGACTGGCTTTGGTTTGACCGGGTTTCTCCTGATAACCCTTCTTACGCCGAACTATACCTGCAGGAAAACACTGCCTTTATGGAAGGGCCACTGCGGGAGTGCCTGCAAAACCTGTGTGATTCTTCGCTTTCCATATATCAAGTTGTGGAATCCCAGGACATGATGCTGCAGGTTCGCGACCTGTTCACCGGCGAGAACCAGGAAGTGTTATTAAAAGAACCCTGGCAGGGGTCTGCAGATCACCCGGTTCTTATCCTGGGGCGATTGGTCAGGATAGAACAGGGATACCTGTTTTCGGGAATGGTTTTATTAAGTGAAGATAATGATGGCCAGCAAGCAGAATTCTTGAAAGCTCATTATGAATACTGCCAGCAGTTAGGGCTTTACCCGGCAGGACTGCCCGCCGAAGTTAACTATGGTCTGTTCGATCATGCCCATAAGAAAAAACTGTTCAGTCTGCGCGATATGCGCAGCGCCGGGGTGGATGAAGGCACCGCCCGGGATGTGCAAAACCGGTTAGCCCAGCTGGAGCAGTTTGAATTGGCCCATTGTACTGAGGATATTGCCTGGTTCGTGCCGCGCCGGGAGCATTACGGATATGTAAGAATAGCGGTGGGCCCTGATTTTGTCGCTGCTGCAGCCGACGTACTGGATGATGTAGCCTTTCTGCAGGAACAGATGACAGCTTTGCTGCCCCAGGTAAAAATGGACCTGGTTCACAGTACCATGCAGCGTTCTTTTCCGCCGGCGGATAAAGCATCCATTTGGCTGGCCATTATGAAGGACCAGCAGGCGGAAATCTGGCTGGATACTGCCCATCGCGAATTAGAGGGAAAAACTCCCCGCCAGCTGCTGGAGGAAAAAGAAGGCCGGGAGCGTTTGCTTGATATGCTCGGTGAATTCTCAGCTTCGGTTCAATCCCAAGATCAGCAAGAGTTTATCAATTTTATGAAAGCTCGGGTGGAATCGGTAGGGAATCCGTAATTTCTTCCAGGGACTGCAGAAGTTCTTCCATTCCCTCACCGCTGGCCGAAGAGATACCCAGGGGCTGCTGCTCAATGGGAAGCTGCAGCTCTTTGCGAATCATGGCCAGGTTTTTTAGCCGGGCCGAGCGAGACAGCTTGTCGGACTTGGTAGCCACAACCATATAGGGAATCTGGTGATGTTCCAGCCAATCTTTCATGAGCCGGTCCTCTTTGGAAGGAGAGTGGCGAATATCTACCAGCAGGATTACGCCCCGCAGTGAACTCCGGCTGGTCAAATATTTTTCTATCATTTTTCCCCAGCGGGCTCTTTCACTTTGGGATACTTTGGCGAAACCATAGCCGGGTAAATCCACCAGGTACCAGGATTGATTAAAACGATAGTAATTGATGGTTCGGGTTTTACCAGGAGTTGAACTGGACTTGGCCAGGTTTTTGCGGTTGGCTAAACGGTTGATTAGGGAGGATTTGCCTACATTGGAGCGCCCCACAATCGCTACTTCCGGCAGCTGATCAGCAGGAAGCTGGTCCATATCCACAAAAACACCTACAAATTCAGCTTGTTTTATCTTCATACTTACCCCCAAGGAATCTTCGCCAGGTGCGAAGCGGACCGCTCGGAATTCGGCCTCCATGCACTCAGTCCTCGCTGCTCGAAACATCCTGTTTCTCGCTCTGTTTCGCAGCCCTCAGTTTTGACGTGTATTGCAACGGCTCGTCGTAAGTCACTCGCCCGGCTAATACTCCAGGTTAAGCCGTGCAGCGATGTTTTCATTCATCGTGACCTATTCTACTGGTGACAATTGGCTGTGAAAATAACTTTAGCATATAAAAAAGACGGCTATAATGTCACTGCGAGGAGCATAGCGACGAAGCAATCTCAAACGAGGACGGCAGATTATGTTTAAGGAGATCGCCACGGCACTTCGTGCCTCGCGATGACAATAAAGTAGTTCATATAATTGTAAGCCGATGTGTTGCAGGCGAGGAGTCTTGGAGCGAGCCGGTTAATACTCTGTACCCGGCTCACACCCCTGCCAAGCCGTGGTTAGCATAAATCGACATAGAGGAGGAGTATTTTCAAAGCAAATACTAAGCTAATATCTCGCTTACCGCAGCAGCGGTTTTCAGTATATCCTCGCGGCTTATCCAGTAATGGGTCACCATTCGGTACATTCCCTGCTCAGGAGCATTGATCTTTATTCCCCTGTCCAGCAGGGGCTTGCTGAGAGGGTCTCCCTCTCTATCCAGACTGAAAAACACCATATTAATATGTACATCATCTCTTTTGACCTCTACGCCGGGTATTTCAGCCAGTTCATCCGCCAACAGCAGGGCATTTTCATGATCTTCGGGCAGTCTCAGGCGCATGGTCTGCAGGGCAATCAGTCCGGCGGCTGCTAAAAAGCCGGCCTGTCTTAATCCCCCGCCCATAAGCTTGCGTTTTTTTCGAGCAGCATTTATCCAGTCGGCCTTCCCTAATACCAGTGACCCAACAGGGGCGCAGAGTCCCTTGGACAGGGCTATCATAACCGAATCTGCATAAGCCGCTATTTCCCGGGCTTCTACTCCCAAATAAGCTGCAGCATTAAAAATGCGGGCCCCGTCCAGATGAACCGGTATACGATGCAGCTGAGCCAGTTCGTATACCTTCTTCATCTCTTCCAGGGGTACAACCCGGCCATTGGAATGGGCATTTTCCAGACAGATAAGGCTTGTCTCCGGATAATGAATGTCACCCACCGGGCGAATACGCTCGGCTATACTCTCAGCTTCCAATACTCCTTTATTGCTGGGTATGGTTCTTAGCTGAACACCGGCAATTACTGAGGCAGCCCCTGCTTCATGCTGGACAATGTGACAGTCTTCACCCAAAATAACTTCACTGCCCCGCGGGCAGTGGGTAAACAGGGCTAACTGGTTGCCAAAAGTACCGCTGGGCACAAATAGAGCAGCTTCTTTTCCTAATAAATCTGCGGCTGCTTTCTCCAACTCCTGGATGGTGGGATCCTCGCCATATACATCATCACCTACCGCTGCCGCTCGCATAGCTTCACGCATTTCGTCAGTAGGCTGGGTAACCGTATCACTGCGCAGATCAATCCAGTCCAAGTACTTCATCTCCTCATCCGCATTAGCTGCCTTATTGGCTGATCAGGGTTTCTTTCAGCACCTCATCCATATGCGCAACCGGGATAAATTTTATTTTACGCCGGACATTGGCTGGTATATCTACCAGATCCTTCTGGTTGTCAATAGGCATGATTACTGTATCGATACCAGCCCGGTGAGCAGCCAGAACCTTTTCCTTCAAGCCGCCAATGGGCAGGACCCGACCACGCAACGTTATCTCGCCGGTCATGGCTACATCCTTGCGGACCAGTTTTCCCGACATAGCCGAAGCTAAGGCGGTGGCTATCGTAATCCCGGCGGACGGGCCATCTTTGGGGATAGCGCCTTCCGGCACATGTAAATGGATATCATAATTTTCACGGATGTCCTCAGGTATGCCCAGTTCATCAGCCCGGGAACGTACATAGGTCAGGGCGGCCTGGGCCGATTCTTTCATAACATCACCCAGCTTACCGGTTAAAGTCAAATTACCTTTACCTTTCAGCAGGGCCACTTCTATGGAAAGAATATCTCCCCCTACTTCAGTCCATGCCAATCCGGTAGCCACACCTACCTGGTGTTCTTTTTCCGCTACTCCAAAACGATAACGGGGTATGCCCAGGTACTTGCCCAGGTTGCCCGCATTAACACTCACCATAGTGCGGGGATCATCTACCACCTGGCGGGCAACTTTGCGGCACACAGAGGCAATCTCTCTTTCCAAACTTCTTACCCCGGCTTCCCGGGTGTACTCACGGATAATTTTGCGGACAGCTCCCTCGGAAAAGGTGATATGGTGTTCACGTAACCCGTGTTCCTTGATCTGCTTGGGAATCAAGTGATCCATGGCTATGTGTACCTTATCTTCCTCGGTGTAACCGCTGATTTCGATTACCTCCATACGGTCCAGGAGAGGTTTGGGTATGGTATGAGTAGAATTAGCTGTAGTTATGAACATTACCTTGGAAAGATCGAAAGCCGTTTCCAAATAATGATCGCTAAAAGTGGAATTCTGTTCCGGATCCAAAACCTCCAACAATGCTGAAGCAGGATCTCCGCGAAAATCCATGGTCATTTTATCTATTTCATCCAATAAGAATACCGGATTTCGTGAACCGGCCTGTTTTATGCACTGTAATACACGGCCTGGCATAGAACCTACATAAGTACGCCGGTGTCCTCTGATTTCTGCTTCATCACGGATTCCCCCCAGTGACATGCGCACAAATTTGCGATTCAGCGAGCGGGCCACTGACTTGCCCAAAGAAGTTTTGCCCACCCCGGGAGGCCCTACCAGGCACAGAATGGGTCCTTTCATCTTTTTAGCCAGTTTGCGGATAGCCAGGTATTCTAGAATACGCTCTTTGGGTTTTTCCAGTCCATAATGATCCTCGTCAAGAATCTTTTCTGCCATTTTTAAATCCAGACGATCTTTGGTCTCTACTGACCAGGGCAAGGCCAAAAGCCAATCCAGGTAGTTGCGGACTACCACCGCTTCAGCTACCATGGGCGGCATTTTCTCCAAACGTTCTAATTCTTTATAAGCCTTTTCATAAGCTTCCTTAGGAAGTTTGGCATTATTTATGCGTTCTTTTAATTCCTCAACTTCGGCCACCCGCTCGTCTTTGTCTCCTAATTCCTTTTGAATGGCTTTCATCTGCTCACGCAAGTAGTATTCCTTCTGGGTTTTCTCCATTTGCTTGCGTACCCGGATATTTATCTTGCGTTCCAGTTCCAGGACTTCCATTTCCTTGGCCAGCAACTCGCATAAAATATCCAGGCGTTCGGCTATGTTCCTGGCTTCCAAAACTCTTTGCTTTTCCTGAATACGCAGGGAAAGATGGGAAGCGATAACATCTGCCAAACGACCGGGTTCTTCTATAGCCACCACGGAAACTACCGTTTCCGGAGGTATTTTCTTACTCAGCCGTACATACTGTTCAAACTCGGAAATCAATGCCCGCATGAGAGCATCCAGTTCCGGGGTTTTTTGCACCTTGTCTTCCTTAAATTCTTCGATCTGAACCTGCATATGAGGATCGGTAAATATAAACTGCTTTATCTCCGCCCGGTACAAACCTTCTACCAGTACCCGCATAGTACCTCCGGGCATTTTTAAAATCTGGCGTATCTCGGCTACCGTACCGGCCGTATATATATCATCTACTTCCGGTTCATCAGTCTGAGCTTCTTTCTGAGTGGCCAGAAATATCTCTTTTGTATTCATCATGGCCTCTTCAATGGCATTAATAGACTTTTTCCTTCCTACATCCAGATGAATAACCATGTACGGAAAAACAAGTACCCCACGAAGAGGCAGCATAGGAATCTCGCGGTAGGTGGTCTGGTTCTCCATTTTTCTAACACCTCCAAGCAAATCCATTCTACTATATGTCGTTATCCGGCGCAATAAGGCCTCCCATGTGCTTAGGCCCATGCCACGGGTATCTTCCGTTATGGGCAGTTTTCTTCTTCACCTCACCCACCAAGGCCCGGTTTAATACTTCGTCCAGGCTTCTCACAGCTATAATTTCTACATCGTCTATGCTATCCAGGGTGGCCATCCAATTATCGGCGGGAATAATAATACGCTTGATACCAGCTCGCCGGGCAGCGTCAATTTTGCTTAAGATACCTCCAACCGGCCGAACCATACCCTGAACTGACAGTTCCCCGGTCATGGCCAGGAGATTATCCACCGGTTGATTGGTAATGGACGAGTATACGGCAGTCGCCATGCTGATTCCTGCTGATGGCCCATCTACAGGAATTCCGCCGGGGAAGTTTAAATGAATGTCATAGTTGCGAGTATTAATTCCATAGCAAGAGCGCAGCACCGTCAGCACGTTTTCTACTGCACCTTTGGCCATACTTTTCCGGGTATAGCTGTGACCTGCTCCACCTACCTGTTCTTCTTCGATGACTCCAGTTACGGTCCAGGTTCCCTTTCCTGCAGCCGTGGGAATACTGGTAGCTTCTACTTCAATAATAGTACCAGCCGTTGCTCCATAAACCGCTAATCCGTAAACCACTCCCACCGTAGGCCGTTCTTTGGGTTTTATGTCCGGGCGGGGAGAGAAACGGCCATTATTCAGGACTTTCTCCACTATTGCCCTGGTAATCCGTGATTGCATATCCATCTGTGCTATCCCAGCAGCAAGCTGCACCATATTAACCGCTTCCCGGCCATTGGAGGCAAACCGGGTTATTTCCGCCAGAGCGTCATCTTCAATTTCAAAATGCAGCCGCTCCAGGGCATTAAGGACTATACGCTGGATATCTTCCTTTTCCAGCGGCTTGAAGAATATCTCCAGGCAGCGGGACCTCAGCGCCGGAGGCAATTCTTCCGGGTTTCGGGTGGTGGCCCCCACCAGCCGGAAATCAGCGGGAAGCCCATTTAAGAAAATATCATGAATATGAGCGGGGATATTGCGGTCATTTTCGTTATAATAAGCACTTTCCAAGAGCACTTTGCGATCTTCTAACACCTTCAACAATTTATTCATTTGCATGGGATGCAGTTCACCAATCTCATCGATAAACAGTATTCCGCCATGAGCTTTGGTACAAGCGCCCGGTTTGGGCTGGGGAATTCCGGCTGAACCCATGGCTCCAGCACCCTGGTAAATAGGATCATGCACTGATCCGATCAGCGGGTCGGCAATGTTGCGTTCATCAAAGCGCATTATGGTAGCATCAACTTCTACGAATTTGGAATCCGCTGTGAATGGTGACCAAGGATTGGCCTTGGCTTCTTCCAACACCAGACGAGCCGCCGCCGTTTTTCCCACTCCCGGCGGACCATAAATAATAACATGCTGGGGATTAACACCGCACAAGGCCGAACGCAGCATGTCAATCCCTTCACTCTGCCCTACCACATCCTTGAGACTGGTGGGCCGGGTCAGACTGGACAAAGGCTCGCTGAGTTTTATATTGCGCATTTGTTTGAGTTTAAAGGTTTCCTTTTCCGACTCCCTAAACATTACGTTTTTTTTGCTCTGCTGGCCTTTAAGCAGATTCCAGAAGTATAAGCCGATGATAACGGCAAAAATGAACTGAACAATATAGAGAATGCCGCCATACTGCAGGAATAAATCATTCATAACCGCAACTTTTCCTTTCTATCATACTGCACCTATTATTCCCGCGGCATCTGCATAGAATGAAAGTTTACAAGCAGTAAAAAAAGGTAGCTTCCGCTACCTTTTTCCTGTTTAGTATGCATTTGTGATGTTGCCTAATTGACCCGGCGTTTGGCATCTACCGTTACCAACAGCGGTTTTTCCTTCTTGAGAATAACATCTTTAGTAATCACAACTTTGGTTACATCCATGCGAGAAGGAACTTCGTACATGACATCCAGCATAATATCCTCAATTATAGCTCTTAAGCCCCGGGCTCCCGTATTGCGGCGCATGGCTTCCTCAGCTACCGCCTGGAGAGCATCGTCGGTAAATTCTAAATCTACTCCATCCAGTTCAAATAGTTTTTTATACTGTTTGACCAGAGCGTTCTTAGGTTCTGTCAGTATACTCACTAGCGCATCAATGTCTAACGCATCCAGAGTAACTATGATGGGCACCCGGCCCACAAACTCAGGAATGAGTCCATAACGCAGCAAATCCTGAGGCAGTATCATATTCAAAATTTCACCAATGCTCTTTTCGCTCTTGGTCTTGATATCAGCTCCAAAGCCCATCACTTTTTGATTGACGCGGTTTTGAATAATCTTGTCAATACCTTCAAAGGCCCCGCCGCATATAAACAGAATATTGCTGGTATCTATTTGGATAAACTCCTGATGCGGGTGCTTGCGTCCACCCTGAGGCGGTACACTGGCTACAGTTCCCTCCAGGATCTTCAACAGAGCCTGCTGCACCCCTTCACCGGAAACATCCCTGGTTATGCTGGGATTATCTGTCTTGCGGGCTATTTTATCGATCTCGTCAATATAGACTATACCCTTTTCGGCCTTTTCGATATCGTAATCTGCAGCCTGAATTAACTTCAGCAGGATGTTTTCTACGTCTTCACCCACATAGCCAGCCTCAGTCAATGACGTGGCATCTGCAATAGCAAAAGGAACATTTAATATCCGGGCCAGGGTTTGGGCCAGCAAGGTTTTACCACTGCCGGTAGGCCCCAACATCATAATATTGCTCTTTTGCAGTTCCACATCATCCAATTTCGTGCCCAGGTTGATACGCTTGTAATGATTATATACAGCAACCGCCAGTGCCTTTTTGGCCCGGTCCTGGCTAATTACGTATTCATCCAGTATTTCGCGAATCTCTTGGGGTTTAGGAATGTCTCCCAGTTCAAACCCCAGATCATCGGCCAGTTCTTCTTCAATTATTTCATTGCACAGCTCAATGCACTCATCACAAATATAAACACCCGGTCCAGCTACCAGCTTTTTAACCTGGTCTTGAGTTTTACCGCAGAAGGAACACTTCAGTTGTCCTTTTTCGTCCCCATATTTATGCATTCGTTCACCTCTTTTGACCTGAAAGCTACTTCTTGCTGGTTGACTTCTTGGGCTGGGTCATTACCTCATCAATAATACCATATTCTTTAGCTTCCAATGCAGTCATAAAATAATCCCTATCTGTATCTTTCTTGATCTTCTCCAAGGGTTGCCCGGTGCGCTCCGCCAAAATTCTGTCTAAATTTTCTTTCATGGCCATAATCCGGCGAGCATGAATCTCTATGTCTACGGCCTGCCCCTGGGTGCCGCCCAAAGGCTGGTGGATCATGATTTCAGCATTGGGCAAAGCAAAGCGCTTCCCTTTCTGTCCAGCAGCTAGGAGGAATGCTCCCATACTGGCTGCCAGGCCAACACAGATAGTCGATACATCAGCCCGGATATGCTGCATGGTGTCATAAATAGCCAGGCCAGCACTTATAGATCCCCCGGGGCTATTTATATAAAGATTGATGTCTTTATCCGGATCTTCGGCTTCCAAAAATAGTAGTTGGGCAATTATCAGATTAGCCACGTTGTCATCAATAGCACTGCCTAGAAAAATGATGCGATCTTTAAGCAAACGTGAATATATATCATAGGAACGTTCTCCCCGGTTAGTCTGTTCTACAACAATTGGTACTAAATAGGACATATTTTTCACCCCTTATTAAAAAGCTATTCTTGATTACTATATCGTATTCTAATGTGACTTACTCGTCACCTGTGGTTTCAGCTTCAGCATCTGCTTCTGCTTCAGCTTCAGCCTTGTTGATTTCTGAGGTATCATATTCCTCTATTTTGGCATGGTCTATTAAGTATTGTACTGCTTTATCCATTTTCACACTATATTCCAGGCTGTCCATGATACCCGCCAGGTTCTGCTTGGCCTGTTCAGGATCAACCCCCATGCTCTTGGCTGCTTCTTCAATTTGCTTATTCATTTCTTCATCTGTAACTTCAATACCTTTTTCTTCAACCAACTTTTCCAAAAGGAAATTCACTTTAACAGTTCTTTCCGCTTCCGGGCGCAAGTCGTTTTCTAATTCTTCCCGGTTGCTGGCGGTAAACTGGTAATACTGCTCCAGAGTCAATCCCTGAGAAGCCAAGCGCTGAGCAAACTGTTGCAGCATATGCTCGATTTGAGCGCGTACTACCGATTCAGCCAAAGGAATCTCAGTGGCTTTAATAGCTTTGTCCAGGACTTCCTGCTTGATCAATTCCTTCTTACGGGTTTCCATCACCAGAACTAGGTTGCTGCGTATATCTTCGCGGAACTCAGCAAGAGTATCAAACTGGCTGACTTCCTGAGCAAATTCATCGTCCAGCTCTCTAAGTTTACGCGTTTCAATGCCCTTAACTGTCACTTTGAACAATGCTTCCTTGCCAGCCAAGTCTTCGTTATGATATTCCTCCGGGAAAGTAACCTTGACTTCTTTTTCCTCGCCGGCCTTTACTCCTATCAGCTGATCCTCAAACCCAGGAATAAAGGTATTGGATCCTATTTCCAAGGAGTAATCTTGCCCGCTGCCGCCTTCGAATGCCTCACCATCAATATAACCGACAAAGTCTATGGTAAGTACATCACCTTTTTCTGCGGGTTCATCGGTCTTTTCTACCAGTTGAGCATATCGGGAGCGTATGTCTTCCAGACGATGGTCCACATCTGTATCGGTTACCTGCATGCGTGGAACACGAACTTCCAGCCCTTCGATTTGGCCCAGTTCAATGTCTGGTTTAACCGCTACGCGCACTTTAACCTGTACCGGTTGGCCGTCATCTATTTCCTGAATATCAAAATCCGGCTGAGCAATTGGCTCAATATTGAGTTCAGTTAATGCTTCCTCATAGGCAGCCGGAACTACATATTCCAAAGCATCCTGGTAGAGAATCTCTTTACCAAAATGAGCCTCCAGCAGAGGGCGCGGAACTTTGCCCCGGCGAAAACCTGGAATACTCACCTGTTTTACCAGTTTGCGGTAGGCATAATCCAAACCTTGCTCAAACTTGTCGGGGGCTACTTCGATGGCTATGTAAGCCTCACTGTTTTCTATCTTTTCTAATACGGCTCCCATTTATGCTCCTCCTATCTAATACTTATCGGGCTAAAATCCTTAATTTAATGGTATTTCAGGGCCACCCAGAATAATCCTCTTAAAAATGTACCCTATTATTACCCAAAACACAACACCTCGGCATATTGCCGAGGTATAAATCTCATTATGGAGCGGAAGACGAGATTCGAACTCGCGACCCTCGCCTTGGCAAGGCGATGCTCTACCACTGAGCCACTTCCGCGCACAACTTCTTTCGATATATAGAATAATGAATAAAACAGCTTTCGTCAAGTAGTGTTGCCCAAGCTTTGCCATATTATAAGTCTTGATCTCTCAGTAAGGCTTTTAGGGTGTCGGAATCAAGTTCACCCGTAATAGGTAGTCCCTGGTCATGCTGGAAATCCCGCAAAGCCATGCTAAATTCGTATTCATCTCCGGGCTGGCCGGACAAATAGCCCCCTTCAGTTAACCTGTTAATAATCCGGTCCATATCTTCTTCACTGACCAATTGATAAGAAATTACTGTGCTGCCGTAAGGACTAGTGTCAACGGGCTTTACAGCATACTTCCAATGCCTTAATTCCAGCATATCTTCATCACGTAAATCAGTAGAATCTCTGTCCCCAGTAAGATCACCGATAATATCAGCATCGCTGGGAATCTCTTTTTTCTGGGTAACAGTTGTTTCAGCAGGTTGGATTTCTGAACTGTTACTGCAGCCTATAAGCATTAGAGCGAACACAACTGCCATAACGCCTATAAGTATACGTTTATTAATGAATGTGGTGACCAGCATATGCCAATTCAACACCCTTTTTCTTCTTCTACTAAAAATATGTGCCAAAGTTAACCTTGTTGTCAATTCTGATTACGGTGCTGATCCAAATACTCCATTAATAGGGCACCCAGTTTCAAGATAAATATACCCTGATTCCATTCCAGTTCCGCATCATCCAACTCATCCTGGCGCAGCAGTACCAAAGAGAGCTCGGGATTAGTGTTGAAAAACTGAGCCAGGTCAGCTATCATCTGACACTCCATTTCCTTAAGTACCAGAGAGCCATGGTCTGCCGGGCGAAAGGCAACCACTACATCAGCACTCTTTAAAGTCCTCCTTATATCCCGGATAAACTTTTCCAGGTCCTTTCCGGGGATAGTAGTAATCATTATCTGCTGATTTTCAACAAGGACATATCCCCATTGATATTTATGCTGGTGGTTAAAGCTTAACCATAGGAAACTGGCCCGGTTCTGATCCTCATGCAGCAAGCGAAAACGGCGGTTTTGTTTTAATACTACCCGGCATAGCTGAGGATTGCTGATTCCAGCGGTCTGCCAGTCAATTTTTAGGGGCTGGTTTATCATACGCAAGGTGTTCTGTTCCATTTCATCCAGAGATAGAATATAAGCCTTAACAATTTTTTCACCGCGTACCTTGAGATATCTAATATCTGATTCATCAAAGGGATGAAGTTTTTCCATCAACATGAGCAGATTCTTGTTAAATATTTCGCATAGATCGGGTAAAACGACATACATCGGGTCGCTCACCCAATAGTGCTCACCCAACGGGAGCAGCCGGGTAATGCTGATCATACCGGGTATAATGTTTTCATGAACCCGACTCCCAAACCTGCCGTAAACCTCGCAGCGCTCACCGTTGAATATATCCTCAAAGACCAGGGAGTTGGTTCCATGAGGAAACACCCGGTAAGCTCCTACATAGCTCATCATCAAATTAAAGGAGGCTGTTTTTAAATAAGGCGGAAAGCGCCGAGCCTGGTTTTCCCAGAACAGATTGGCAATGGTAGTATGGTTGCAGTTGACGTCATCCATACAATAGTGAGCCCGGAAGAACTGTTCATAGACCCGGCGGGTCGGTTCATCCCAAAAGCGGCCTGTGGTATTAACCAATTCAAAATATTCCTTGCGGGACTCCTGTTCACACCGGTTCCATACTGGTTTGATTCCATAAGCAAACATTTGCAAATGCTGTTGAACTTCCTCATACGCACTTACCTTTTCGCGATCATCCAGTTCTTCCCAATAGGGATAGACTGCTATTTCTTTAGAGAAGTCCAAGGGATAGCGTTGAAAATGGCGTTCTATCAGTTGGGTATGCTTGCTGATCAGGCCGGTGGGTAGACCGAAACGCTTGGCAGTGCGGGCAAAACTAACCCGTTGGTCAGACAATCGCAGGTAGGTATGTTCCAAAGCAGCCAGCCAGCCCCGCACCTTGGATACCTTAGGCTGATAAATAGTAGCAAACTCATTCCACATGTATAGTATCCAGGCCAGGGTAACATAGTCACGGCTGCTGCTATATAGATCAAAAGCTGAGGCAGCTACCTGGCGCAGTTCTTCATTGGGCCAGTTGTAGGCGGTAATGAAGGAACTTAGTTCCTGGCGATCGCGATGCTTGCTGACTTTGATAGCGACTGCTTCAGGTTGCAGAAGTTCCTGCTGCAGGCGGTTTTTATCCAGGTTTAATTTGGTCCTGATAGCCGACGTGGGAAAATAATACTCGCCCCGGCTTTTGGCCAATAATTCCAACGCTTCCATATCATCCAGCAGGGACTCCAATAGCACCCGGCCGCGGACATCCTCAAGAGCTTGTAAAGGAGTCATACCCTCCAACTCCTGATGAGCAGTGGATAGCCATTCTTCCAGGTATTTATCATGAAGTATCTCCGCAATTATTTCCTCAGCTTCTTCTTCACTGGCAAAATCATACCCTTCTACCCAACGATAAGGAGCCTTTAGGCTGACTCTTTCCAACATTCCCTTTAACATCTGGGTTGCCCAGTTCAGATCATTATGGTCTTCAGCCGCTATTATAATACTGGCGCTGCTTAGGTAGAGACGACGCAGCAATCCCCGGCCGAGACCCCAGGTAAACTTCAGCCATCGATCATTACGTTCCAAAAGAGTGAATTCACGGCCAGCCAGCAAATTTTCCCGCATCGCCAGGCGATCGTCTTCGCTCAAATGCAGGGTGCGGGACTTCATACGGGATTTCTTTATGCCCTGAGTAAGATCAATAACCAGGCCGCACAAAACCTCGGCATATTCTTTCAAGAATACCCGGGGATCATTAATGCTTTCGTATATACGTAAGGAGTTGACCTCTTCCAGGAGATAGTTTTTATGTTCAGAATAAACCAGGAAGGGACGCCCCAGCATCATAGGGGTATTGGCAATCTGGACAATTCTGGTCAAGAGCAGTATACCTTCTTCAACTAACCGGGTATGGGGCCCAAAGTCGCGTTCCACCACATACTGGCGATGACAGAAAATATCGCGGATGCCTACGGCATTATTCTTTATCCACTGAACCTGGTAAATAGATAGACAGGAATCTTTAAGGGCAGTAAAAATAGGACGAAGATATTCGTCCATGTCGTCTTCTTTTTCAGCCATATAAAACTCTATAATCGGGGACACATCGCGATGAAAGCGATAATCAAGTACATACCAACTCCAAAACAGATTAAAAAAACCGTCAGGTATGTCCTGGGATTGGGAATAAGAAGTAAACCGGGCCTTTCCGGCAGCTTCCCAATTGTAAAAATAGCGACGGGCATAGCCAATTAAATCAGATAGCGATGTTTCCAACTGAGTAACATAATTCTTTCTTTTCGCCCGAGGAAAGTGAATCACCAGACATCCGCTGTTGGCACCGCAGCACTGCTCATATGGCTTATTACTCCCACAGGTACACAGCGTCTGGTGACTTTGTATATTGGCCATGCCGTATCCCCCCGCGATACAGGCTTGATCTAATTATCAGGCAAGTCTAAAACCACATACATCTGTTATGTGCCATGTTGTCTTTATCTACCACCATCATAGCAAATATTTCACTTATCGGAAATAAATTTTCTGACTTTTTAGCAAGTAAACAAGATACCGTAGATGCCTGATCACTTGTCATTATTCTTGCATCATGGATTGGTACAAACTGGATGATAGATAGCCGCTGTGGGGATCCAATTCTGTTAGTCGCTGCAGGGTTTCCTTAGCTAATTGGGAACGGTTGGTATAATGATAGGTACAGGCCAAATAGAAGAGACTGTCATCATAATAGTTGGAGTCAGGGAATGATTCCAGATAGAGCAGGTAATATTTTTCAGCTTCATCATAGATTTGCTGAAGGAAATAGGTGCGGGCCAGATAATAAAGGGCTTCCCGGTTTAAATAACTACCCGATTGCATGGACACTACCACTCCCAAATTGCTGGCAGCAGTTTTCCAGTCCTTGGCCAAGTAGGCCTTATATCCGGCTGTATAATAATGTTCTTCTTGCTGAAGATCATAAGCTGAACCTTCCATCGAGACTTCCTCAATCGCCGCCGCCGGTACTGTTTCTACAGGCGGCTGGTTTTGCTGATCGATCAGACTGGTCAACTGATGAATACGCTGCTGAAGAACTTCCGTATATTCAGCATTCTGCCTTTGGTTGTTTAGCAGAGTATGGATCTGCAGCAGAAGCACCAGGCATACCACTCCCATAACTGCCAGTAAACGTCGCTGGGTAAAAATAGGGCGATTTTTAAGTTTGGTTGTTGGTTCTTCGCCAGTAAAGCGCTGTTTTTTGCTTTCGGGTATGGACAGATACTTATGTAAGGAACTATTTTTCTTATCAATTTCTAAGCCTTTGCGCCAAACCCGGTGAGCTTCGAGCCGGTTACCCTCCGCCAGATAGCTCAGTCCTAGAACCTTGTATAAGGAGACGTATTCATCGTGTTCCTCCATGAGCTGTCGCAGCAGCACCCGGGCTTCACTAAATTTCTTCTTTTCCAGCAGGTCTAAAGCTTCATGATATCTTTTTAACCAGAACTGAAAGGCCGGCTGGCGCAGTTCGTTTAAATTCGATTCGGCGACATTATTGTCAGGTTCCAGGCGAAGCGCTTCCTCCCAGCAACGCTCAGCCCGTTGGAATTCTCCCAGTATCTGATAACACCTGCCCGTCATATTCAGCACCAGAGTATTGTCAGGCCACATCTGGTAAGCCTGTACCAGCATATCCAGCGCCCCGCTGATATCATGTTCCTGCATGCTGGCAGCTGCGGAAGCGAGTAAATCGTCTACTTGATTAGGATTAGTATTCAAAGGTTTCATAGGACCATCCCACACCCTCATTATTTATTTTTGGTTTGCAATTCTCCAGTCACCTAAAAATATCCTTCCAAATTTTGGTAAATTTTATAATTCATACGATATGTCTTCCTAAACTGGCAGAAATCTACTGGGTCGATGTCCGGGCAAGGACCATATGCTGATAACAAAAACAATGAGGTGACGCTCCATGGTATATGCCAGTCGTTACTTGCGCTTGATGTCTGAACCTATGCAAGGGCCCGACGTAGCGCTAGTGCAACAAATTCTGCAGGAAGCCAATTTATATACAGGCACCATTACTGGTGTTTTTAACCAGGCTTGTGATCAGGCTGTAAGGGAGTTTCAAAAACGGGAAGGCCTTAAGGCGGATGGAGTAGTGGGGGTAAAGACTTGGAGCCGGCTGCTCACTAAATCCTGCTGCCATATTGAAACTCCTGCGATACTGCAGAACCCCAGTGTTTCAATCACAGTGAACTTGGACAAACGCAGGTTGTACTTCAGTGTTCCTGGTCTCCCCACCAGAACCTATCCGGTGGCAATTGGCAAATCATCTACTCCCACACCGCTGGGTAATTGGACAATTGTTGCCAAAGCAGTAAACCCGGGGGGGCCTTTTGGAGTACGCTGGATGCGTCTTTCCGTACCCTGGGGCGGATATGGCATTCACGGAACCAATAACCCCAAGTCTATCGGCAGAGCAGTCAGCCACGGCTGTATCCGCTTATATAATGAGGATGTAATCGAAATCTATGATCAAACCCCCATAGGAACACTCGTTACCATAATGGGGCGGGCTTATTCGGGCAGGATATTGCGCAGAGGTGATAGGGGCAGTGATGTCCGCTTTGTCCAGAGCATTCTAAAGGAACTGGGATATTACCGGTACAAGCTGGATTCCTACTTCGGGCAGAAAACAGAAGAAGCGGTGATAGCCTTCCAGACAGCTGAGGGTATTCTGGCAGACGGCATCGTAGGCCCGGAAACCTTAAACGCGCTGCAGCAAGCCCGGGACATCAAGAGGGGGAATGTGGAGCCTTAATCCTGCTGGCAAGGCTGAATGGCCTCCACTGGACAGCTGTCAGCACATTCACCGCAGCCGGTACAGAGGGCTGGATCAATTTTGTATATACCTGCTGAACTAACAGCGCTAGCCGGGCAAACGTCTTCACACAGTCCACAGGCGGCACAATCTTTTTCAATAATCACATATATCATGAAAGAATCTCCATTACAGCTGGGAAGAAATAACCATCCTTTGGATATGGTTGGTACCTTCAATGGTCGACAGAACCCGGGCATCGCGTACCAATTGTTCAATTAGGGTTCCCTTTATATAACCCCGGGCCCCCATAATATCAGCGGCTAAGCAGGTAACCTCCTGAGCGATGGTACTGGAGGCCAGTTTAGCCATGGCTGAAGCAACACTGTAATCTCCCCCGTGATCGATCAGCCAGCAGGCCTTCCAAGTCATCAGCCTGGCCATTTCGATTTTGGTGGCCATATCAGCCAGAGCAAAGGATACTGCTTGATGCTTCTTTATAGAACCACCGGATTGCATACGATTTTCGGCAAAATTAAGGGCTTCTTCCAGCGCAGCCCGGGCTATACCTACAGATAGTGCGCTGACCAAAGCACGACCGACATCAAAGGTCTGGGTAAGCAGTAAGTACCCGCTGCCTGCTTGCCGGCTCTTGATAACATACTGACCTATGATATTAACATCCACAAACCTTACCCGTCCCACTGGCGCCAGATTTATGCCTGAGGTGTGATAGATTTCTTCGATTTTTATTCCGGCCACATGATCCGGTATCAAAAAGATGCGCAAAGAGGCCTTTTTATTGCGCATATTTGTGGCCGCCACCACCGTTATAAAACGAGCTATCCCTGCATTGATCACATAATCCTTGCATCCGTTAAGCAAATAACCGTTGTGATCGGAGGTAGCATGAGTGCTGATAATATTAAGGTCAGAACCCCCTTCAGGTTCGGTGAGTGCAAAGGCGGCAGCTCCCGCTTTCGAACCGGTTAACAGCGGTAGGAATTCCTTTTTTTGCTGATCGTTCCCCGCCAGTATTATTGGCTCAGCAGCATGTAGAGTAGCGGCAACAACAGCAGCCAAACCAGGTGATGCAGCGGCCAGTTCCTCCACCACCAGGGCCGTGGAAAACAAATCCAGTCCCAGGCCACCGAACTCCTTGGGTACAGTGGGGCACAGCAAATTCATCTGTGCCAGCGAGATAAGCATTTTCTCCTTGTGTATGCTCCCCTCTTGCAGGGCAAAGGGTGTGATCTCTTCAGCAGCCATAGTTTTGACAGATTCGATCAAATCACGCTGTTCTTTAGTTAACGAAAAATCCATCTTCAATCTCCCCCTGACCTTTTCCACTCCAGATAGCTAATGTATTTCATTACCTCGTTGATTTCTTCATCACTCAGTCGGCTGAGATGATTAACCAGCTTGACAAAGCGTTCATTGCGGTCAATGGCCGGCTGAGGATGATGCTGGCTGCTTAATGACTCCACAAAATACTCCAGGGGTTTGTCTAAAACTTCGGCCATTTTCTCCAACTGCGACAGGTAAAGGCGGCGCTTGCCTTTTTCATAATTGGAAAGAGCCGATTGAGAACAGCCCACCAGGCGAGCTAGTTGTTCCTGGCTCAGCCCTTTTTCTTCCCGGGCAGCTTGAATTTTCATCCCAATATCCCGAAAACTCATAGTCCAACCTCCATCTCCATCTTATTACGAAATGTGGTGAAATCTCAATTGTTGCCTGAGAAATACATATATACCCAGCTTTATTTTTGGGCACAGGTAAGTTAGACTTGATAAAGTTAGATAAAAGGGAGTCAGGTATGAAGTACCGCATCATATCCGTGGGCAAAATTCGCGAGCCATTTTTTACTGAAGGTATCAACGAATACCTTAAGCGTTTGCGGCCTTACACCAGTATAGAGATAGTAGATGGCTTGGAAGAAAAGACCAATCCTAAAGCAACTGAAAAAGAGATCCAAAGGATACTCAATAAAGAAGGTGAGCGTGTACTCGCTCTGCTGTCTCAGGACGAGTTGTTGGTGGCTCTGGACAGCCATGGTCAGCAGCTGAGCTCTGAGCAGTTTGCCGCTTACATTGAAAAATGGAACACCTCGGGGCTAGCCCGGGTCAACTTGGTGGTAGGGGGTTCCCATGGGCTGGCCCCTGCCGTTAAGCAAAGAGCTGGTTTTATTCTCTCCTTTTCTCCCATGACTTTTTTGCACCAGATGGCAGTTTTGATTCTAATCGAACAGATATATCGCGCCTTTAAGATTATCAAGGGTGAACCTTACCATAAGTAATTTATAAATTAAAAAGCAATCTTGGGCATAGGAGATACTGACAATGAATATTACTTTTCAAGCTGTTAAACCTGAGCATTTACCGTACATATATGATATTTATACTTACTACGTGCTGAACAGCACCGCCACCTTTCAAATTATCCCTCCAAACAAAGAAGAAATGGCCCAAATGGTGTTTTTCGATAACCCCAGGTACCAGACTTTTGCGATCCTTGATGATGAGGTAGTCTGCGGTTATGTTTTGTTGACTCACTTCAATAAACGGGAAGCCTATAACCGCACTGCAGAAGTAACCATCTATTTACATCCTGACTATGTTGGCCAAGGTATCGGCAGCCAGGGCCTGCAGCATATTGAGGAATTCGCTCGTACCCGTGATATTCATGTGCTGGTGGCAATAATCTGCGGTGAAAACCAGCCCAGCATTAAACTGTTTTCCCGCCAGGGTTACAGCCAATGTGCCTGCTACCGGCAGGTGGGGGAAAAGTTCGGCCGACTGCTGGATATGGTAGCTTTTCAGAAAATACTGGATTAACAAGAGCGGGTGCCATTTCTGACACCCGCTGTTCTGTTTAGCGCAGGTAATTCAACTTGCGAGCCTCAAATTCCAGCCAATCTCTGAAGTCAGGATGGGCAACCTTGATTAAAGCCGCGGCTCTCTGTCTGAGATTAAAGCCCTTCAGCCAGGCTACTCCATATTCGGTGACAATGTATTGCACATCATTGCGGGTAGTAGTTATCATAGCATTGGGCTGCAGAGAAGGAACTATGCGTGAGCGCAGTTCCCCGTCTTTGGTCTCGTAAGTAGAATACATGGCCAGGAAAGCCTGTCCGCCTTTGGAGCGCCAAGCCCCTTCCATGAAGTCCATTTGTCCTCCGGCACCTGAATACTGCCGGTTACCAATAGCGTCCGAACAGCACTGACCGGTCAGATCTACCTCCAAGGTGGAGTTTATGGACACTACATTATCATTCAGCCCGATATTATAGGGATCGTTGACGAATTCCGAGTCGTGCATTTCCACTAACGGGTTTTCGGCAACAAAATCATATAAACGTTTGGTGCCGAAAGCAAAGCTGGCTACCCATTTGCGGGGCATGAGCTTTTTGTGGACGCCAGTTATTACGCCCGCTTCATAAAGGTCGACCATGCTGTCACACAGCATTTCCGAATGAACCCCCAGGTCCTTCTTGTCGGTCAAATACTTGGCTACCGCATTGGGTATGTTGCCTATACCTAATTGCAAACAAGCTCCATCGGGAACTCTCTCGGCTATATACTGGCCAATCTTTTCATCCTTTTCTGTCAAGGGGAAACTAGGAAGTTCCACCAGGGGCTGATCATTTTCTATAACTGCACTTAGTTCTGAGATATGAAAATGATTGTTCCCATAGGAACGGGGCATATATTTATTTACTTCTGCCATAATAACGCATCCTGGGTTGCGGCGTATAAAACCGTATACATAGTCAGGATTGACACCGGTACTGACGAAACCGTGCTGGTCCATGGGTGAGACCACCATTACCGCTGCATCCAGACCTACCCGGGCGGTCATCATCGGGCCGTCAAACAGGCGATGGGGAACATAATTAAAGTAACCCTGTTCCAAGAAATAGCGCTCCATTGGCCCGGCATACATGGCATCTATCATATTGCCGTTGGCAATCATTTTTTCCAGATACTCGGGATTATGCATGTTCGTAGGCCGGGCAGACAATGAACAAAGAAATCTCACATTCTTCAAATCTCCTGATGCCATTCGGCGGCCAATAGCATTGGTTAGTTCTGCCGGCTGGGCATTTATGGATCCTGAAGCCACCAGCATCCCGTCTTTAATGAATTTGGCTGCTTCATCAGACGACATGAGTTTGCTCTTATAAATTTCCTGCCACTTTTTTTCCATATAAACTCCCCTCCCCGATTGCTTACTCGTAAACTTTTTCTCCTTCTGCGAAGGCACTAAAAGCATCTAATTCGCTGTCGCGTTTGCTGCCCAAGGCAATCTCCTCTGCTCGTTCCTTGTACCACTCATGTTGGATGATCAAGTTCATGACTTCATTCGTACCTACCCAGATCATGGACAGGCGCAGATCCCGTACTATTTTCTCGATAGGATAAACGTCAGTGTATCCGATTCCCCCCATAACCTGCATAGCCAGGTTAGCCACATCCCAGCACTGTTCAGTAACAAACCGTTTACATTCAGAGGCCATGCGCCGGCAGCGGCTGGGCTTCACCTTACCACTGTCAATAGCCAGAGCAGTGGTGTATATCATAGCCCGGCAGGTATCCAGCTTCATAACCATATCCGCAATTTTAAAGTTGACCCCCTGGAAGTTCTTTATGGTGGTGCCAAAAGCTTTGCGCTTGGTGCTGTAATCAGTGGCTATTTCCAGAGCCGGCCGGGCAGCGCCGATGGTCATGGCCGCCGTCCCGAATCGCTCGGGAATCATCATCTGGGAAAACACGGTATAAGCTCCATTGATCTCGCCAATGACATTTTCCTTGGGAACTCGTACATCCTCGAATACCACCCGGGCGGTTCCGCCTCCCCGCGATCCCATCAGGTTGTACAAGTATTCCGTTTTCACTCCCATTTCTCTTTCTACCATAAAACAGGTAATTGATTTGTGCGGAGGAGCCTCAGGATCAGTTTTGGCATAGACCAGGAAATAATCGGCCCCTTCTCCGCCCACAATAAAGCGCTTTTGCCCGTTCAAAATGAAATCGTCCCCATCACGGCGGGCTATGGTAGTAGCTCCAAAAAAGTCTGACCCTCCCCGGGGTTCAGTTAAGCACTCCGCTGCAAACTTCTCACCTTTGCAAATGGGGGGCAAATACTTTTTCTTCTGCTCTTCCGTTCCAAAATGAACCAGGGCTTCCGTTACCACATCCCCAGTTACACCCCAGGTACAGCCGAAAATGTAACCCGGAACGCAGATTTCCTCGGCTACGATGACGTCATCCTGCCATTGCCCCCCACGTCCGCCATACTCTTTGGGCACCCTGATACCGATCAGATTGCGGCGCCCTGCTTCCTGCATGAATTCTTTTGGATACTTAATCTTGTCAGCATCCATGTCCAGAATGTACTCCCGGGGCAGCGATTTTATAAAATCCCGGGTTTCATCCCGAAGTTTTAGCTGTTCGGGCGTCATTAGATAATCAAACATGCGATCATCCTTTCCCTATATTATGTTTTGATATAATTCTATCACGTTTGTAATAATTTGTGGTAAAAAATTTAACTGCCTGCTAAAAGGGTGAGCTAAGTTGAGAGGTAGTTGAGGAATTAATCCAGTTTGAAATCCATGCTGAACAGTTCTTCATCAGCACATTCCATAATGTCAGTGTTGCCCAGCCAGGTAAGAGTCAAAGTTCCCCGGCCGTTCATAGTCCAAATGGTCTGATGCAAAGAAGTTGAAAAATCGTAGAAAAACCGGGCTGGATTAGCTAACCGTGCTCGAGTTAAACCTTGAATAGTATCAGCCAGGCAAGCTGATCCGGTTACATTAATCATTAATTCAGGATTGTTTAAATGGCCAAAGACTTCATCGGCTACCAATGCCATGCGCACTGCCAAATACAAAGACGGGCACTTTTCCTGGTGATGAGCTAAAGCCTGGCGTAATAATGTATCCTGGTGAGAGGTGCGAGTTTTACCGGGGATATATGGAGTACGGGGTGAGAAGATAATATCGTTTTCGAAATAAGGTTTTATGTCCAGAACCGGAGTACCGTTCACCGCATCCAAACGCTCTACATACAGCTTATTGTTCTCCAATTTTATTAATTTGGTTAAAGATAGGGCAATGGGATTGGGGCGTCCGGGCGATCGCATGGCAAATACACCATATTCGGGCAAATGCTGGTTTCCGCGGGGATGAGCGATCAGTTGATCACGTGATGCCATATGAAACCAAGACTGAATCCATAGGTGAGAATTCTCCTCCACTCGCAGCAGGCCAGGCTGGTACTGAGGCAAAACCTCAATCTCCGCCGCTACTCCGCCCGGCGGCATATCCTTCGGCTCAGATACCGGCGAAATAACGTATCCGATCGGATGAAGACTAATCGCTTCCATGAGGTTCCCCTCCCCCTAATTTGCTTTCAAAAATAATTACCTATATCATAACGTACTTTCCCTTCATTGGCACCAGCCTGACTCAAAGTCACTATAGAAAAGCTCTAGGGGTGTGGCTTTGATTGGTAGAGCGTATGGTTCAGGATCAATAAATATACCTTTTTCGCTATTTCCCCTATAGGTACTCCGACAAACTTCTGAATCTCTGGCCGTCCCACATAACTGGCCTAACGCTTTGCTTGAATATAATTATATCGAGGCCTAAGCGGTCTTCCTTATAAATGCCGTCAATTCCTTCGTCACCACTTCGTCGTTAACGTTTACAATACTAATTAATATATAGCAGATATTAGTATATTTCCCTTAATTATGCAGGAAATAAATAGCAATAGTCGAACCTTTGTATGTATAGTTAAAACCTGTTATCCAAAATAAGTCTTTACATAAGGAGCGAAATAAAGTATTCATATCATCCAAGAAACGTCTCAACAAGCAATTCTAAGGCAATCCGAAGGCTTTCCTCGCTCACGGTTTTATCCTCGTCATCATAAGAGTAATCAAATTGACCGGTATGATCGTTCTATCGTTGGCTATGAAATCAGCTCCCGATCCCGAACCGATGAGTGGTTAGCTGCCTTTGACAAAGCTGTCAAAAATCGTTTTCCTTAAGAAACCAGGGATCAAGGACTAATACTGCAAGTAGATAATGGCTGCCAGCCAACCAGCCGTAAATTTGTTAAGGAATTATCCACCTGTGACGTAACTCTTTTGTATTCGGCCTATGCCACACCAGAACATAATGCTCATATTGAACGGTTTTTCCGTACTCTCAAGGAAGAAGAACTCTACTATAACCTGTACGAGACGTACAGTGAAGCGATTACCTCAATAGAGGCTTACATAGATTTCTATAACACCCACCGTATTCATTCAGCTCTGGGATATTTAACCCCGGCTGAATATTACCAGCAGAGTATTCTACAAAATGTTGCCTAACCGTGTTGACAAAATGGGGGGCAGTACAGCTGGGACAGCGTTACAAATGAATATGATGCAGAAAAAAAGCGCCAATCCGACGTCTATGTGTTTTGCGTCCTAAAACACAAGGATCAGGCGACTCTTAACCCGCTTGACTTGTCACAATGGGATTTTTATGTTTTGTCGACGGCTGATAAAAAGATCGCCCGGCGCATAGAACATATTAAGGCCGAGGCTATTCATATGAAAAAGCTGGTGGAAGATATGTTGGTGCTGGCCAAATCGGACAGCATGGAAAAAGTGCCCTTATTTAGCAAAATAGATTTTAGTGATATTGTGACCAATGCGATCCTGGTGTATGAGCCCATCATCTTTGATGCCAAGAAAAAACTGGTCTATCATGTTCAAGATGGTTTAATGGTAATGGGCGACAGGGAAGAACTGCAGATGCTGGTGCATATTCTTCTAGATAATACCAGTAAATACTGTCCCGAGAAAGGGGTAATCAGAGTTGACCTTAAGGAGTCGGAGCGAAGGCGAGCGGTGTTGAAAGTATTTAATGAAGGTGCTCCTATTCCCAGGAAGGAACTGGATAAAATATTCCTGCGCTTTTACCGTTGTGATGAATCAAGAAGTGGGCATGAAAGTTTTGGTCTCGGATTGGCTATAGCCCAAAACATTGTTAATATGCATAACGGAAAGATTTGGGCGGATAGCCAGGCTGAATCAGGTAACACATTTTATGTATCCCTGCCCCTGGCCTGATGCTGGGAAGTATCAGCGGGGCGATATGGGCATCGCCCCGTTAATAATCACGGTTAGAGCGAAGTACGCCGATGACAGGCTTAAAATTTTTCATTCATCACGGGCTGCACCTCAGGGGCATTGCTGTAGCATAACCCGATCATGGCTTACCTTGATAATGAATTAGATTGTGCTTTTTCAACAGTCGAAATAAGGTAGCCCGGGATATTCCCAGTCTTCGAGCTGCCTCCTCCCGGTTTGTTCCCACTATATCCAGGGTCTGCATAATGATCTGTCTTTCCGCTTGTTCCATAGCTTCACGGTAATCTGAAGGTGGGCAGGCATTCTTGCGAATATACAGGGGAAGATCTTCCGGAGTTATCTCGGAGCTCTGGCAAAAGTTCATGGCCATCTCCAGTACATTGCCAAGTTCACGCACATTTCCCGGCCAATCATACTCCACCAGTAACTTTTTGGCTGCATCCGATATGCCATAGACATTCTGTCCCAGTTGGGCATTTAACTTCTTTATAAAATGTTCTGCCAGAGGTATGACATCCTGTTTGCGCTCCCTCAACGGTGGTATGTATAGTTTAACCACGTTTAACCGGTAGTACAGATCATGGCGAAATTTATTGGCTGCTACCAGCTGTTCCAGGTCTGCATTGGTAGCTGATATAATTCGTACATCCACACTTCTAGGTCTATTATCACCTACTCTTTCGATTTCTTTTTCCTGCAATACCCTCAAAAGCTTAGCCTGCATAGCCCAAGGCATTTCACCGATCTCATCCAGAAAAATTGTACCCCGGTTGGCTAACTCAAATTTGCCCATTTTCCCGCCTTTGCGTGCTCCCGTAAAGGCTCCGTCTACATAGCCAAAAAGTTCACTTTCCAGCAGGCTTTCAGGAATGGCTGCACAGTTTACCTTTACAAAAGGTTCATGGGAACGATCACTATGAAAGTGAATAGCATTGGCATATAGCTCTTTACCTACTCCACTTTCACCTGTAATCAGAACCGCAGAAGGAGAATTGGCGAGTCTCAATATCATTTCTTTTAAGTATTGCTGGCTGCTGCCGATAATAGCTTCGACTCCTGATACAGCAGTATTAACCCGCTGAAAGTCATCTCTGTAAGCATTCAGTTCGGTAAACAGGCGGCTGGTTTGTATCATGATGTCTCTAATTCTAATTCGGGACACTATTTTAAGGAAATCTTCCCTATCCCATAATTTCTGTTTCAGGGCATAGGTATCCAAAGCTACATAACGCCCCAGGGCTCCAACAATCTGGCCGTTATTGATAACCGGCTGACGGGAGACCAGCAGTCTGGCTTCTGGATAGTAGGACAGAAGATCCGGATCACCGGTTTGAATAGTCTCCAAAAGTCCGGTGTCCAGATTATGCTGGGAAAGGTGAGTATGCAGCAGATCTTCATCAGTCAAGCCGGTATAAGTCTTGAACGCTGTGTTGGCAAAGCGAATATAACCCTCATGATCAATGAATATGATTCCTTCATATGGTGTGTTCATCATTAGGACAGCATCTTCAGAGAAATCCATGAAGATAACCTCCTTCATCGACACTGGGAAAAACAGGCATTCTTTCTATTAAGATGGCAAATTTGGGATATAAAGTCTAGTCCTAAAGTCGGTTTTTCAGTACCCAGTAGTACTAATTTTGACAGTCTTAAATTTGATATTTGTACATCAGATCTGAGAATAGCCGGACACATACTAATTCCCAGATAATTAGCATTTCTTTCTGTATCCTCGTCTCAAAATTGAGACGATTATGGCAACTTCACAACCTATCATTACCTATTATGAACCCCTGGTACAAATCTTGCAAATCGAATAGTCAAGAGGCCTCTTTTCATAATCAATCTTATCTTGGCGGGTGTAATCACACCTGGCTGGGCTAATTATGCAAGGAGGGATAGATAATTGAAAGCCGTCTATGTGATTGGATCGTTTTCAACTAAGTTTGGAAAACGCATCGAGGACACTCACAAGGATCTCACCCGCGAGACATATCTGGGGGTATTGCAAGATGCAGGTATCGAAGCAAAGGACATTGAAACCCTGTGGTTTTCCAATTGCGGATGGGGTTTGACAGTACCTCCCACCGAAGATGATCCAGGACTTCAGGGACAGCAGAATGTCCGGGGCCATGTGGCTTTTGCCCCTTTAGTAAATGAAGGATTGTTCCCCAAGCGAGTGCCCTGTATCAATGTCGAAGGTGCCTGCGCAAGCGGCTCGCTGGCATTTCACGGAGCTTACAAGGACATCCTCAGCGGTTTGGTGCACGTCTCACTGGCACTGGGAGTGGAAAAAACCGTATACCCCAAGTATCCCAGTATGGTCATACAGGCATTTGCTGGCGGAGTAGACCTATCGGAAATACATCGCCTTATAGAACAATATAGAAAGGTTGCTCAAGAGTGCGGCAAGGAATGGAAAGATGGAGTAAGTCACACCATTTTCATGGATACCTATGCTACCCAGGCTGCCTGGCATATGTGGAAATACGGTACCACCAGAGAACAGCTGGCTATGGCCGCCTCCAAAAACCACTTTCACGGATCACTTAATCCCCTGGCCCAGTATCAATTTGAAATCCCGGTAGAAAAAGTGCTGGCTGACTATGAAGTAAGCTGGCCGCTGACCCGGTCAATGTGCTCTCCCATGGGAGATGGCGGTGCAGCAGCCATTCTTTGCTCCGAAGAATACCTAAAGGGACTTCCCGATAGCATCAAAAAACGAGCGGTAAAGGTGCTGGCAACGGTCATATCCAGCGGCCATGAGCGCAATATTGCCGAACCTTCCCTCAGTCACTGGGCAGCACAGAGGGCATATCAAATAGCAGGTATTGGACCTAAAGATATTGATTGCGCAGAAGTTCACGATGCCACTGCTTTCTCAGAAATATACCAGGCGGAAATGATGGGCTTTTGTCCCATCGGTGAAGGTGGAAAGCTGGTAGAATCAGGAGCTACCCGTTTCGATGGTTCTATTCCTATTAATACTTCGGGTGGATTGGAGTCAAAAGGCCATCCTATCGGTGCCACCGGTTTATCCATGATCAACGAAATAATCTTGCAGCTTCGCGGCGAGGCTGGAAAACGTCAGGTAAAAGACGCTGAGTTTGGCTTGGTGGAAAACGGAGGCGGAGTTATATCCTTTGAAGAATTCTGCTGCGGCGTCACCATTATGCAAAAGGCAGACGTTTAATTAGAACTGTTAATTTTATATAGATCAAAAGTGATTGGATTAGCCTTTATCCATTCCTGCTGTCTGATTAGTTTTAATTGATAGTAAGGAGGAGAATTAAAGTGAATGTTAAGGAAATATACAAACAAAAACTGACCACCCCGGAAGAAGCTGTCAAGTTAGTCCAGGATGGCTGGAGAGTAACCTGGCCGGTCGCAGTGGGTCAACCGCCGGTTTTAATCAATGCTTTGGCTAAACGCAAAGATGAATTTACCCACCTGGAAGTTCTCACCGTTGTAGACGTGTATCCTACTGAACTTTTAAACCTCACCAAAGAAGATTCAATTAAACCTGACTACTGCTATTGTATTATTGGCCGTCGTGGGGTCCAGGAAGGGCGTTTCACCTATACACCGGCCCGGTTGTCACAAATTCCCTGGTATATCGATATGGGGCGGCCTTACCAGTGCGTAATGATGCAGGTATCCCCTATGGATGAATTCGGCTTTTTCAGTATGGGGCTATCCTGTGACTATGCCTTCCCGGTTGCTAAAAAGGCAGAAAAGATTATTGTACAGGTTAATGAAAATATGCCCCGCACCTTCGGGCGCAATTTCTGGCATGTAAGCGAAGTGGATGCAATTGTGGAAGCCAACACCCCGCTAACCGCCCTGCCGGTACTCCCCCCCAATGAGAACGAGAAATTGATCGGCAACTACATTGCTGAATTAGTGGAGGATGGTTCCACCCTTCAACTGGGGATAGGCTCTATACCCAGTGCCGTAGCTTTAGCCCTGGAAAATAAAAAAGATCTGGGTATTCACACGGAAATGTTCCCCGATGCTCTAAAAATTCTCTGGGAGAAAGGAGCCATAACCAACCGTAAAAAGACCTACCATCCGGATATCGGTGTTGCCAGTTTTGCCCTTGGTTCGGAAGACCTGTACAAATGGCTTAATAATAACCCCATGGTTCATTTCTATTCTGTTGATCAAGTCCTAGATCCTTACATCCTCGCCAAGAACGACAAGATGGTCTGTATTAACAGTGCCCTTGAAATAGATTTGACCGGTCAGATAAATTCCGAATCAATCGGCCACAGGCAATATACTCATACCGGCGGTCAGCAGGATCTGATCATGGGTGCCTTCATGTCTAAAGGCGGTAAGGGTATTATTGCCCTGGAGTCCACGGTGGAAACTAAAAGCGGAAGAAAATCCAAGATAGTTCCCCACCTGGAATACGGTTCTTTCGTAAGCACGGGCCGTAATGATGTCCATTACGTTGTAACTGAATTTGGAATTGCCGACTTAAAGATCTGGTCGGTACGAGAAAGAGTTAAGAGACTGATCAATGTTGCCCATCCCGATTATCGCGATGAACTCAGGTTTGAGGCGGAAAAAGCCGGGTTCATATAGGGTTTTACAGATTACGAATAAGGAGAGATGTAGATGCCTAGAAATGTGGTTATTGCAAGCGCTGTAAGAACAGCGGTAGGAACCTTCGGCGGTTCCCTTAAAGGATTTCATATCCGCGATTTAGGTGCGGTGGCAATAAGAGAAGCAGTAAAGCGGGCTGGAATTAATGCAGAAGTTATCGATGAAGTAATCATGGGTAATGTGAATCCCCCGGCTACTTGTCTGAATGTTGCCAAAGAAGCTGCTCTGAAAGCGGATATTCCCTTCTCTGTTCCCTGTTTTACAGTAAACCGTTTGTGCGGCTCATCCCTGCAGGCTATTAATATAGCCAGTATGATGATCATGGCCGGGGAAGCTGATGTAGTGCTGGCAGGCGGAGTAGAAAACATGAGCGATTACCCCTACGCAGTTTTTGGCGCCCGCTGGGGAACCAGGTTTGGCGATGCCTTGATGATTGATGAAGCTGTTGCTACGCTGCGGGACGAAGAAACCGGCATTACTTCCGGTATGGCCGCCGAGTTCCTGCAGGAAAAATACCAGATATCCCGGGAAGAACAAGATGAATTTGCCTACAACAGCCAGATGAAAGCAAAAAAAGCCATAGAATCCGAACGATTTAAAGAGGAAATTGTACCCGTGCCCATTAAGGTGAAAAAAGAAACTGTACTCTTTGATGTAGATGAACACCCCAAATTCAATACTACCCCGGAGAAGTTGGCAAAACTGCCGGCTGTTTTCAAGCCTGGCGGAACAGTTACTGCCGGAAATTCCTGCGGCATGAATGACGGTGCCTCGGCTCTGATTCTGATGTCGGAAGAAAAAGCCCAGCAACTGCAATTGAAGCCCATGGCCAAAATTGTTTCCTTTGCGACAGGAAGCTTAGATCCCAGATATTTCGGTGAAGCACCAGTTGTCGGTATAAATATCGCCCTTAAAAAAGCTGGATTAACCATTGACCAGATGGATTTAATCGAATGTAACGAAGCTTTTGCCGTCCAGACTATTGCTGTAGCCCGGCAAGTAAAATGGGATGAATCTCGAGTAAATGTAAATGGAGGAGCTATTGCCCTGGGTCATGCTTTAGGCTCCACTGGCGGCAGACTTACGACCACCTTGTTATACGAGCTGAAAAAGAGAAATGGTAAATATGGCTTAGCTACTGCCTGTACTGGAGGAGGAATGGGCGTTGTCACCATTGTAGAGAATTTGCAGTGATCACTAGAGAATGTAGGGGCATTAGCTAAGAACTACCATTCCGGAACTATTGTCATACTCTCCTTTCCCCTTTAATTTAAATATACCTAACTAAAACCCGCGCATATCATATCAGATTTTGCGCGGGTTTTAGTTTTCTGGTGCTTTATTAAAGAAAGAAGAGACTCTAAATACCTCTAATTAGTATTCAAATGCTTCCACCGGAACATCCAACACGGAAGTATCGCCAGTTTTAATTATCTCCGCCACCGCCCAAACATTAGGAACAACATTCATAAGATAATACCTGGCAGCGGCTACCTTTCCGGCATAAAAACCGTAGTCAAAGTGATTGCTGTCCATTTCCTGCAGTTTTCTCTGGGCTACCAGCGCTTGAGACAGAATTACCATTCCGCAATACAACTGGGCCGTAGCTGTGAGAATGCGACGGGCATACAGAGGCATCATTCCATACTGTTTGTTTCCAAAATAAGTTCCAATGGTCATCTGTATCTCCATATAGCTGTTTAAGGCGCGCTCCAAATTGGCAAATTCCCGTTCAAATCCAGAAATATTGGTATTTTCAGCAATGAAATCACGAATATCCTGGAGCCAGGCAGCAAATGCTGCTCCCTTTTTCATGGTCCACTTGCGCCCGATCAGGTCCATGGACTGAATATAGTTGGTTCCTTCCCAGATGGACAATACTTTTACATCACGAGCAGACTGGGCCACTGGGTAGTCTTCGCAATATCCATACCCGCCATATACCTGAATGCAGTCTGCAATTATTGGCCAGGCCTCATCTGAGCAATAAGCCTTAATAAGCGGGGTAAGCACTTCAACCCGGTCTGATGCCCTGGAACGCTCCCCTTCGTCAGGATCATGGTCACGAACATCGAGATAGAAATAGGTTTGGAAAATCATGCCTCGCATAGCTTCCACATGAGCTTTAGCATTTAGCAACATTCTTTTAATGTCTTCGTGATTGATTATGGCTACTCGATCCCCTTTGGGATTGGTAATGGGGCGCCCCTGAATGCGTTCTTTAGCATATTGGGCAGCATTGAAATAAGCATTGGCGGTAATGGCTTGAGCTACATGCCCCGTCTGGGCCCGCGCTTCATTCATCATTTGAAACATTTGCGCCATTCCTTCGCCTTTGCCATCGTTTTCCCGGGGGTCGATCCCTAACAGCCAGCCCCGGCAGTTATTGTTCTCACCAAAGGTAACAGCTGTAGTGGCTGAACCTTTCATACCCATTTTGTGTTCGATTCCCAGGGCTTGAATATCATTGTCCTCCAAACTGCCATCTTCATTAACCCAATACTTAGGTACTACAAACAAAGATATACCTTTGGTTCCCGGACGGGCACCTTCCACCCGGGCCAGAACCATATTGACAATATTGTTACACATGGAGTGTTCCACACCGGTAATAAATTGCTTGGATCCCTTGATCTTAAATACGCGGGGATTATCGGTAGGATATGCTTTGGTTAAGATATCACCTACATCAGAGCCAGCAGTTGGCTCAGTAAGGCACATAGTTCCCGACCATTCACCGGAGAACATTTTCGGCAGGAACATTTCCTTGAGTTGTTGATCGCCGAAAGTTTGAATAAGGCCAGCCGCACCCGTAGTCAGAGCTATATAAGGTGCCCAGCCGGGATTGGCCGAAGCCAGCATTTCCTGGATGGCTGCATATACCACCAGGGGCAGTACCCCTTCCGCCTCTTTATCAATATTGGAAGAACCAAATCCGTTTTCCTGTATATAGTGAAATATCTTAGCAAAGGATTCCGGCAGTATCACCTTGCCGTTTTCAAAACGGGCCGGCTGTGCCTCACCATCGTCGTTAGCAGGAGCTATCATGTCTTTAGCGATCTTGAACACCGGCTCAATGATCATTTTGATATCATCTTTGCTATAATATTCCCGGAAACGTTCATAGGCGAAAATACGCTCCGTGGGCAGCCATTCTTGAAGAATAAATTCAAAATCACGAGTATTATAAGCCCAATTGAATGCCATAACTATTCTCCCCTTTTCTCGATATTTATTACTACCCTAACAACCGGTTCAGTTCAGGAATTATTTCATGCATATCAGCAGTTAAGATGTAATCGGCCATTTGATTGATAGTTGCATTTTCATCGGTATTTACCGCCACAATGGTTCTAGCATCTCTAATACCAACGGTGAACTGAACCTGTCCAGAAATACCGAACAAAAGCGCTAGATCCGGTTTACACAGTTTACCTGATAAACCGATAACCCGGTCCTCAGACAGCCACTTCTTGTCGGTGGCTACCGGTTTAGAGCAGGCCACTACCCCTCCTAATGATTGAGCTAATGATTCCACCATGGCTAAATCTTCTTTGCTCTTTAACCCCTGACCAACGGCTACTATTACAGCTGCTTCTTCGATATTGACACTATCACTGTCCTTAGCCCGTACTTCTCGAACCTTGATTCCTGATGGCTTTACTGCTACCTGCAGCTCGGTAACAGTGCCCCCCTCTCCAGAAGCAGCCGGAAAGGCTTTAGGAGCGATAGCCAACACCTGCCGGTCCCCCTCAATATATTGGGTTGCTACAGTAGCACCACCCAAAGCATTTCGTTCACATTCAATGCGTCCATCTTTTACCTGAATAGCTGATACATCGGTAATACAACCCGCTCCTATGATTTGAGCCAAACATCCGGCCAATTCTTTGCCCCGCCGGTCAGATGACAGTAAAACTACCTCTACTCCCAACTGTTGGACCCCCTGGGCGATAACATCAGCTACGGCCGCCACATCAGCCAGAATTAAATCGGAAGCATTTACCCTGGAGACATTGGCCCCGGCATCAGCCAAAATCTGCCCTAGATCATCGTTGTTTATGGTCAGAGCCATTATCTCTGCTCCGTTACTGCTAGCTATGGTTCGAGCCACACTTAACAATTCCAGAGATAAGGTGTCTTTAGCACTGTAGATCATTATCTTTGCCATATCATCTTACCCCCCGATCAAGTTCTCACTCTTTAGCACTTCTATCAACTCGGTCGAATTTTTTACCACTATTCTCTTGCGGTTGGACTCAGGAGCTAAATTACTGAGTGTAATTATGGGGTGGCTTTGATCCAGACTAATATCCAATTCATCCAGTTCCAATAGATGCTTAGGCTTTTTGCCAGCCTTCAAAATCTGGGTTACTGATGGTATACGTGGCTCACTAATATCAGACAGAACCGTAATAACAGCAGGTAATTTAACTTCTACAACCTCTTCGCAATCCTCCAAAACCCGTACTACTTGAGCCGTGTCTCCATCTATCTTGATGTCACGAGCGTAGCCAACCTGAGGCAGATCCAGCAACCGGGCTACTCTAGAACTGACTTGTCCCGAATAGTTGTCTCCGCTGCCTTCACCAAAAAGTATCAGATCCACATCATTTAACTGTTTTATCCCTGCAGCTAACACCTGGGCTATAATACTGCTGTCAGCCCCTGCTAATGATTGGTCCATAATTAAATAGGCTTGGTTCCCTCCAGTTGCTAAAGCTTCCTTGATAGTATCCTCGAGATCCTCATTGCCAGCAGATAAAACCAATACCTCTCCTTCTCCAGAACTATCCCGGAGAACTACGGCTGCTTCCAGGGCACTTTTGTCTATGCTGCCAAATGTCAAAGGTACATCTTCCAAAACCGGACGCCGGTTACTGATTCTTATCTGCTGCAGATCGGGAATTTGCTTCATTGCCACCACTATATTCATACACTTAATCCTCCTCCCTAATCTGGTTAGCTTTTAAATTTTGCCTAGCCAAATCGATACTGAATTCCAGTCCCTCCCGGAGGATATTCCCACTCGAGCATATCAGTACCGCAGGCTATTCGACAGGTACCGCATTCCAAGCAGCCATCAATAGTCAGTTCTACCCTGTCATCCTGGTTTACAGTATATAGTCCGGCCGGACATACCAGCACCGCTCTTTTCAGCCGAGGGTCCTTTTCCATGCCAGGTTTAATAGCTATATGCCTATGTTCACTGGGTTTAAATACATTCAATCCTAATTTGGCTTTCAATCCCAAAATATCGGTCACAGCTTCATCACCTTTCTCATATCGCTAACCATCGTCAGCATTTCACGCCAATTAAGGTATTTCTTTATAGTCGGATATAGTTTTTCTTTCGCCCCATCAGGAACCGCATACAAGTCGGCCATAATATCATTGATGAGCTCGGGATAACGAGCATAGATACGTGGATTGCTTAAAGCTAAAGGAGCATCCTTAAAACTATAGAAATCTTTCATTACAAAACTCTCGTTTAACAGCACTTCATACGCGGACAGTACCTGAGCACTGTAGTCATTCTTCTCCCTGGCTTTCAGGGCTGCCTGAGCCGCGTAGTATCCAGAAGCCATCGCATATTCCATTCCTCTGACCGTTATCCCTATGTTCATCGAAAAACCGGCTGCGTCTCCAGCTACTAGTATTCCAGGTCCATAAAGCTTGGTGAGAGAAGCCAATCCTCCTTCAGGAATAACATGGGCTCCGTATTCTACAGGAGTTCCATCCTTTATCAAGCGTGCTATTTCCGCCCGCTGCTTGAGATCTTCCAATAAGGCTGGTGCAGGTACCGCCGACTCACTAGACATAAGCTCATTAATACCTACCACTATTCCGAGACTTAGACTATTCTGGTTGGTGTAGAGAAAGCCCCCGCCAAATACTCCTTTGGTCACTGCACCCATAAAAAGGCAAGCAGCTCCCTCATTTCCCTCCAAGCCGAATCTTTCCTCAATTAGCGCAGCATCAAGCTCAATGACTTCCTTTATACCAACTGCATAGTCTTTTGGTTTGCCGGGTTTCCTTAGTCCAGCTTTTTCAGCTATCAAGGACAGAACACCGTCACAGGCAATAACCACATCTGCCCTCAATTCTTCGCCATCGGCCCTTACTCCGCATATTTGACCATCTTGGATTATTACATCATCCACTTTAGTCTTGGTTACAATGGCCGCTCCTTTCCGTTCAACTTCCTTGGCAAACCATCTATCAAATTTAGCCCTCAAAACACTGTAGCTTTGATAAGGCTCACTGGCTAATTCGGCCCCAGTGTAATTAAGGGAAAGAGAGCTCTCTGCGGCCATAATCATAACACCTTCCCGCACTATAGGCCTTTCCAGAGGTGCTTTGCGCCACAGTTCAGGGAACAATTTGCGAATCGGGTTAATATACAAGCGCCCCCCGGTTAAGTTTTTGGCACCGGCATAATCACCTCTTTCCAGCACCAGTACCTCCAGGTCATGCTGGGCCAGGGTATATGCTGCGGCAAGACCAGCCAGGCCGCCACCCACCACAATCACATCAAACTTTTCCACCTGATTGTTTCCCCTCTTTCGCTATAAGAATAATGGGAACCGTAAATGGTTCCCATTACCACCAACTCCCCATGGCAGAACAGCTAGTCACCAGTGTAGACCGGTTTGCGTTTTTCAAAGAAGGAATTAATACCTTCTTGTTTATCTTTACTGTTCAAACCATAGCAAGATTGAGCCTGTTCGAACATCTGCGCTGCATAAACACTGCTTTCAGCAGCCATATTTATCCCTTTCTTGGCAAAGTTTATGGCCGCGGGAGGAAGTCCTGTTGTCCTGCGGGCAAGTTTAAAAGCGGTCTCATATAATTGATCTTTTGGTACGACTTTCTCAACAAAACCTATGCGCAGGGCTTCCTGAGCATCAATTTCCTCACAGAGAAGCAGCATACGTTTTGCCTGTCCTGTCCCCACCAGCTTGGTTAATCTGGAAGTACCCCCCATATCCGGTGAAATATTAAACCTGACTTCCGGCATCCAGATACGGGCATCATCGGCAGCAACACGTATATCACACCCCAGGGCTAATTCACAAGCAGAACCAAAGCACATACCTTGAATGGCTACAACTACTACAAAGGGCCATTCTTGCCAACGACCATAAATTCTCTGTAGCCAGGTAAGCTTTTTCACAGCTTCTTTGGCAGGAAAATTCTGCAGGGTGTTAAAATCTATGCCTGCTGAGAAATGGTCTCCTTTGGCATGGATTAATACCGCTCCGATAGAGTCATCCTTTTCAATCTCGTTTTGTATTTCATCCAGTTCATATAAAAACTTGTCGCTTACTATGTTGAAAATATCCGGTCTATTAAGAGTTATAATCCCCACCTTGTCTTCTTTCGAGAAAGCTATGGTTTCACCATAAGCCATAATATCCCCCTCCTTTTAGCGGGCTTTTTCTCCGTTTTAAAGACAACGAGAAATATCTTGCCTTAGGGTTAAATTAGATTGCTCCCAGTAAAACAGCTGCGGCAATGGTCTTCTGCATATCGGTAACTCCTTCTATTTGCGGCGCGATGATTGAGTCACGCCATAACTGGGCGATCTTATAATCATTGATCAGCCCATATGAACCATGTATAGCCATAGCGTCTCTCATTAAATCAATAACCGTCTCGCCCACGAAAGTCTTGGTTATAGCAGCCTCTTTGGCGAATTGAACCGGATCTTTAACATCATTTGCTAACCAGGCCAGACGATAAGTCATCCAACGGGAAGCTTCATACAGCGAGGCAATCGATGCCAAACGCAGCTGTACCGCTTGAAACTTGGCTATCGGTTTATCCCGGTGCATCTTTTCCTTGGCATACTTCAAAGCTTCTTCGTAAGCAGAAAGCATGGCTCCCAGGGTTATCGAGCAGACCCCGATTTTGCCGTAAGAAATGCCTAGTTGAAGAATAGGATATCCCATGCCTGGTCCCCCCAGGATATTTTCAGCCGGTACCAGGATATCCTTCATATAAACATCCAGCAGCATACCGCCATGCATGCCGATCTTATCCCAGGGTTCAGATATAGAATATCCTTCACACCACTTGTCAACCAAAAAGGCGGTAGGCCGTTTGGTTTCGCTGTCAATGGCAAAAACCAGTATGGTACCGGGCCAATTAGCATTGGATATGAACCTTTTAGTTCCATTGATTATATATTTGTCTCCATACTTCACGGCTGTGGAAGTAAGCTGTTTGGGATCGGAACCTGTAGAGGGTTCAGTGAAGGCCACGGACAGGATATGCTCACCTTTACAACCTGGAGTCATATACTTCTTCTTCTGTTCTTCAGTGCCAAAAGCCATGATGGTACTTAAAGTCATACAGTGAGCTGATATGGTCATGGCTACCCCGCCGCATACTTTGCTGATCTGTTCCATAGCCAATGCATACCCCTCATAGCCGCCTCCAGCACCGCCATATTCCTCAGGATAGGCTATGCCGAAAAGGCCCAATTCGGCTAATCCTTCCAGGATTTCGTCTGGTATTTTGTTCTCTTTTTCTATTTGCTGGGCCACGGGGAGAATATATTTTTCCGCGAACTCTCGTGCCATATTCTGGATCATGAGCTGTTCTTTGCTCAAGGAAAAATCCATTAATCCAATCCCTCCTTTCTATGCATGGGAATGGCCCTAGAGCAAACCACACTTCTTGGCTTCAAAAGTCAACTCATCCCGGAAGTCAGGATGGGCAATAGCTATCATTCTTTTGGCTCTTTCCCGGGCAGACCAGACTTTAATATCGGCAATACCGTATTCCGTCACCACATAATTCACGTCTCCTCTGCCGGTAGTGACAAAAGATCCGTAATCCAGGTGAGCAGCTATCTTGGATACTCTTCCTTGTTTAGTCTGCGTGGTGGATTCTATAGCAATTATCGCTTTGCCGCCCTTAGAGTTGAAAGCACCCATCATCATATCCAGTTGTCCGCCACCATGACTGAACTGTTTATAGCCTATTGATTCGGCATTTACCTGGCCAGTCAAATCAACTTGGAGGGCACTGTTAACGGCCACCATTTTGTCATTTTTCCCGATCAAATGAGGGTCAAGGATATAATCAACCGGATAGAAATGAACAGCAGGATTATTATCCAGCCATTTGTATAATTCCGTAGATCCTGCTGCAAAAGAAGTCAACATTACATCAGGATGGAATGTCTTGCGGCGGTTGGTAATTACTCCTTTTTCCCAGAGAATGCGAATAGCGTCCGGCAGAGCTTCCGTGTGAACCCCCAAGTCCTTTTTGCCTTCCAGGGAATAAGCTACTGCATTGGGTAAGGATCCAATACCCAGTTGAATAGTAGATCCATCTTCAACCAGTTCAGCAACGTAATTACCAATCATCTTTTCATTTTCGTTAGGCTCCATGACGGGAATGGCGGAAAGAGGGGTGTTTTCTTCAACAATTGCGTCGACCTCACTGATATGGAAGAAGTTCCGTCCGAAGGTGCGCGGCATGTTCTCATTGACCTGGACAATTACTTTCTCGGCTCTCTTACCCAACGGCAGAACAAAGTCGCAATTGGTCCCCATACTGAAATATCCGTGCTCATCCATGGGAGCTACCTGCATCATGACCACTTCCTGAGGCCGTCCCATATCCAGGAATTTAGTCATTTGACCTAAACGAGCCGGTGTATAGGAATGGGTTCCATCCTGAATAACCTTTTTATTCACAGGAACAATATAGTCAATGTCTATAGAGTCCTCTCTGGTAATCATCATCAGTTCGGAAGCGTAGGCTTCAATAACCAGCAGAACGTCCAAATGAGTAAATTCTTCTTTTCGCCTGGCCAAGGCGTTCATTAAAGCTGGAGGCTGTCCTATCGCTATCGGGAAGGCTACTCTCCATCCGTCCTGTACCAGCTTAACCGCTTCATCAGCCGTAGTCAGTTTTTGCTTATACATCTCCTTAAAATTCATGTTTTACACCTCCCGGATCAAAGCAATAAATAAATATGTGTTTTACTAAAGTTCAGAAAACCAGAGTATTGTCATATCACTCCTTTCGGGTAAATATTCCAGCTACTCTCAATTTCCAGTATCACCTTCCTCCTATATGCTTGATTGCCCCTATTTACAGAAACCAACAGTTTCCGAACATACTCCGGAAATTTATATTACGTACTTTGATATTACGTTTTTCTATAGATTTTTTTATCATAACCTAAATATTAATATATCATTTATTAATATTGTTTTTTTAAATATAAATAGGGAGCGAATAACTGTCAACGCAGTTTTGAAAAAAAATTTGCAATATATAGATTTATCCAATAAAGTGGGCTTAGTTTTAGTAGGGATAGACAAAAAAAAAGGGATCACTATAACTTATTTTGTGATCCCTTAATTTAACTCTATTTGTTTGTCCTTAGCTAAACTAATCTTTGGCTCATGGCTAATTAAAACGGCCTGATTGCTTTTGCAAGATGTCTTTTGCATCTCGCACCATAGTACTTAACAGCTCTTCACAGGTTGGGATATCTTTAATTAACCCAATGGATTGCCCAACCATAAAAGCAGCGTCATCTACTTCTCCATTTTGCCAGGCTTGTTTTACCCTCTGACCGGTTATAAGCGGAAATACATCTTCCAGGCTTTTACCCTCGGCTTCCAATTGCACCACTTTGGAAGTTAAACTGTTTTTCAAGGCTCTTCCCTGCAAGTTGAAGCTTTTCCCTATCAAAGTGGTGTCGTTCTCTTGCCGCTTGATTAACTCTTCCTTAATAGCTGGGTGAACCTGGCATTCCCTGGTATTAATAAACCGGGAAGCCATCATTATCCCTTCAGCTCCCAGACACAGAGCAGCTGCCAAACCCCGGCCATCGGCTATACCCCCCGTAGCCACAACGGGTATTTTAACCGATTCGACTATGCGGGGCACCAAAACCATGGTGGTAACGTCATCGCTGAGAGGGTGTCCTCCTTCTTCGAACCCAGCGGCAAAAACTCCGTCATAACCTAACTTTTCCACTTTAACAGCATGGCGGACAGCTCCAACTTTATGAAATATTTTTACTCCTGCCTCTTTGACCATGTCCAGGTACTTGGTAGCGAACATTCCCGAAACCTCAATAGCTGCTACTTTTTCTTCACAGCAAATCCGGAAATAGTCATCATACGTTTCTTCCGTAATACGGAAGGAGGGCATCAGACTTATATTAACTCCAAAAGGTTTGTCGGTAAGTTCTTTGGTTCGGCGAACCGCCTCCCTGAACTCTTCACCTGTATCATAGTTTCCCGCAGTAAGATTACCTAATCCCCCGGCATTGGAGATCGCCGCACACAATTCGGGCTTGCACAGCCACAGCATACCACCACAGATGATAGGGTATTTTATCCCCACCATTTCGGTAATTCTTGTATTCAATTTTCATACCTCCCACCCAGTAATCAAGTTACTTTTTGTTCTTGGGTATTTGGGGGAGATCACCATTATATTTGTTCAATTCTTCTAGAAGTGTACTGAACCATTGAATAAGAAACTCATAGAGCTTTTCTCCCCAATCCAGTATTAAGCGCTGGTAGGCATCACCTTCACTGTCAGCAAAAGGTTCGATTTCCTCCAGTTCCTGCTTAAAAAGAATCAGTTGTTCAATATGTTCTTCTATCTGTTTGATTCTCTGCTCAGGGGCAATCTTAGCAAAGAACATTAATTTTACAGCCATTTCATACTTAACTGTCATTAGTTTGGGCGACTGCAGCATCCAAGCATGAAAAACCTTGTATCCCTTATCGGTCAACTTATACAGTCTTTTGTAGCGGCCGTTATCCACCACTTCCTCTGAGCTTACTAAGCCCTTTTCTTCATGCTTTTTCAAAATAGGATAAATGCTCCCATAGGAAGCATTGTAAAACCATGAGGAACTCATATTGATGATCTTCTTAATCTCATAACCGCTTCTGGGTCCAAAGCTAAGACATCCAAGAATGATGTTTTCTACTGTTGTATTTGTCACTGTTACACTCCCTATATATCAATTTGTTATATTTAATATTTACCTATAATTGAGTTGCTTTGTCAATACAGATTATACAAGTACCACTATTCCTTGCTTCGGAGCCATTAACTATACTGATATCATTGACATCCAACCTTACCGGATGTTATTATAGTAAAGCTGCGGGGCGTGGCGCAGCTTGGTAGCGCGTCTGATTTGGGATCAGAAGGCCGCAGGTTCAAATCCTGTCGCCCCGACCATGGATAAAATAGAACCCGCGCGGGTGGCGCGGGCTTTTGTATTTTCTGTTGTCGCCATTTAGCAGCCAGATTTTGAAACCGCCTCTTTTATTCCGCATACAGTTTCTCAATAGTTTCAGCCCAATTAGCTTTAATAACTTTGGCTTTGGTTTTCAGAGTTGGGGTTATCTCGTCGAGTTCCAGTAAGAACTGGCGGGGCAGGATAGCCCACTTTTTAATGGCTTCATGGGGCTCCAGGGATTGGTTGTACTCTTCAATCTCCACAGCAATCATTTCCTGCAGGATTGGATTATTGATAAAGTCTTCTCCCACCTCGATACAGGTCAGATCAGCACCTTCGCCCTGGAAGATTACTTTGCTCTCATCAAAACTGATGTTGTTTTCCTTAAAATACTGCACAAACCAGGCAAATTTGGGTACCACCAGAGCGGATATGTATTTGCGGTCATCACCCACTACGAATATCTGTTCAATGTAGCGGCTGGTGGAGTAGGGACTCTCCACTTTGGCCCGGGGTACTTTCTTGCCAGTGTCCAATACCATTATAGCTTTCTTGCGGTCTACTATTTTATAGTAACCATATTCGTCGACTTCAACTATATCCCCGGTCTTAAAGTAACCGTCTTCTGTGAAGGCTTCTTTGGTTTCCTCGGGCTTATTGAAGTATTTCAAGAAAAGGTTTTCCGCGCGCACCTGTAATTCCCCGTCTTCCGCAATGCGGGCATCCACCCCGGGAGCCACTTTGCCGACGGAACCAGGCTTAATAGAGCGCAGATCATTATAGATAATGGAGTTGCAGGTTTCAGTAAGTCCGTATCCTTCGTTGATCCTGATGCCCATAGCCAGAAAAGCTTTGCACAGATCAGGCGACAAAGCTGCGGAAGCAGAATAGGCTATCCGGAATCTAGATCCTAGCATACCGCGAATCATGCTGAACAGGTTCTTATCCACCTGCAGGTACTTTTCCTTCAGATCTTCAGGCAGCCCTTCGGTCATGTCCACATCAAATCCCATATCAACACTGCCGTTTTCCTGGGTGCGGGCATCAATCACCTGCATGCCTATTTCCATAGCATTTTCAAACAGCTGCCGTCCCTGTTCCGTCTTGCAGGCCATATCCCTCAGGGTCATGTAAATTCGCTCATAAATACGAGGAACCGACATAAAATAGGTGGGCTGGAAGACCTGGATATCCTGGATAACAGTGGAGGCCTTTTGCGCGTAGGCTATGGTGCCCCCGTACATCATAATCATCATTTCCCCCATTTGTCTCTCGTAGGTATGAGAAAGAGGCAGGAAACACAGGTTTACATCATTTTCGTTAAAAGCATAACCGCTGATAGCAATATTATAGTCATCCCGGTAGATAGCTGCCATTATACTGCGATGAGTATGCAAGACACCCTTAGACTGACCGGTGGTTCCGGATGTGTATACAATAGTGGCCCAATCCCATGGTTCTACCGAATGCCAGCGTTCTTCATAGGCGGTAGGATTCTGGGCTAAATAGATAGCCCCTTTCTTCAACATTTCATCGATACTGATCAACAGTGGGTGATTCCCCTCGTATTCGGAATCCATAACGATAATTTTCTCCAAGGTAGGTAGATTATTAGCGCTGTTTAATACTCTTTGCAGGATATCCGCATCCTTTACGAAAATCGCCCGGCAGCCTGAATCATTGATTATGTATGAGAGCTCGTGTTCCGAAGATGTAGGGTAGATGGTTACCGTAACCCCTCCGGCATTAAGTATGGCCATATCAGCCCACAGCCACTGCGGGCAGTTAGGGGCCATTACAGCAATCCGATCCCTTTTTTCGATGCCCATTTCCAAAAGAGCTCCGCACAAGTCCTTGACCTTGTATCCGACCTGGGTGTAAGTTAATGAATCAGTAGTATCAGGTCCAGTTCTCCACCACTGGAAACGGTTCTGCCCGCCCCGTCTAACCGCGCCATTGAATAATTGATTGATAGTTTCACATGTCACCACATCTCTCCCCATTAAGCAACCTTCCTTTCCATGTTTAATACAGCAGACCGACCGTCCGGTTTGGACATATTATAACAATTTTCATGCCAATCAGCAATTATTATGTCATTATGACATATTGGCTATTTTCTTGTACGATTATGTTAAGATAAGGTTGCATACTGCATGTTTCATAGGGGGAAGACTTAGTGAGCAAAGAGGCCAAAGCACATATAATCGAGGCCGCCAAGCGGGTTATAGCTCAGAATGGGGTTCACAACGCCAGTATACAGAGCATTGTGGAAGAAGCCGGCATAAGCAAGGGCGCTCTCTATCATTACTACAAAAACAAAGATGCACTTTTGTACGATATTATGGATCAGTCACTTAAAGTATCTACTGACATAGCCAACAAGGCTAAGAGTGGTCAGTACACCAGCGCAGAACTGCAGGAAATCTTAGTGGATGGTATCATAGAGCGTTTTGCCAAAAAAGATGACAATCGTATCCAATACTATTTGTCACAGGAAGCTATGCAGGGGAACAGCGAAATTCATGCTAAGTTTAAGGAAAAGTATAATGGCTGGGTGGACCGGGTAGAGGAAATTATGACCGGTGTTTACGGTCTGCCACCCTCAAAAATCAACCGGGCTATCGCTGCTTCTTTGATAGCCATGGTAGATGGACAGGTTTTGCAAATACTGTTGGAGGCAGAAATAGTTCCCATTGAGGAATACCGGGAATTTTGGCGCCGCCTGTTAGAAGTGGGCTTGCCCGCTTTTCTAAATCATCTCGCAGAATCAGAATCGAATGAGTAAGGTCAATAGATCCTCAGAGTGTCAAAAAAGCTTATTAACAATTTTGCGTTCTAATCGAGTAGGGTGCAGCTGCAGTAGCTTGCTGCAGCAACATCCCTCTCACAGAACCGTACGTACGGGCCTCGTATACGGCTCCTGGCAAACCTTATCTTTCGTAATAGAATGACAAAGTACCGGT
>Ga0208823_1000086_pt1 | contig 75833 bp, 79 predicted proteins | sample AD_UKC075_MetaG_FD_184440 | JGI IMG/M metagenome (GOLD analysis project Ga0208823, IMG submission 184440) | Active sludge microbial communities of municipal wastewater-treating anaerobic digesters from USA - AD_UKC075_MetaG (SPAdes) (version 2) | ecosystem: Engineered > Bioreactor > Anaerobic >...
GCGATGGTCTGGGTGATCTTCATCGTCCGCCCGAAGGAGGTGAGGATGACCGAGGCCCCCTGCTCCTGGGCCAACTTGGCGACGTGGAAGGCGATTGAGGTGTCCATGAGGACACCGGTGATGAGCAGGGTCTTACCGTCGAACATGCCCACGGGCTGGCTCGCTTTCAGGTCGGGTCACGTCAATTCAGATCGGGTCAAGTCAGGTTCAGATCAGGGTCAAGTCAGGTGGCAGGTGGTCAGTGGCCCATGCCGAGGCCGCCGTCGACGGGGATGACCGCCCCCGTGACGTAGCCCGCCTCGGGGCTGGCCAGGAAGCGCACCACGGCGGCGACCTCCTCGGGCGCGGCGAAGCGTCCGGCCGGGATGCTCGCCAGGTATGCCGCGCGCCGCTCGTCGGGCAGCGCCGCCGTCATGTCGGTGTCGATGAATCCGGGAGCGACGACGTTGGCGGTGATGTTGCGCCCGCCGAGCTCTCGGCTGATCGAGCGGGCCATGCCGACGAGGCCGGCCTTGCTGGCCGCGTAGTTGGTCTGCCCAGGCGAGCCGTAGAGGCCGACGACGCTGGAGATGAAGATCATCCGGCCACGCTTGAGCCGGATCATCCCCTTACTTGCCCTGCGGGCACAGCGGAAGGTACCCGCCAGGTTGGTGTCGATGACCGAGTCGAAATCCTCGTCGGACATCCGCAGCAGCAGTTGGTCACGCGTCACTCCGGCGTTGGCGACCAGCACTTCAACGGGGCTGCCGAAGATGCCTTCGGCAGCGGCGAAGGCTGCGTCGACCGACGCGGAGTCGGTCACCTCGCAGGGCACCGCGTCCAGTCCTTCGGGGGCCTCCCCCGACCTCGTGGTGACGACGACCCGATCTCCGGCCTCGGCGAATGAGCGGGCAATGGCCAGCCCGATGCCGCGGTTACCGCCTGTCACCAGAACGGTGCGCCCCGGCGCTGCGTCGGTCATCGTGAGGCTCCTCGGGTGTTGGTCGACGTGTGCGAGGAACGGTAGTCGGTTACCCCTGGGTAGACCCGCACGGACGTGCCGTATGACGCGTGGCTCGCGCCCGGTGCGGGGCCGAACGGAAGGCGACGACACGGCATACCGAGTCGTATGGTTGAGAGGTGAGGCTCGGACGTAAGCCGCAGACGCCCACGGTGGTCCACACGGTGACTTCCGCGCCGATGTCGCTTGCGCAAGACACTGACATGCGGATGCGCCGCTACCTCATCACGATGGCGATCCGGGTCCTGTGCTTCGTCCTGGCCGTCGTCTTCGAGGGGTGGCTGCGGTGGGTATTCGTCGCGGGCGCCGCGATCCTGCCCTACATCGCCGTCGTCCTGGCCAATGCGGTCGGGCCCAGGTGGGGCGCCCGGATCTCTGGCATCGACAAGTACGAGCCCACCCACCCGGAGTTGTCGGCGTCGACGCCGACCGGCGAGCCGGTGTTGGGCGCCGATCCGTTTCGTCGGTGACGCCGAGGGGGACGACTCACCCACCGATGGCTGACATCGGCCGATCCGGCTGGTGGAAGTCGGGCCTGCCGATCCCATGGGCCGGGCCCTTGCGCCACATCTCGCCCCTGATCAGCCCGAGCAACTCCGCGTCACTCGCCCCGTCGCGCAACGGCCCACGCAGGTCGGTCTCGCGCTCGGAGAACAGGCAGTTGCGGACCTGACCGTCGGCCGTGAGCCGCACCCGGTCACACGCGGAACAGAAGGGCTCGGAGACGCTGGCGATGATCCCTACCGTCGCGGGCCCGCCGTCAACGAGGAACCGCGCCGCGGGAGCACTCCCCCGATCGGTCGATTCGACCGGGGTGAGCTCGAAACGCGCCTCCAGGCCGGCCTTGATCTCCTCGGCCGTCACCATGACCGAGCGATCCCAGCCGTGTTGGGCGTCCAGAGGCATCTGCTCGATGAAGCGCAGCTCATACCCCCGGGCCAGGCACCAGGCCAACAGATCGGCGACGACGGCGTCATTGACGCCACGCATCGCGACGGCATTGACCTTGACCGGGGTCAGCCCGGCGTCGGCGGCCGCGGCCAGGCCGGCGATGACGTCGGCCAACCGGTCGCGACGGGTCAAGGCGAGGAACTGACTCGCGTCGATGGTGTCGAGGGACACGTTGACCCGGTCGAGCCCCGCGGCGGCCAGCGGCGCGGCGACGGCGGCCAGGGCGGCCCCGTTGGTCGTCATCGCGATCGCGGGTCTCGGCCGCAGGGCGGCGATCCCCGCGACCAACTCGACGATGCTGCGACGCAGCAATGGTTCGCCGCCGGTGAGGCGGACCTGGGTGACGCCCGCCCCGATGAAGACCCCGATGAGCCGCATCAACTCGTCGTCGCTGAGCATCTGTGGCTGAGGGATCCAGGGCAGCCCCTCGGCCGGCATGCAATAGGTGCACCGGAAGGAACACCGGTCGGTGAGCGAGACCCGCAGGTCCTGCGCGATCCGCCCGTAGGTGTCGATCAGCGCCGACCCCTCCGGGGGTCGGGTGCGGGGGTCGGGCAGCCGCGTCACAGGCGTCACCTTACGTCGGTTACGGTGAACGGGTGTGGCGTGCGATCTTCACCCGGCGGATTCTGTATGCCGTCGCGTTCGCCCTCGGCTTCGGCACCGTGTGCTTCCTGCTGGGCCAGTGGCAGTTGTCCCGCTACGAAGAGAAGGACGCCCGCGCCACGGCGGTCGAGCAGAACTACAACCGGCCTGCAGTCCCCTTCGCAGGCGTGCTCCCGTCGGTCACGACCCCGCTCGCCGAGAGCCAGGTGTGGACGCAGGTGACGCTCACCGGCCGGTATGCCGCGAGCACCCACCTCATCGTCCGCGGACGGGCGCTCAACACCGCCCAAGGCATGGAGATCCTCGTCCCTTTCCAGGTCGACGGCGGCGCGGTCCTGCTGGTCGATCGTGGGTGGGTGCCCAACGGTGACCAGGCAGCGGACCTCCCGACGGTGTCGGCACCTCCGGCCGGAACAGTGACGCTCACCGGCTGGCTCAAGCCCGGCGAGGAGGACCGCGGCAAGGACCTGCCCGCCGGTCAGCTGGCGACGATCAACCTCGCCCAGGCCCAGGAGCAGGTGCCTGGTCAGCTCTACGCGGCATACCTCGTGCTGGGGAGCGAGTCGCTGGGTGAGGGGCTCCCGGCCCCCGCCCGCCCCACGCCGTTGGAGGCGCCGACCCCCGACCGCGGGCCGCACTTCGCCTACGCCCTGCAGTGGTGGCTGACGACGCTGCTGGGGTTCGGCTTCGTGGTCTACCTCTATCGGCATCCACCCGGCGGCGTCCCGAACGCCACCCCCACCGAGGCGCCCGAGCCCAAGAAGGTGCGCATCTGGGACGAAGAGGATGGCTGACGGCTGACGTCGCCGTCAGGTCACCAGGGACCGGCCTTGGTCGTGCTGTCCTCGAAATACTGCGTGCGGTAGAGGTCGGCATACAGGCCGCCGCGACCGAGCAACTCCGCGTGCTTGCCCCGTTCGACGATCCGTCCGTCCTCGACGACGAGGATCTGATCGGCGCCCCGCACCGTCGACAGTCGGTGGGCGATCACCAGTGCCGTGCGACCGGCCAACGCCACATCCAGAGCGCGTTGGACCGCCACCTCCGACTCGCTGTCCAGGTGCGCGGTCGCCTCGTCGAGGACGACCACGTGGGGCGCCTTGAGCAGCAGACGAGCGATGGCCAGGCGCTGCTTCTCGCCGCCGGAGAGCCGGTGGCCACGATCGCCGACCACGGTGTCCAGGCCGGACGGCAGCGAATCGACCAGGTGCAGCACCTGGGCGGCCTCCAGCGCCGCCCGCATCTGCTCCTCGGTGGCGTCGGGCGCGGCATACCGGAGGTTCTCGCGGATCGTGTCGTGGAAGAGGTGCGCTTCCTGGGTGACCATCCCCACGGTCTCGTGCAGCGATCCGAACGCGGCCTCTCGCAGGTCCACCCCGCCGATCCGGACGGTGCCGTGCGACGGGTCGTAGAGGCGCGCGACCAGTGCGGTGATCGTCGACTTCCCGCCGCCGCTCGGCCCGACAAGCGCGACCAACTGCCCTGGGTATGCCGTGAAGCTCACCTCGTCGAGCACCGGCCCGCCTCCGGCGCGGTCGCCGCTGGCGGTGGATTCGAGGGAACGGAGGGACACTTCGTCGGCTGAGGGGTAGGCGAACCCGACCCCGTCGAACTCGACGGCCACGGGCCCGGCCGGCAGCGTGACCGGGTGGGCCGACTCGGCCACAAGCGGCTTGAGGTCGAGCACCTCGAAGACCCGGTCGAAGGACACAAGGGCCGTCATCACGTCGACCCGCACGTTGGACAGCGCCGTCAGCGGGCCGTAGAGCCGGGCCAGGAGGGCAGCGAGGGCGAGCAGGGTCCCGACGGTCAGGGCGCCGTTGACCGCCAACAGTCCGCCGACCCCGTAAACCATCGCGGTGGCGAGGGCGGCGACGAGGGACATGGCCACCATGAAGACGGTGCGGTTCATGGCGATCTTGACGCCGGTGTCGCGCACGAGCTTGGCGCGCACGGCATACTCGCGCTCCTCCCGCTCGGGCGTCCCGAAGAGTTTGACGAGGAGCGCGCCGGCCACGTTGAAGCGTTCGGTCATCCGGGTGCCGAGGTCGGCGTTGGCGGTCATCGCCGTGCGGGTGAGCTCGGACAGGCGCCGACCCATGAACCGAGCCGGGATGAGGAAGAAGGGCACCAGGGCGAGCGCCGCGAGCGTGAGTTGCCAGGACAGGGTGGCCATGGCCGCGACGATGAGCACGAGCGACACCGCGTTCGACACGACCGAGGACAGCACCGAGGTGAAGGCCTGTTGAGCGCCGATGACGTCGGAGTTGAGACGGCTGACCAGCGACCCAGTCTGAGCACGGGTGAAGAAGGCGATCGGCTGGCGCAGCACGTGGGCGAACACCTCGGTGCGCAGCCGCAGGATGAGGCCCTCACCGATCCGCGAGGAGAACCATCGCTGGGCGATGCTGAGGATCGCGTCGGCCACGGCCAGGGCTGCGACCAGCAGAGCAAGTCGCACGACGACATCCGGGGCCTTCGGGATGACGCCCAGGTCGACCAGGTCGCGCAGCAGCAGCGGCACAGCGACGACGATGCCGGCGTCGAGGATGACGATGGTGAGGAAGGCGACGATCGACCGCACGAACGGCCGCGCATAGCCCAGCACCCGTCGCGTGGTTCCTTGCTCCAACCGGGCGCGAAGGACCGATTGGTCCTTCGCCATCCCGCGCATCATTCCCATGGGGCCGCCCTGACCGAAGCTCATCGGCCCCTCCCTCCGCGCCTCACGTGCGCTCCTCGCGGGCGCGTGCGGCGCTTCTGTGTCGTCGTCACCGGCGCAACACCACTGGTGACTGGGTCATTCCGAGGGTATGCCGTCCCGCCGCGCCGTTTCGGCGCGACAGGGGTCAGGACAGGCCGGCAGCTCGGGCCATGCCGTGCAGGAGGTGACCCTGGGCTACCCGCTCGCGGACGACCTGCTCGTCGATCGTTGCCGTGAGGGCGTGGTTGAGCAGCGGTTTGAGGGCCCAGAGCGCGGCCGGCGGGGTGCCCAGCAAGGCCTGGACGAGATCGGAGGTCGTCGCGGAGAGCTCGGTCGGCGGCACGGCGAGCGTCGCCAGCCCCATCCGCACTGCTTCCTCAGCGCCGACGAACCGCCCGGTCGCGCACAGCTCCAAGGCCCGGGAGTAGCCGACCGCCTCGACGAGCGGCCGCGTCCCCGCCAGGTCCGGGATCATGCCCAGGCTCACCTCGCGCATCGCGAACGACACGTCGTCGGTGACAACCCGCAGGTCGGCGGCCAGCGCCAGTTGGAAGCCGGCGCCGATCGCGTGCCCCTGGACGGCTGCGATGACGACCGGGGCAACCCGGCGCCAGGCCGCGAATCCCTCTTGGAACGGCGCGATGAGCTCGGTCATCGCCTCGGGGCTGCTCGCTGCAGCGGCGAGCAGGTCGGGCTCACCCGGCATACCTCCCGGGCGGAGCATCCCGCGGTTGAGGCCGGCCGAGAAGCTGCGTCCTTCGGCGGCCAGGACGACGACCCGCACCTCGCCCGCGAGGCCGTGGGCGATGTCGGCCAGGGCCAGCCACATGGACGGCACCTGGGCGTTCAGGTGCTCAGGGTTGCACAGGGTCACGGTCACGACCGGCCCATCCTGCTCGACGCGGATGGCGGGGTGCGGCTGCGGCAACGAGGTCACCCCAGGAGGCTATGCCCTGCCCTGCAGACGTCGCCCCGCGGGTCAGAGCCGCGGGTCGAAGCCGCGGGTCAGAGCCTGTGGGCCCAGACCTGCAGGGGCGTGTCCCCGTGCTGGCACACGGCATACAGGGTCGATCCGATCGCGGTGAACGCCTGGACCGTACCCCACGGGCCGGGCCCGCGGGACCATCCGGTGCGCCCTTCGACGACGACTGTCGCGTTGCGCGATGAGTCGTGGTCGGTGACGAGCAGGACGGCGCGTCCCTCGACGAAGACCGGTGCCGGGATGAGGTCGCTGTCGCGGACAGCGACGGAGGGTATGCCGTCCACCCGCCGAGCGCCCCCATCGGCACCCACCCGCCAGACGGCCAGCCGGCCGTCCACCCAACCTGCGACGGTGCACTCCGCCTCGGTGCAGGCTGCGCTGACGGCCTCCCCTGCCTGCCCCGAGTCGGGCAGGTCGACGCGGGTCCAGCCGGCGTTGCCGGTGGTGGAGCGCCAGATCGCAGGGACCTTGCGAACCGCCCCGTCGCCGAGCCGCACGACCGAGCCGGTGATCAGGGCGCCGGATCCCCACGCGGCGACGGAGCGCGCCCCCATTAGCTGAGTTGGGGTGCTCTCCAAAGCCGTTCCCGCCGATGGCTGTCGCACCCAGGCCTCGCCGTCGGGCACCCAAGTGGCGAGGTCCAACCCGGCCTGGGCGCCCTCCCACGATCCGACGAGCAGCGGTCCGGCCGCAGTGAGGACCGGGCCGACCTGATCGCCCGCGCCCCAACCACCGAAGGTGCTGAAGGTCTGCTCCTGCTCGGTCAGGCCGGCGGCGACGCTGCCCCGCCAGACCGTCCAGCGGACGTTTGCGTGGGCCCCGCCCCGAGCCCCGCCGACCGCAACGAGGCTGCCATCAGGTCCAGCGGCGATCGAAAGCCATTGAGCGACGCGGCCGTAGGGGGTGACGGCCTGGACCGGCCGACTGGTCCAGGTGCCATCGGCCAGGACCTCCACGGCGGGCTCACCCGCCGCGGTCGACCTGCCCGCCACGAGCAGGTCACCGACCGCAGTCAGGGTCACCACTGCCCCGATCTGGGCCGACAGTGGCCCGAGCGCGCTCCATCCGTCGCCCTGCCCGGCTGTGCACCCAGTCGCGGCAGTCACCGTGAGCACCGTGAGGGTCACCAGGGCCCTGCGCGCCCTGGGCCCCCGAGGGTGTGCGCCCGAGGTGCGGCGCGCGGCAGACCTCGCGGCATACCTCGGGAGGGAGGTGACCATCCCCGAAGTATGCCGCCGTGCCCATCACGCGACCCCGGCTTGGAGTGCGCGCGGCGGACGCGCAAGGATGTGCCCCGAGCGCCCCGACGCGAAGGAGAGTCCCGTGAGCACTGTCAAGCGGCACAAGGTCATCCTCGACGAGCGGGAGATGCCGACCCGCTGGTACAACATCCTTCACGATCTCCCCACACCGCCGCCGCCCTACCTGCACCCCGGGACGGGACAACCGGTCGGGCCGGAGGACCTGCTCGCGCTCTTCCCCATGGACCTCATCCAGCAGGAGATGACGACGGCTCAGTACGTCGACATCCCGCCGGAGGTCCTCGACGTCTACCGACTGTGGCGGCCGTCGCCGCTCTATCGGGCGCACCGCCTGGAAGCGGCCCTGGGCACCCCCGCGCGGATCTACTACAAGTACGAAGGCGTCTCGCCCGCCGGGTCGCACAAGCCGAACACCTCTGTGCCGCAGGCGTATTACAACGCCAAGGCCGGCATCAAGAAGCTGACGACCGAGACCGGCGCGGGCCAGTGGGGCACGTCGCTGGCCTTCGCGTGTGCGCAGTTCGGGCTGGAGTGCGAGATCTGGCAGGTCCGGGCCAGCTTTGACTCCAAGCCCTATCGCCGGCTCATGATGGAGACGTTCGGCGGCACGGTCCACCCGTCACCGTCGGAGTTGACCGCAGCCGGGCGGGCCATCCTCGCCGCGCACCCCGACTCGCCGGGATCGCTGGGCATCGCGATCTCGGAGGCCGTCGAGATCGCTGCCCAGTCCGAGTCGACCAACTACGCACTCGGATCGGTGCTCAACCACGTGCTGTTGCACCAGACGATCATCGGCGAGGAGGCCTTGCGACAGCTGGCCAAGGTCGAGGAGACGCCCGACCTCATCGTCGGCTGCACCGGCGGCGGGTCCAACTTCGCCGGGCTGTCCTTCCCGTTCCTGCGCGAGAAGCTCGCCGGCAAGATGTCGCCGGTCATCCGAGCGGTGGAGCCGGCGTCCTGTCCGTCGCTCACCCAGGGCACCTATGCCTACGACTTCGGCGACACCGCGGGGATGACCCCGCTGATGAAGATGCACACGCTGGGCCACGACTTCATCCCCGACCCGATCCACGCCGGTGGCCTGCGCTACCACGGGATGAGCCCCTTGATCTCGCACATCTACGAGTCGGGGCTCATCGAGGCGGTGTCCAAGAAGCAGCTTGAGTGCTTCGCGGCCGGTGTGCTCTTCGCTCGCACCGAGGGCATCGTCCCGGCACCTGAGCCCACCCACGCGCTGGCCGAGACGGTCGCAGAGGCGTTGCGGTGCAAGGAGACCGGCGAGGAGAAGGTCATCCTCACGGCGCTCTGCGGTCATGGTCACCTCGACCTGCCGGCCTACGGTGCCTACCTCGCGGGCGAGATGAGCGACCACTCCTACGAGGAGGCCGAGATCCGTGACGCGGTCGCCGAGGCGCTGACCCACCTGCCCACCATCCCCGGCTGACCGGCCCGACTCATTCCGCGGAGCCGGCCCAGCTGACCGGGCTGGCTCATTCCGCGCGGACGCCCGCGGGTGCCACGATGAGGCATGCGTGGACGAACTCCGGGCGGCCCCGGTGAGGACCGCAAGACCCGGCGAGACTGGTGGGGCGTGGTCCTTGACGCCCCGGACGCGAAGGCTCTCGGCCAGTTTTATGCAGCTGTCTTCGGATGGGTGCTCAATGCCGAGGATCCCAGTTTCGTCACCCTCGACCCCGGCGAGGGGGTGGGCTACCTCGCGGTCCAGACCTCGCAGGGTTACGTGCCGCCGACCTGGCCCAATGAGCCTGGTCGCCAGCAGATGCAACTTCACCTCGATATCGAGGTAGACAACCTCGATGAGGCGGTCGGCGCAGCCGTCGCGCTCGGGGCGACCCAGGCGGCATACCAGCCGCAGGATGACGTACGGGTGTTGCTGGACCCCGCGGGCCATCCGTTCTGTCTCTACTGCCCGGGCTGGCCGGTTCCGAGGGGCTGACACACCCCCGGCGCATCGTCAGCTCGTGCCCAGCAGCGCCTGCGTGGCACGCGCGACAACGAGTCGCGCCAGGGAGTCGGTCTCGGCGAGCACCCCTGCCACCGTGTCGAGGCCCAGGCCGAGGGCCGCCGTGATGACTCGGTCCCGCAGCACCCCTTCGCAGAGAGCAACCGGCACGACGACCGTTGGGACGCCGTCCGCCGCGGGACCGGCATACCCCACGAGGTGGGTCGGCTCGGTGACCGACGCGAGGGCAGCCCACGTCGGGCCGTCCACCGCCGCCCTCGCGACCGTCAGGGCGGCGCTGAGCTCCTCTATCGCTTCGGGCGCGCTAGTCCCGGCGAGGGCGAGGACGACGTGCAGGTCCCGGACGTCGGCGACCTCCGCTCGGACCAGCAACTCCCCCACGCCGTCGAGCACCGCGCGGCCGAGACCCAGCCCGCTGGCCGCCCGAAAGGGACCCGGCGCAGCCGCCTGCATCGCCTCGATTGCCGCAGGCACGTCCACCCGCGCGTGGTAGCCCAAGGAGAGCAGCGCAGGGACGACCACCCCTCTCCCGGCAGCCTGGGCGGCGTCAGCGGGGGTCGGTCCGTGGTGGTCGAGGTAGGCGACGTGGACGGCCGCCTCCCCCGCAGCCGCCACCCGTGTCGCCAGGGCGGCGATCCCCGTGGCATGCCGCGGGTCGGGCGAGCCGTGCGCGAGCAGAATGATCGGCTCGCGCTCGCTCATCGAAGGTCGCCGAGCGTCTCGCGCAACCGCACGACGTCGCCCACGACGACCACGGCCGGAGACTTCACCTGCTCGTGCTCGACCGCCCAGGCGGCCTTCTCCAGGGTCGTCACCGTAGTGCGTTGGGTCGGTGTCCACCCACGCTCGACGAACGCCACGGGTGTCGAGGGATCGCGTCCGGCGTCCATGAGCCGAGCCGCCGTCTCCCCGATCCCGGACACACCCATCAGCAGGACGAGGGTGGCGTCTAGGGGCGCCTGCGCGGCGACCGCACCGCCGTCGTGTGCCGACGAGACGACGAACGACGTCGTGATCCCCCGATGCGTCACGGGGATGCCCGCGGCTGCGGGGACGGACACGGCCGAGGTCACACCGGGGACAACCTCGACGGGTATGCCGTGTGCCCGGCAGTGCAGCGCCTCCTCACCTCCGCGTCCGAGGACGAACGGGTCACCACCCTTGAGTCGCACGACAGTCCGACCGGCGGAGGCGTGCTCGACGAGGAGGGCGTTGATCTCCTCCTGGGGCACCGGATGTGCGCCGGGGCGCTTGCCGACATCCAGCACGAGGACGTCAGGGTCGAGGTCGGCGAGGACGTCCGTGGGACCGAGGCGATCGGCGACAACGACATCCGCAGCAGCGAGCAGGGCCCGCCCGCGGACGGTCAACAGCCCTGGGTCGCCGGGTCCGCCACCCACGAGGTAGACCCGCCCCGGCTTCATCGTCCCGGGTACGCGCCGCACCCGACGCACCGGAAGGACACCAGACTCGAGGCCGGCGAGGATCGCGTCGCGCACCGCTCGGGCTCGTCGGGGGTCCCGGTCGCCGGTGACGGCGATCTGCAGACCTTCAGCAGGCGTCCCGGCCGACCCGTTCGCTACCGCCGGGCTCCAGGCCGCCGAACGGGCGCCGTCGTCCGCCCGCACGCACCAGATCCCAAGGCCTTCGCAGTCGTCCGCGACCTCCGAGTCGACCGTGTGGTCCCCGGTGGCGGTGTGCACCAACCAGGCGCGCTGCGGCTGCATCAAATCGGTCGACTGATAGCCCCGAGCGAGCCAGGTCACCCGGCCCTCGGCGACCAGTGCGGCCACGACCTCACCCACTTCTGGTGCCACCACGGTGACGTGGGCGCCGTCGGCGAGCAGACGGCATACCCGGGTGGCCGCAACCCGGCCACCACCGACGACGAGGACGCGGCGGTCGCGTAACTGCAGGGTGAGGGGGTAGCCCATCTCAGCCCCCCGCCAGACCGCGGGACCGGACCAAGCGTCGTTCGGCCGGAGCGAAGATCAGCGACTCGACCGCGATGCCGACGAAGAGGATCAGCAGGATCGACGCCAGGACGAGCGGCATGTCGGACAGTTCCCGACCCGTGTCGAGAAGCTGACCCAGCCCAGGCCCGAGTTGCGGGGAGTAGGCGATGAGCTCTGCGGCCATGAGGGAGCGCCACGCGAAGGCCCAGCCCTGCCGCAGCCCCGTGAGGTATGCCGGTAGGGCCGCTGGGAGGGTCACCCACCGAAGTTCGGCGAGCGTTCCTGCCCCCAGCACCCGGGCGACCCGACGGTAGCTCGGCGGAGCGTGGTCGATGCCCGCCAACAGACCGTTGGCGATGGAGGGCACCGAACCGAGGAGGACCACGGCGTAGACGGCGGCGTCGGTGAGCCCGAACCAGAGGATCGCCGCGGGGACCCAGGCGACGCTCGGCAGCGACTGCATCCCGGTGACGAGCGGGCCGATCCCCCGTCGGATGAGGCGGAACCTCGAGAGCACGATCCCCAGCAGCGTGCCCAGGATGATCGAGATCGTGAAGCCCACCGCGGCGCGGCGCAGGGATCCGAACGCGGCGCGCTGGGCGGCATTGGACTGCAGTTGCTCGATGAGGGAGGCCCACACCGCGGCGGGGCTTGGCAGGGCGTAGGAGGGCTTGAGCCCGGACGAGACGATCACCTGCCAGGCCAGGAGCAGCACCACCGCAGCGACGAGCGGCGGAGCCACTCGCCCCAACAGGGCTCGAGCGCGCGGGCGACCGGGCCCTGACGGCGTGTCGAGGACATCGAGCCCGGCTTCCAGGGCCTCGGTCTCGTCGACCGGGGTCCCGGGTTCTGCGGGTGTCTCGGCGGCCGCGGCGGCCGCGGGTGCGACGGCGGGGACGGCGAGGTCAGCGGGCATGGCGTCGGATCTCCTGTCGCAATTGCTCGGTGATCTCCACGGCCAACGCCCCGACCGCAGGCGACTCGATCCGGCGGGGGTGCGGAATGGGCACGGTCCACTCACGGACGATTCGCCCAGGACGGCTGGCTAGCAGCACGACGCGGTCACCCAGCCGGACGGCCTCACGGACGTTATGGGTGACGAAAAGAACCGTCAGGCCGGTCTCGGCGCGGATCCGACCCAACTCCTCGTGGAGAACGTCCCGGGTGATCGCGTCGAGGGCGGCGAACGGCTCGTCCATGAGAAGCACATCGGCGCCCTGGGCCAAGGCCCGGGCCAGCGAGACCCGCTGGCGCATCCCACCGGACATCTCGTGGGGACGCTTGTCGGCGTGCCGCCCCAGCCGCACCAGGTCGAGCCACCGCTCGGCCTCCGCCCGGCGGTCGTGGCGGTTGAGCCGGGCACCGCCGCGGCGCAGGCGCAGCGCGAGCTCGACGTTGCCCCGGGCGGTGAGCCACGGGAAGAGCGAGGCGTCCTGGAACATCAACGCGGGCCGCCCGTGCGGTGTGACGATGCGACCGCGGGTCGGCCGGTCCAGCCCGGCGACCATCCCGAGGAGCGTCGACTTGCCGCACCCGGAGGCGCCGAGGACCGCGACGAGTTCGCCCTGGGCCACCTGGAGGGACAGGTCCTCGATGACCGGGCCCGTCGCTGCGTCGAAGGTCTTGGTCACGCCCTCGATCGTCACCGCGGGGGTGCCTTCGAGAGTGTCGCCGGCAACCCGGCCGACGACTGTCGTGGCATCGGCCTCTGCCGGCTCGGAGGCCGCCGCGGAGGACAGGGTGGTGGCGAGGCTCATCGTCACTCCTTCCCCAGCCCGCCAGCACTCACCGTCGGGCGACCCGAGGCGGTGAGGACCTGGTTGAGCAGGGTGAGGTCGTAGATCCCGGACAAATCAGGGGGGGACTTGGTGATCCCGACAGCCGCGGCCGCTGTGGCGCTGGCCTGCAGCGACGACGCGATGGGGTCGGGGGTGATCGTCAGGCGTGACCAGGCCTCGTGGAGGACCTGGGTCGACAGTTTGGCGCCGGTGAGCGCCGTGATCGCGGAACCAACGCTGTCCCGGGATCCCTCGGGATCGGCCGCAATCGCCGCGTCGGCGGCGACCGCACCCTGCAGCAGTGCCTTGACCTGCTCGGGGTGCGCCTGCAGATAGGTGGTGGAGACGACCAGGTTGGTGGTGACGAACCTGCCCTGCGGCCAGAGCGTCGCCTCGTCGACGAGCGTCGTCGCCCCGGCCTCCAACCGCAGCCGGGAGGCCCACGGCTCGGGCAGCCAGGCGCCGTCGACGGCCCCGGCCTTGAAGAGGCTGAGCGTCTGGGCGTTGCTCTGCGGTGCGACCAGGACGTTGCCGCCTCCGGTCACCGTCGTCGTGTAGCCGTGGGCCGACAGCCACGACCGCAGCGCGACGTCCTGGGTGCCCCCCAGTTGCGGCGAGGCGAAGACCTTGTCGGCGAGAGTCGACTCGGTGAGCCCCGGCCGCACGACGAACGACGCGCCGCCGCTCGTCCCGCCTGCGACGATCCGGATCGCAGTCCCCTGCGACTTGGAGAACGCGTTGATCGCCGGACTCGGGCCGAGGTATGCCGCGTCGATGGCCCCCGCGAGCAAGGCCTCGACCGCCGCGGGTCCGGCGTTGAAGACCTGCGTCTGCAGTGTGGTCGTGCCGAGCGCTGCCGCGAAGTGGCCGTCCTTCACTCCAAGGACTGCGGTCGCATGGGTGAGGTTGGCGAAGTAGCCCAACCGAAGGGTGTTGGCGGAACCGCCCGCGGCGGCGCCCACTCCCGTCCCACTGGCCATGACGGAGCCGGTCGCGGTGCAGCCGCTGACGGCTAGCACCCCGACCACCCCGAGCAGCGCGAGCAACTTCATTCCTGGGCCATCCCGGCGGCCAGCGTCGTGCCGTCGACCTCGTCGATGAGCAGGAACGCCCCGGTGTGCCGCAGTCGCCGGTAGTCGTCCAGCGCCACGGGCTCGGCCAGTCGCACCGTCACCCGGCCGATGGCATTGAGCCCCAACGAATCACCCGTGGGGAGGTGGGTCATCGTCGTGATGTCCAACTCGTCGTCGATCGACTCGACGATGCCGCGGACGGTCCGGGTGCCGACCCTGGCGAGAACCCGGTCACGCACCCGCAGCGGCCGGTCGGAGAGGACCGCGACGGGCCCGGAGAGGGCGCGGCATACCGTGGGCTCATCCTGCGGCGAAGCGATGAGGTCCCCGCGGGCAACGTCGATGTCGTCGGCCAAGCGAAGGGTCACCGAGCGGGGCGCGGCCGCCTCGGCCACGGACACGACCTGACCGTCAACGGCAGGCAGGTCGACGCCGACCACCCGCGAGCGACGCCCGGAGGGGTGGATGACGACCTCGTCGCCCACGCGGACGACCCCTGAAGTGAGCCGACCGGCATACCCCCGGTAGTCGGGATGCGCCGGGGTCCGCGGCCGGATCACCAACTGGACCGGCAGGCGGAAGGGCTGCTCGCTCGGGTCTGAACCGACCGGGACCTCTTCGAGGTGCTGCAGGAGGGTCGGACCGGCATACCAGGGCGTGTGCTCCGAGCGGTCGACCACGTTGTCGCCCAGCAGCGCCGAGACCGGGATGGCGGTGACGTCCGAGATGCCGAACTCCCTTGCCAAGGTGGTGAATTCGTCGGCAATCCGGTGGTAGACCGACGGGTCCCAACCGACGAGGTCCATCTTGTTGACGGCCAGCACGACGTGCCGCACACCGAGCAGCCCCGTGACCGCGAGGTGCCGGCGGGTCTGTTCGAGGATGCCGTGCCGAGCATCGGTGAGGATGAGCGCAAGCTCTGCGGTCGACGCCCCGGTGACCATGTTCCGGGTGTACTCCACGTGCCCAGGAGTGTCGGCGAGGATGTAGGAGCGGGTGGCGGTCGAGAAGTAGCGGTAGGCCACGTCGATGGTGATGCCTTGCTCCCGCTCGGCGCGCAGGCCGTCGGTGAGCAGAGCGAGGTCGGTGGCCTCCAGGCCCCGGTCGCGGCTCACCCGCTCGACGGCGGCGAGTTGGTCGGCGAGGACCGACTTGGTGTCGTGCAGGAGGCGACCGACAAGGGTGGACTTGCCGTCGTCGACGCTCCCCGCCGTGGCGAAGCGCAGCAACTCGTGCGGCACGGCCTCGATGGTGGCAGTCATCAGAAGTACCCCTCCTTCTTGCGGTCCTCCATGGCGGCCTCTGACAACCGGTCGTCGGCCCGGGTCGCACCGCGCTCGGTGAGCCGTGAGCCGGCCACCTCAAGGACAACGTCGGCCACGGTGAGCGCGTCGGAATCGACGGCTCCGGTGCAACTCATGTCCCCGACCGTCCGGTAACGCACGGTGCGCACCTCGGGCGTTTCGCCAGCCCGCGGGCCACCCCACTCCCCGGCGGTCAGCCACATCCCGTCGCGGAGGAAGACCTCGCGCTCGTGGGCGTAGTAGAGGTCGGGCAGCTCGATGCGCTCGCGCTCGACATACCGCCACACGTCCACCTCGGTCCAGTTCGACAGCGGGAACACGCGCACGTGCTCCCCCGGCGCGTGGCGACCGTTGTAGAGGTCCCACAACTCCGGCCGCTGCCGACGCGGGTCCCACGCACCGAAGGCGTCGCGGATCGAGAAGACCCGCTCCTTGGCGCGCGCCTTCTCCTCGTCGCGTCGCCCGCCGCCGAGCACGGCGTCGAAGCGGTTCCCGGAGATGGCGTCCAGCAGCGGCACGGTCTGCAGGGGGTTGCGCGTCCCGTCGGGGCGCTCGCGCAGTCGTCCGTCGTCGATGTAGTCCTGCACGGACGCCACGACCAGGCGCACGCCCAGCCGCGCGACGGTCGCGTCGCGATAGTCGAGGAGCTCAGGGAAGTTGTGCCCCGTGTCGACGTGCAGCAGCGCGAACGGCAGCGGCGACGGCGCGAAGGCCTTCACGGCGAGGTGCAGCATGACGACCGAGTCCTTGCCGCCGGAGAAGAGGATCACCGGCCGCTCGAACTGCCCGGCCACCTCCCGCACGACGTGGATCGCCTCGGCCTCGAGGTGGTCCAGATGGTCCAGCCGGTATGCCGCGCGCCCGGCACTCGGGCGCGCCGTCGCCTCGGCGGGTGTCTCAACTGCAGGGGGCGTCCCCACCACGGCGGTCACTGGTGCAACCCGCATTCGGTCTTGGCGCGCCCGGACCAGCGACCGGCTCGAGGGTCTTCCCCCTCGGCCACCGGCCGGGTGCACGGCTCGCACCCGATGGAGGCATAGCCATCCAGGCGCAAGGGGTTCTCCATGACGGATTCCTCTCGGGTGTAACGGTCGACGTCGGCAGCCGTCCAGGCGGCCAGCGGGTTGAGCTTCACCAGGTCGCGCCGGGCATCCCAGCCGACGAGGGCGATGTCGGTGCGGGTCGGGGCGTCCTCGCGGCGCATCCCCGTGACCCAGGCCTGTAGCCCTCCGAGTGCCCGTTCCAGCGGCTCAACCTTGCGGATGGCGCAGCACGCGTCGGGGTCGCGCTCGAAGAGCCGGTCGCCATGTCGCTCGGCCTGCTCGGCAATGGTGAGCAGCGGCAGCACGGTGCGCAGCCGCACCTCGCCGGTCGCGGCATACGCGTCGCGCGTGCCGAGCGTCTCCGCGAAGTGGTAGCCGGTGTCGATGAAGAACACATCGGTCCCGGGGACGGTCTGCCCGACGAGGTGCACCAGCACTTCGTCGCCCATCGACGACGCGACGCTCAGGCGGTCGCCAAAGATCAGGCGGGCCCAGCGCAGGGCCACACGAGCGGCCTCGACGCGATCCTCGTATGCCGGTCCGTCGCCGTCCCCGACCAGCGCAGCACCCTCGTGGGCGAGTTCGCGCAGGTCGGTCACCGACCGGGTCGCGGCGCTCATCGCCCGCTCCTGCGAATGGTGACGCTGAAGACCGAGGCGCAGGCACGGCATACCCACGACTGCTCGTCGGTCTCGTCGGGGCGCAGGTCCTGCTCTCCGCACACGGGGCAGAAGTAGGGGGTGCCGCTCATCGGAGGGCCTCCTCGTCGGCGCGGTGGGCCCATTCGGCGAAGGACTCGCCGGGGGCCTGGTCGGTGCGGAAGCGGGTGACGACGTGCTCGACGTAATCGACGAGGTCGTCCGCCTCCACCCGCAAGGCGCGGGTCTTGCGAGCCAGCCGGGCGTTGCCGCCGAGGGCGCCCCCGAGGTGGACCTGGAAGCCCTCCACGGTCTCCCCCGAGGCCCCCGTCATGACCAGGCCCTTGAGGCCGATGTCGGCGACCTGGAAACGGGCACACGAGTTGGGGCAGCCGTTGACGTGAATGGTCACGGGGGCGTCGAGGTCGGGGATCCGACGTTCGAGCTCCTCGACGGCCGATCGGGCGCGGGCCTTGGTCTCGACCAGCGCAAGTTTGCAGAACTCGATCCCGGTGCAGGCCAGGACTCCGCGGCGCCACTCGCTGGCGTTGGCGGGGAGGCCAAGGGCGTCGAGTTCGACGACGAGCGTCGCCACCTCGGCTTCGGGGACGTCGAGGACGAGGAGCTTCTGGTGGGCCGTCAGGCGGACACGGCCCGAGCCGTGCCTGGCGGCCAGGTCGGCGACCGCAGTGAGGGTCGTGCCGGAGACGCGCCCGCCGATCGGAGCCACGCCGACCCAGAAGCGGCCATCCACCTGGGGGTGGACGCCGAGGTGGTCACGACGGCGTTCGGGGTCCTCCACGGGAGCCGGTCCGTCGAGGAGTCGCCGTCCGAGGTATTCGGTCTCGAGGACCTCACGGAAGCGTTCGGCTCCCCAGTCGGAGACGAGGAACTTCAACCGGGCCCGGTTGCGCAGGCGCCGATAGCCGTAGTCACGGAAGATGCCCACGACCCCCGCCCAGACCGCTGGCACGTCCTCGATCGGCACCCACGCGCCCAGGCGCTGGGCGAAGATCGGGTTGGTCGACAGGCCGCCGCCGACCCAGACGTCGAAGCCGGGGCCGTGCTCGGGGTGGACCACGCCGACGAACGACACGTCGTTGGCCTCGTGGGCGACGTCGAGGCTCGGCGAGCCGGACACCGCGGTCTTGAACTTGCGCGGCAGGTTGGAGAACTCCGGCGAAAGCAGGTAGCGGTCGAGGATCTCGTGGATGGCGGGAGTGCCGTCGATGATCTCGTGGACGTCGATGCCCGCCACCGGGGAGCCGAGGATCACCCGCGGAACGTCGCCGCACGCCTGAGCACTGTTGAGCCCCACGGCCTCGATCCGCCGCCAGATCTCCGGGACGTCCTCGACGCGGATCCAGTGCAGTTGGATGTTCTGTCGGTCGCTGATGTCGGCGGTGTCGCGCGCGAACTCGGTGGAGATGCCGGCGATGGTGCGCAGTTGGACCTCAGAGAGGGCGCCACCGTCAGATCGGATCCGCAGCATGAAGTAGGAGTCGTCCAACTCGTCGGCGCTGAGCTTGGCCGTCTGCCCGCCGTCAATGCCGGGACGGCGCTGCGTGTAAAGCCCCCACCAACGCATCCGGCCGCGCAGGTCGTCCACGGGGATCGACCCGAAGCCCTCGCGGGAGAAGATCGTCTCGATCCGCTGCCGGACGTTGAGGCCGTCGTCCTCGAGTTTGAAGCGCTCGTTGTCGTTGAGCGGCGTCCGGTCGCCGTCGGCCCAGGCCCCAGTGGCGCGGGCGGCGGTCGTGAGGGGTGTGGACATGCGTCAGTGATCCCGTCGGGTGGGAGGAGAAGAGGTTCAGGCACGCCTGCGTGCCAGCGCCGGTGGCCATGACGGCTCGGCAGGTGGGCCAGGTGGGCGTCGGCCGGCAAGGGGTATGCCGCGGCGGCGCGTCTGGCGGATCAGTCCGGTATGCAGGCCCTACCTGGCAGACAGCGACTCGGAGAGTCAGCCGCGCCGGAGGGCCAAGGGCATGTCGGAGGCGAGCCGGCACCGTCGACATCCGGCGCTGGCGACCCGAAGAAGGTCGACATGGCGTCGGGAGACGAGGCGTGCACCGCTCATGACTCCATGATGGGGCACTCACCCCTCATTTGCATAATGGTCCATTATGTGAACTCAAGCGTTTGGTTATTCACATGGGACAGCTTCGAACGGCCGCTAGCGCAGGCTAGGCGAAGGCTCGTGAAGGTCACCCCTTGCCATCACGGGTGGGGGCGCGCGGAGTGCGCCTCGAATGCCCACGACATCTTCGAGACTTCCTGCCCGGAAAGGCCATACTGGCGGGCGACCGTGGCCCACTGCGAGACGACCGCCTGAACATGTACGACGACGTCGTTGGCCGCCTCAGCACCGAGGCGGAAGTAGTCCGCGACAGAGAGCGCAAGCGAGATGCTCGCCGTGTCATCGGCGAGGTCGATGGCCGTGCTCAGATGTTTGGGTCCCGGTTCGGGGTTCGGGTTGACGTCGAACGCTGGAGACAACCGCCAGGCGTCGCCGCCCGCGTGGAGGAACCCGTGGTTGCGCAGGTGGTCGTCGGTGTTGGAGATGAGGATGGAGAAGACGATGCGGCGCCAGAGCTGGTGCAGGTCCGTCGTAGCCTTCGACGAGCGCATCTCGATGGCTTCGGCCATCTCCAGGTAGCTGCCCTGCTCTCCATCGGTGGACCGCAGCATCGACATCGCGCTCACGTAGCCGACCCGGCCGGTGGCTCCGCCGTCGGCATCGCGGGTCCGGTCGAACCGGTCCACGATGAGAACGCTGCGGTCCGCGAGGTTCAGCAGAGTACTGGCCGGAACGGTGATCCCGGCCCGGGCGGCAAGTTCCAGCGCGACCTTCTCCCACGCCATGACGTTCCACGTGTCGTGCGCCGCGCTGGGGAACTTGGCGATGGCGAGGGTGCCGTCGGCGCCGCGAACGTGCGCTTTGGGCCGCGCCCCGCCCAGAGAGCTGCCGACGCGGATGAGGCGCCGAAGGTCTGGCAGGTCGGCTGAGTCCGCCTCGGCTCGTGCGGCGAGGGTGAGCAGCTCAGGGAGGTCGGTCAGTGCAGGCACGCCACGGTCCCCCACCGCCTCGAACGGTCCGTCACCACGGCGGAAGCGCAGGGCGCCCTGCCGCAGGTCGTCGCGGACCCCGAGGAGGTAGTCGACCTCACCGAGGCTGCGCGGTTCGCGGCCTGCGGCTCGAGCCTGGGCGGCCTCACACCGTTTGACCAGAGTCCGGCCCCATCGGTCCGGGGCGCAGTCCGTGAACGCGCCGAACATCGGATGCCCCAGGGTGCTCTGGTGAGCCCCGGCCTTGAGTGGCAGTCCCGGCTCCAGGGAGTAAGCGCGCGGGTTCGCGATGTACTCGTCCACGTAGGTGAAGCTGGCACTCTCGGTGGCGCCACCGCGGCGGCGGTGCGGGTACAGCGTGCCCGCGCGCACGTCGACGCCCTCGATGGACACCCAGACCTCGACAGCGCTCACCTGCTTACTCCGCGCGCCCGCACCCTGGTGGGGAGCTTCTCTTCGGCACGGAGGCGACCCACGTCGGTGGCGTACGGGTCGAGGGCCTTGGTGAGCAGTTCCAGCACACCCAGCGCGCGAGCCACCCGCAGCAGGTTCTCCACGGAAGCTCCCTGTCCGCCTTCCAGGCGCAGGACGGTGCTCCGGCTGACGCCGGCGCGGTCCGCGACCTGCTCGGCCGTCAGGTGGCGCAACTTGCGCCATGTGGTCAGGTCCCTGCCCAGCCCGTCCAGCGCGCGCGCTACCGCCACAGGGGTGCGCCCAGTCGTCGCGGCAGTCATATGTGCCCTTAAGTTTCAGATCTGTTGCTTTAACACGCTTAGCGTAGCAAATCTGAGCTCCGAAAGACGCCGCCCTGCGCAAGGCACCACGCTGGCGGGGTTGCCCGGATAAGGAGACCCGCTACGCGAGCGAGACGAGGTCCTTGTAGTCGGCGCCCCACAGGTCTTCGACTCCGTCGGGCAACAGCAGTACCCGCTCGGGTTCGAGCGCGTCGACCGCACCCTCGTCGTGGGTGACGAGGACGACCGCGCCTTCGTAGGTCCGCAGTGCGCCGAGGATCTCCTCGCGCGAGGCCGGGTCGAGGTTGTTGGTCGGCTCGTCGAGCAGCAGAACGTTGGCCGCCGACACGACGAGCATCGCCAGCGACAACCGCGTCTTCTCTCCTCCGGAGAGCACCTTGGCCGGCTTGTCGACGTCGTCGCCGGTGAAGAGGAACGAGCCGAGGACCTTGCGCACCTCGGTCTCGCCGAGATCCGGTGCGGCAGTCTTCATGTTCTCCAGCACGGTCCGCTCGACGTCGAGGTTCTCGTGTTCCTGCGCGTAATAGCCGAGTTTGAGGCCGTGCCCCGGAAGCACCTCGCCCGTGTCGGGAGCGTCGACCCCGGCGAGGATGCGCAGCAGCGTCGTCTTCCCGGCACCGTTGAGCCCGAGCACGACCACCCGCGAGCCGCGATCGATGGCCAGGTCAACGTCGGTGAAGACCTCCAAGGACCCGTAGGAGCGCGAGAGCCCCTCTGCAGTGAGGGGAGTCCGACCGCACGGTGCGGGGCTCGGGAAGCGCAGTTTGGCCACCCGGTCGTGGGCGCGCTCCCCCTCGATGCCGGCCAACAGTCGTTCGGCCCGACGCGCCATGTTCTGGGCAGCCGTGGCCTTCGTGGCCTTGGCCCGCATCTTGTCGGCCTGGGCCAGCAGGGCTGACGCCTTCTTCTCCGCGTTGAGCCGTTCGCGGCGCCGCCGACGTTCGTCCGTCTCGCGCTGAAGGAGGTAGGGCTTCCAACCGACGTTGTAGATGTCGATCTCGGACCGGTTGGCATCCAGGTGGAAGACCCGGTTGACGACCGTGTCGAGCATCGCCACATCGTGGGAGATGATGACCAGCCCGCCCTTGTAGGACTTGAGGTAGTCGCGCAACCAGCCGATCGAGTCGGCATCGAGGTGGTTGGTGGGTTCGTCGAGCAACAAGGTCTGGGCGCCGGAGAAGAGGATCCGCGACAACTCGACCCGCCGGCGCTGGCCACCGGACAAGGTCCGTAGCGGCTGGCCCAGCACCCGGTCCGGCAACCCCAGCGACGAGGCGATCGAGGCGGCCTCCGACTCGGCGGCATACCCTCCTTGGGCGTTGAACTCCGCGTCCAGCCGCGTGTACTTGCGCATGGCGCGTTCCTGCACCGCGCCGTCGCTCGATGCCATCGCCGTCTCGGCTGCCCGCAACTCGCGCAGCGTGACGTCCAGGCCACGGGCGGCGAGGATGCGATCTCGGGCGAGTACCTCAAGGTCACCGGTCCGGGGGTCCTGCGAGAGGTAGCCGACGGCGCCGGTGCGGGTCACGCTGCCGGAGGTCGCGAGCGCCTCACCGGCGAGGACCTTGGTCAGCGTGGTCTTGCCGGCGCCGTTGCGTCCGACCAGGCCGATCCGGTCGCCCTCGGAGATCCGCAGCGACGTCTCCCCGAGCAACAAGCGGGCGCCCACGCGCAACTGCACGGCGGTGGCGACGATCACGGCATACCTCTGGGTCGGGGGCGCCGGGAACGGCGACGACAAGCTGGACCTCCCTATTCTGCCAGGCGCGCGCACCGGGTCCGACCCGCAACCGCTCTTGGGGCTCGCCGGACGTGCCCGAGTCGTGACCCTCCGCGGGCCCGTCACGGGAAGGCAGCGCGCGCTCTGGCCGTTAGGGTGTGTGGGTGACGCGGCGGTCCATCCGCCCACATGACTGGAGGGGTGCATGTCCTTCAACGAGAACGTCCAACTCGACACCTCACAGATCGAGTCGGGCGGGGGCGGCGGCGGTCTGGGGCGAGGCGGCGGCGGATCGTTCCCCGGCGGCATCCAGGTCGGCGGCGGCATCGGCGGCCTGATCCTGCTGATCCTCATGATGATCTTCGGCGGCGGCGTCATCGGCGGTGGCGGCACCCAGGTGCCTGACACGACGACGACCGGCACGCAGAGCAGCCCCCTGGACCAGAGCCAGGTCAGCGCGGGCGGCCAGCAGAACAACGACTTCGCCAAGTGCAAGACCGGTGCCGACGCCAACCGCGACGACCAGTGTCTGGTCGTGGCGACCGTCAACAGCGTCCAGGCCTATTGGGCCCAACTGCTCCCGCAATACGGCAAGCAGTACCCGATGACGCCGACCGTCCTCTACTCCGGATCCACTCAGTCGGCCTGTGGCACGGCCTCCAACCAGGTGGGCCCGTTCTACTGCCCGCTGGACGAGAAGATCTACATCGACGCGTCCTTCTTCGCCCAGCTGTCCAGCCAGTTCGGCGCCGACGGTGGTCAATTGGCCAAGGAATACGTCATCGCCCACGAATACGGGCACCGCATCCAGGACATCCTCGGCATCCTCGGCAAGGCTCAGAAGGACCCGCAAGGCCCTCAGTCCGGCTCGGTCCGCACGGAGCTCATGGCCGACTGCCTGGCGGGCACCTGGGTCAAGCACGCGACCGAGACGAAGGACGCCAACGGCACCGCGTTCCTCAAGCCGATCACCCAGAAAGACATCCAATCGGCCCTTTCGGCGGCCTCCGCGGTCGGTGACGACCGGATCCAGGAGACCATGCAGGGTCGGGTCACCCCGGAGTCGTGGACCCACGGGTCCTCCGAGGCTCGCCAGAAGTGGTTCATGGCCGGCTACACCAGCGGCGACATCAACCAGTGCAACACGTTCGGGGTTTCGCGCGTGGAGTGACACTCCCCCAGAAGGGACGTGGATTGAACCCACTCCCCCTCACGTGAGTGGGCGGCATACCCCTGGGGTATGCCGCCCACTCGCGTCTGTGGGGCCTGCCGGGAAGGCCGGGGGGCTAGACCGCCGAACCGCGCAGGAACCGGCGGCCGCTCATCGAGCGCGCGATGATCTCGACGTAGATCGGCTTCTCGCTGGGCAACCAGGTCTCCAAGGCCTTGCCGTCGTCGGCATAGGTCTCGCTGAAGGAGTCGACCATGCGCGCCACGCCCTTGAGGACGACCGACCAGGCCGTGTCCCCGTCGCGCCCGTCGGCCTCGACGGCCACCGCGGAGTTGATGACGAGCTCGGTGAGCTTGGTGCCCGGAGCCGTGCGCATGAGCAGTTTCTGGTCGTCGACGAGGAAGTTGATGGGGAAGATGTCGGGGTCGCCGTTGACGGCAACCGCCAGGCGCCCGAACCGTTCCCGGTCCAGGATCTCCCAGCATTCCTGCGTGCTCAACTCGACGATGCGGTAGTCCTCACTCATGGGCCCATCCTAGGCAGTGGGGCTGACCGTCGGGCAGGCGTCCGGGCCCGCGCCGGAGTCGGTTCGATCACGGTCGGTCAACCTGCTGGATCGGGCAGACGTCCAACAGATGGAGCCGCGAGCACCCCGCGCGCCGTGGGGTGAGCGCCGCGGCGATCCAGGAGGCTGAATCCCATGAGCTTCGACCCATCGACCCCCTCAGGTGGTCCGCCCGACGACTCGGGCGCCCCCGGCCCGGAAGCGGCGCGCTCGCTCGCCCCCGTCATCGCGGCGTTGGCCGTGGTGATCATCGGGTTGGTCGCCTTCATCTTCATCCGCGGCAATGCCGGGTCCTCCCCCGTCGCGTCGCCGACCGTCACGGTCACTGCGTCCGCCCCGACGTCAGCCACCTCGACGAGCCCCTCGCCGACGGCCACAGCAACGGCGACCACGTCGAGCACGAGCAGTTCCTCGACATCGACGGCCACCCCGGTGACCGTCCCGGTCTATTACGTCGACGAGGTCACCGGCCTTGCCGGACCGCGCCTCTACCGCGAGTTCCGCCAACTCACTCCGCTGCCGTCAGGCACGGTGGCCACCGCGGTGCAGGCCATGCTCTCGCTGCCCCCGAGCGACCCCGACTACTCGACCCTGTGGCCGGCCACGACGCTGGTCAAGTCCGTCAGCGTGGCCGCCGGCGTGGCGACCGTCGACCTCTCCGCATATCCGGGCACGTGGGGGTCCGGTTACGAAGCGGCAGCGGTCAACCAACTCGTCTACACCGTGACCGCAGCGGATGCGTCCATCACCGGGGTCAAGGTCCGGGTCAACGGTTCCGTACCCTCCTCGGGGCACCTCGACCTCACCGGGATCCAACGGCGTGGCGACGCCCTCAACCAGATCGCCAACGTCTGGATCCTCGCCCCGACCCAAGGCCTGAGCACGGGTTCACCGGTCGTGGTGAAGGTCTACGGCACCGGCTTCGAGGGCAACGTGCCGCTCAAAGTGTTCCAGGGGGCGACCGAGGTGGCATCGACCCAGGTGACGACGATGATGGGTGGTTTCGCGGAGGCCCAGACGAGCATCACCCTGTCGCCGGGCACCTACGAACTGCGTGCCTACAACGACAACGGTAAGGACGCTTCCCTGCAGGTTTGGGACACCAAGGCCTTCACGGTCAACTGATCCTCGGGTCAGCTCGGCTGGGGCACCGGGACGATCCACACCGATCGGCCGCGGCGCAGCGCCTCGGCGAGCACGCGCGCATCGGGGTCCGGAAGGTCGGGCAACTCACGTCGGGGCAGGTCGCGCAACGCCCGGCACCTCGGGTCGGCGAGCACAGCCGCTGCCAGGGCCCGGTCGCCGCCGAGCACCAGACCGTCCGGTATGCCGCCCTCCCCCTTGACGAGGATCCGCTCCACGTGCCCCACGACGGCCTCGACGAGGGCATCCGCCTGGTTCTCCCGGCGTCGGGCGAACCGCTGCTGCGACCAGCCCCCAGCGGCCGTCCGACCCTGGACATGGCGTCGCCCAGCCTTGGACGTCTGCAGCACGCCACCGCGAGCCAGCCCCACGGCATACCCTCCGCGCCTGATGAGCACGAGGCCGAGCGGGTCGGCGCGGAACCATTCGCAGCGGGCCCCGCCGCCGTCCCACCGGACGGTCGTGACGGTGTCACCGGCCTCGACCGCTGCCTCTGGGTGCTCGAGGAGCCGATGGCTCAGCCAGCCGTCGAAGCGCTCAGGCGCGACTTCGCTGCGGCCTGCCGGCACGGCGACCTCAGAGGTTGAAGCCGAGTGCGCGCAGTTGCTCCCGGCCGTCGTCGGTGATCTTGTCCGGACCCCACGGCGGCATCCAGACCCAGTTGATCCGGTGCTGGCTGACCAGGCCGTCGAGGGCCTGGGCGGTCTGGTCCTCGATGACGTCGGTAAGCGGGCAGGCCGGCGACGTGAGGGTCATGTCGATGACCGCCTGTCCCTGACCGTCGACCGTGATGCCGTAGACGAGGCCCAGGTCGACGACGTTGATGCCCAACTCGGGGTCGACGACGTCGCGCATGGCCTCCTCGACGTCGACGACGTTCACCGGGGTGTCGGTGTCGGTGCTCATGTCAGCTCCTGGGCTCGGGGGTGGGGGAAGGCGCTTGGGCAGCTGTGACGGGTTGATCGGTTGACGTCGCGGCGATGTCGACTCCGGCCCGGGCCAGGGCGTCGGTGAACGCGGCCCACCCCAGCAGGGCGCACTTGACCCGCGCGGGGTAGCGTGACACGCCCGACAGGGCGACGCCGTCTCCGATGACGTCCTCGTCGCCAGGCACCTGGCCGCGCGAGGTCAGCATCGCCTTCATCGCGGCATACGTGTCGAGAGCTTCCGGGACGGGCCGGCCGGTGACCTCTTCGGCGAGGATCGAGGTCGAGGCGACCGAGATCGAACAGCCTTGCGCGGCATACGAGATGTCTTCGACGACCCCGTCGGCCACGCGCACCCGAAGGGTGACTTCGTCGCCGCAGGTGGGGTTGACATGGTGGACCTCGGCGTCGAACGGTTCGCGGAGGCCGGCCCGCACGGGCGCCTTGGAGTGGTCGAGGATGAGTTGCTGGTAGAGGTCCATGTCAGGCCGGCACCTCCACGCCGAAAATCGCCGGGACGCGGTCGAGCGCGTTCAGCAAAGCGTCGACCTCCCCGGCCGTGGAGTATGCCGCGAAGCTGGCTCGCGTCGTCGCGGCGACTCCCAGTGCGCGGTGCAACGGCCAGGCACAGTGATGACCAACGCGCACAGCGATCCCGGCGTCGTCGAGGATCTGCCCGACGTCGTGGGCATGGACCCCGTCGACGACGAACGAGACCACCGAGCCGCGCACGGCCGGGTCGCTCGGGCCGAGGATGCGGACCCAGGGCCGGGTCTGCAGTCCGGCGACGAGGCGCTCGGCCAGAGCGGTCTCGTGGGCGTGCACCCGATCCATCCCGATGGCGGTGAGGTAGTCACAGGCCGCGGCCAGACCCACGGCTTGAGCCGCCACGGGCACCCCGGCCTCGAACTTCTGTGGCACGGGCGCGTAGGTCGAGGCCTCCATGGTCACCGTCTCGATCATCGAGCCGCCGGTGAGGAACACGGGCATCTCGTCGAGGATCTCGGGGCGACCCCAGAGGACGCCGACTCCGAGCGGGCCGAGCATCTTGTGGCCGGAGAAGGCGAGCAGATCGACCCCCAGCTCGCGGACGTCCACGGGCAGATGCGGCACCGACTGACACGCATCGAGCACAACGAGGGCACCCACCGCGTGACCACGACGGGCCAGCTCGGCGACCGGGTTGACCGTGCCGAGGACGTTCGAGACGTGCGTGAAGGCGAACACCTTGGTGCGGGTCGTGAGCAGCGTGTCGAGGTCGCGCAGGTCGAGCTGCCCATCAGGCGTCAACGGGATCCAGCGCAGCGTCGCGCCGGTGCGACGGCACAACTCCTGCCAAGGCACGAGGTTGGCGTGGTGCTCCATCTCGGTGATGAGCACCTCGTCACCGGGGCCGATGACGAACCGCGACGGAGACCCGTCGGTGCCAGCATCGGTGCGGGAGGGCGGCATACCGGCGCCCGCTCCCCCGCGTCCCCCGCCACCGGCGGTGGCGTTGGAGAACGCGTAGGCGACCAAGTTGATGGCCTCGGTCGCGTTGCGGGTGAAGACGATCTCGTCGGGCCCGGCGCCGATGAAGGCGGCGATCCGGGCGCGCGCCGACTCGTAGGCGTCGGTGCCTTCTTCGGAGAGTTGGTGAGCACCCCGGTGGACCGCCGCGTTGGTGCGTTCGTAGAAGTCACGCTCGGCGTCGAGCACCTGGCGCGGCTTGTGGGAGGTCGCGCCGGAGTCGAGGTAGACCAGCGGGTGGCCGTCACGGACGGTGCGCGAGAGGATCGCGAAGTCGGCCCGGATGCGGGCCGACTCCGTGTCGGTGAACGGATCGACGGTCATGGGAGAAGTGGGTTCGCCGCCTCAGGCCGGTGCCAGGAAGCGGTCGTAGCCGTGCGCCTCGAGCTGGTCGGCCAACTCGGGGCCACCCTGCTCGACGATCCGGCCGTCGACGAAGACGTGCACGAAGTCGGGCCGGATGTAGCGCAGGATCCGCGTGTAGTGAGTGATGAGCAGGATGCCGAGGTCGTCGGCCTCCTTGGCCCGGTTGACGCCCTCGCTCACAACGCGCAGCGCATCGACGTCCAGGCCCGAGTCGGTCTCGTCAAGCAGGGCGATCTTGGGGCGCAGCATCTCAAGTTGAAGGACCTCGTGGCGCTTCTTCTCGCCTCCGGAGAAGCCCTCGTTGACGTTGCGCTCGGCGAACGCCGGGTCCATCTTGAGGGCGTCCATCGCAGCGCGGAACTCCTTGACCCACGTGCGCAGCTTGGGTGCCTGACCGTCCATGGCGGTCTTGGCCGTGCGCAGGAAGTTGGAGACGGTGACGCCGGGGACCTCGACGGGGTATTGCATCGCCAGGAAGAGCCCGACCCGGGCGCGCTCGTCGACGGACATCGCCAGCACGTCCTCACCGTCGAGGGTGACGGTGCCGGAGGTGACGTGGTACTTCGGGTGTCCGGCGATCGAGTAGGCGAGGGTCGACTTGCCCGAGCCGTTGGGGCCCATGATCGCGTGGGTCTCGCCCGAGCGGACCGTGAGGTCGACGCCGCGGAGGATCTCCTTGGGCCCTTCGGCCTCGCCACCACCCGTGGCGGGGACATCGACGCTGACGTGCAGGTCGCGGATCTCCAGGACGGTCATGATGGGTGCTCCTCGGTGGACGCGGCAGGGATGGTGCTGACATAGACGGCGCCCTCGACGAGCGCCACGGGGTAGACGGCGACCGGGACGGTCGCGGGTGGTCCAGACGGGGTGCCCGTGCGCAGGTCGAAACGCGACCCGTGCAGCCAGCACTCCAGCGTGCAGCCGTCGAGCTCGCCCTCGGAGAGCGAGACGTTGGCGTGGGTGCAGACGTCGTTGACGGCGTGCACCTCGTCGGGCGCGGTGCGCACCAGGGCCATGGGTATGCCGTCCACGTCGGCCAACGCTGGCGTGCCGACCGCGAGGTCCTCCAGGTCACAGACCTTGACGAAGGTGGTGTCGAGCTCGGCGTTCATCGGTCGGCGGTCCTCGGGTCGCTCGTGGGGGTGAGGGTGGCAGTGAGAGTGGGTTCGTCGGGCGGGCCGACCTCGGCCAGTCCGGCACCGGCGAGCTCCCGCTCGACGGCTTGCATGAGGTGGCCCTGCAGCTCAGCGACGGGGATCCGGTTGATGACGTCCGCGAAGAACCCGCGGACGACCAAGCGGCGAGCCTCACCCTCGGGGATGCCGCGAGCCTGCAGGTAGAACAGCTGCTCGTCGTCGAATCGCCCAGTGGCAGAAGCATGCCCGGCACCGAGGATCTGACCCGTCTCGATCTCGAGGTTGGGCACCGAGTCGGCGCGCGCGCCGTCGGTGAGCAGGAGGTTGCGGTTGAGCTCGTAGGTCTGGGTGCCTTCGGCGCTGGCCCGGATGAGGACGTCACCGACCCACACGGTGTGGGCCGAATCGCCTTGCAGGGCACCCTTGTATTCGACGTGGCTCTGGCAGTGCGGAGCGTTGTGGTCGACGAACAACCGGTGTTCCAGGTGCTGGCCGGCGTCGGCGAAGTAGACGCCGAAGGCTTCGACGGACCCGCCGGGACCGGCATACGTGATGTTGGTGGACATCCGCACGACCTGCCCGCCGAGGGTCACCGCGACGTGCCGGACGGAGGCGTCGCGCCCCACGACGACATCGTGCTGGGCCGCGTGGATCGTGTCGCTTGACCACTCCTGCAGCGAGACCAGGGTGCACTGGGCGCCGTCACCGACGAGGGTCGAGACCATCTCGGACAGCCGCGCGGTGCCCTCGTGGGAGACCACGATGGTCACGTTGCTGTGGGCTCCGACGCTGATGACGAGGTGGCCCCAAACCCGCTCGGAGTGGCTGCCCACCAACCGGATCCGCACCGGGTCGGCAATGACGGTGTCGGCCGGGATCTGCAGGTGCATGACCCCACCGGAGTGATCGGTGTGGGCGAAGGCGAGGACGGCGGCGCGATCCTGCGGCGCCGGGACGCCCAAGGCGCGAGCCCGGGCCGACGGGATGCTCGTCAGGGTGACCCCCGGCGGCAACTCGGTGTCGACAGCCAGGTGGGCACCCGACGGGGTGTCCCGAAGGAGGGTGCCGATGCGGTCCATCGGAGTGAACCGCCAGTCCTCCTCCCGGCCTGTCGGCATCGGGAAGTCGGCGACGTCGAAGGACGCCCGCCGTTCGGCGCGCGACTTCTCCGGCACGGTGGTGACGGACCCCTGGGTGGGGGCGGGCGGCATACCCTCGCCTGCCTCTCGCTGACGAGAAGCCTTCTCCAGCAACGGCATCAGCCGACCGCTCCTTCCATCTGCAGCTCGATGAGCCGGTTGAGTTCGAGGGCGTACTCCATCGGGAGCTCCCGGGCGATCGGCTCGACGAAGCCGCGAACGATCATCGCCATCGCCTCTTCCTCGGTCATCCCGCGGGACATGAGGTAGAAGAGTTGGTCCTCGCTGACCTTGGAGACGGTCGCCTCGTGGCCCATCTGCACGTCGTCCTCGCGGACGTCGACGTAGGGGTAGGTGTCGGAGCGGCTGATCGTGTCGACGAGCAGGGCGTCGCACCGGACCGTCGACTTGCTGCCCGTCGCACCCTCCTGGATCTGGACCAGGCCGCGGTAGGACGTGCGCCCGCCGCCGCGGGCCACCGACTTGGAGATGATCGAGCTGGAGGTGTCGGGGGCCGCGTGGACCATCTTGGCGCCAGCGTCCTGGTGCTGGCCCTCGCCAGCGAAGGCGATCGAGAGGGTCTCGCCCTTGGCGTGCCGGCCGAGCAGGTAGACGGCCGGGTACTTCATCGTCACCTTGGAGCCGATGTTGCCGTCGATCCACTCCATCGTCGCGCCCTCGGCACAGGTGGCCCGCTTGGTGACGAGGTTGTAGACGTTGTTCGACCAGTTCTGGATCGTCGTGTAGCGCACCCGCGCGTCCTTCTTGACGATGATCTCGACGACCGCCGAGTGCAGAGAGTCGGACTTGTAGATGGGCGCGGTGCAGCCCTCGACGTAGTGCACATAGGAGCCCTCGTCGGCGATGATCAGCGTCCGCTCGAACTGGCCCATGTTCTCGGTGTTGATCCGGAAGTAGGCCTGCAGCGGAATGTCGACCTTGACGCCCGGCGGGACGTAGATGAACGAACCGCCCGACCAGACAGCGGTGTTGAGCGAGGCGAACTTGTTGTCGCCCGCCGGGATCACCGTCGTGAAGTACTCCTTGAAGATGTCCCCGTGCTCGCGCAGGCCGGTGTCGGTGTCGACGAAGATGACACCCTTCTCCTCCAGGTCCTCGCGGATCTGGTGGTAGACCACTTCGCTTTCGTACTGCGCGGCAACGCCGGCGATGAGGCGCTGCTTCTCGGCCTCGGGGATGCCGAGGCGGTCGTAGGTGTTCTTGATGTCCGCCGGCAGGTCCTCCCACGAGGTGGCCTGCTTCTCCGTCGAGCGGACGAAGTACTTGATGTTCTGGAAGTCGATCCCGCTGAGGTCACTCCCCCACGTCGGCATTGGCTTGCGGTCGAACAGCCGGAGCGACTTCAGGCGCAGGTCGAGCATCCACTGCGGCTCGTTCTTGAGGCCCGAGATGTTGCGGACGACGTCCTCGTTGAGGCCACGCCGAGCGGTGGACCCGGCAGTGTCGGCATCCGACCAGCCGTACTCATAGCGGCCGAGCCCAGCCAGGCCGGGGTTGAGCTGCTCGATATCGGTCACGACGTGACACCTTTCGATTCGGGGACGGCGGGGATCGGGACGAAGGTGGTGCAGACGTGCTGACCGCGAGCCAGGGTCGAGAGTCGCTGCACGTGCACGCCGAGCAACCGTGAGAACGCATCGGTCTCGGCCTGACACAACTGGGGGAACTCGGCGGCGACGTGATGGATGGGGCAATGGCCCTGACAGACCTGGACCCCGGTCCGCGCGCCCTCACCGACCGGACGAGCCGAGGCGGCGAACCCGTCCCTGGTGAGCACTGAGACGAGCGCCTCGACCCGCGCCTGGGGCGAGGGACCCACCGAGGCGAGGTCGGCGGCATACCTGGCCTCGACGTCAGCCGATCGCGCGCGGGCGAAAGCGGCGACGGCGTCGGGACCGGCGGCGTCCCGCAGGAAGCGAAGGGCTTGGGCGGCCAGGTCGTCGTAACCGGAGGTCAGAGACGCGTGCCCGGCCTCGGCGACGACCCATTCGCGCGCCGGACGACCCCGCCCGCGACCGGTGGTAGCCGTGACCGGGTCGTGTTCGGAGACGGCGCCGTGTTCGGCGAGCGCTTCGAGGTGCCGGCGGACCCCGGCGGGCGTCAGCCCGAGCAGGCGGCCCAGCGCGGAGGCGGACACCGGGCCCCGCTCGGACACCGCAGCGAGGACTCGCGCACGGGTGCGCGTCTCCTGCTCGGTATGCCGTTCGGCCGGCTCGATAATCACAACGTAAGTATGTCGTAATTCGGGGGAAGTGCCAAACAGCGCCGCCAGGTATCCCGCCGACCCGTCACGTCTCTTGCTTTTGCGACACACCAGTCCCATCCGAACGGAGAGACCATGTCGCATCCTGTCGTCGCCGTCTACGCCCGAGCCCGCGGTGGTCGGTGGGAGTTGGCCGGGCATGCCGACCTCCTGATGCCCCGGATCCTGCTTGCCGACCAGGAGCTCGCGACGGCTCTCGCTGCCCACCACACGCCGGTCGAGACGGTGGCCCATCTGAGTTGGATGGACCGTCACGAGGTTCGCGGCGAACTCATCGACATCGTCGACGTGGGCCCGATCGGCTCGTGGCAGGACCACGACGGTGGGACCGGGTTGGAGCTTGATCGACCGAGCACCGGGAACCCGATCTTCATCCCGCCGGGCCCGGGCGGCGACGGCTTCTGGTGCATGTTGTTCCCCTGGGCGAGCTTCTGTGGTTGACGGAAGCCGTTGCTGACATGGAGACCTTGCGCGCACGCGCCGGTGCCGTCACCGTGGCCGTCGCTCTGGACCTGCTCGTGTGGAACGGCGCGGTCGGCGCTGTGGCAGGCGGATCGATCGCCTGGTGGCTCCCCGTCGCGGCCGTCGCGTTGATCCACCAAAGCTTGTGGTGGCTCGCGTCGCGGCCGTATGCCGTGCTCACGGCTCAGTGCGCGTTCGCCCTGGTCAGCACTGTCGTCCCCCAGTGGCAGCCGTTCTCGGGGCTGCTCATCGCGACGTATGCCGTCTCGTCCCGGTCGCGGGGGCGGCATACCCTCGCGGTGCTCGTCGGCCTGGGCGTGGCCCTGCTCTCCCATAGCTACGGCTCGGCACGGCTCACCCTCGACCCCCTTCGCTCGACCGTCACTCTGCTCGCGCTCTGGGGCGCGCTGGCCATCGCCGTGTGGGCCGTAGGAGCGCGGCACCGACGGACAGTCGATCGAGCGGTGGCGGCGGGTGAGACGTTGTCAGCCCAGGCGCGAGCGGGCGTGGCTCATGAGCGGTTGAGGATCGCGCGCGAGTTGCACGACGGGGTGTGCGGAGCGGTCACCGCGATCCAGCTGCAAGCGGCCGGCGCCTCGGCCCTCAGCCCGACCCACCCGGAGGCAGCTGGCCCCAGCCTGGTGGCCATTCAGAGCAGTGCCGAGCGCACCCTGCTGGAGCTGCGCCGGGTCTTGGGTGATCTGCGTCGCGACGCTGTTGATGATGGCGGCGCGTCGAGCATCGAGGCACCCAGCCTGGACGAGATTCCCCAGTTGGTCGAGTTGGCCCGCGCGGCTGGGCTGCACGTCACCCTGACCCAGACTGTCGACCCACTGACCCGGCTGGACCCGCTCGCCGAGGCGACCGTCGTCCGGGTGGTCCAGGAGGGACTCACCAACGCGGTCAAACACGGCCCCCGCGGGCGCTGCCAGGTCTCGGTGAACGTCGGCCCGGACGGTGCGCACGTGCAGGTCGACAGCAGCCACAGTCTGTCGACGACCGGGTCGACCGGGTCGACTGGGGCGGCGCAGCCCGCTGGCGCGACGGGCATGGGTCTGGTGGGGCTGGCCGAACGAGCGGCCCTTGTCGGCGGCCACCTCAGCTGGGCCGCCCACGGTGACCGATTCACGCTGGACCTGGCCGTTCCTGCACCCGCGTGGGCCGGGCGATGACGACCCGGGTCCTGGTGGTGGACGACGAGGAGCTCGTCCGGTCAGGCATCGTCATGCTCCTTCAGGCCGCTCCTGACCTGGACGTGGTCGGGTCCGCGCCTGACGGGCCGAGCGCCCTGGCGTTGCTCGACGCGGCTCCTGCCGAACTCGTTCCCGCCGTCGTCGTCACGGACCTGCGGATGCCTGGCATGAGCGGTATCGCTCTCACCGAAGCCCTGCGGCGGCGCGCCGATCCGCCCCGCGTTCTGGTGCTCACGACGTTCCGGGAGGATCCCGACGTCCGCCGCGTACTGCTTGTCGGGGCGGATGGCTACCTACTGAAGTCGGCCGCGCCACGGGACCTCGTCGATGCCGTGCGCCGCGTGGCTGCAGGCGAGACCTGGCTGGACCCTGCCGTCGCTGGCCACCTCGTCGCGGCGCTGCGTTCGGCACCGCAGGTGGCCGACCAATCCCCCACAGCCTTGGCCAGGCTCACCGATCGCGAACGTCAGGTGCTCACGCTCATGGCCCAGGGCCTGTCCAATGCCGAGGTGGCCGGGCAGCTCTGGGTCGAGCCGGGCACGGTCAAGACCCATGTCTCCCGGATCCTGCATAAGACCGACACGAGAGACCGCTCGCAGGCCATCGCTCTCGCCTACGTCAGCGGTCTGGTCACCGTCCGCCGCTAGCCGTGGTCGGTCATGTCCACGGCCAGGCGCACTCATGCCCCATCCCGTCGGGCACGCGGGGATACCGGCGCTTGCGGCCACCTCTGGATGGGGAGCGAAAGCCAGCGTGACCCGTCGTGGGATGTTCGTCCGAGCTCCAGGGGTCAGCCCACGAATCCGCATTTGGGGCAGGGTTGTCCCACTCGTCGTGATCGGGTGATGGACGCGTCAGGTGTGTGGGCGGGTCACCGAGCGATGGGCTACCTGGGGGCTGGCCACCCGGGAGACGGTCGCCCCGCGGCTGGTCGCCGTGGAGTGGTGGCCCGTCGTCGCGTCGGTGGTAGCTGCCGGGGATGAGGTTCCAGATGACAGCCCCCGCGACGACGCCGGTGTCCGCAGCGTGGGTGACGTGGCCGATGAGTTGGTCTCGGTGGACGACGGAGTGGTGTCGCCCGCACAACAACGCCAGGTTGGTGAGGTCTGATGCCCCGCCGTCGGCCCAATGGACCAAGTGGTGGGCGTCGCACCAATGCGCCGGAGTCGTGCAACCAGGGAAACTGCACCCCGCGTCCCGTAACCACAACGCAGCCAACTGCCCAGGCGTCGCCAACCGGGTCGAGCGACCCTGCTCAAGAATCTCCCCCCGGCTACCCAGGACAGTCGGGATGACGTTCGCGTCGCACGCCAACCGACGCACCGTCTCCGGCGCGATCAGCGAGCCGCCCTGAGTCGAGCCGACCACCGTCGCCGCGCCGACCCGAGCCGCCAAGTCCTCGTAGGACATCGTCAGCATCAACGTGGTCTTCACCCCAGCCGGCGGCCGATCACCGGCACTGGTGGCGCGACGGCATACCTCGATGAGCGCCTGCCCACGACGCAACTGCGGACTACGGGAGTCGCGTTCACCATCGGGGCCAGGAACGGGGACCGACAGCGGGCCGATCGCCGCTTCCAGAGCAGCGGCTCCGACGGGGTCGAGAACCAGTTGGTAGGTGAGGGCGCCGAGTTCGTCGGTCGACGGCCGGGACAGGGAGACGAGACGTTCGGCAGTGTCGGCGTCCGCCTGGAACTCCCCATCCGCGCCATGCGCCGCCAACAACGCCGGCCGCAGCGACCGGACGCCCTTCGGTCCGTCAGCGATGCCCATGTCCAACAAACCTTGCAGGACGGTCGGGGCGGCTTCCTCACGAAGGCGCGGCTTCAACCGGGCGTATTCGGTGACCACAGTGAGAGCCGTCGGCACGCTCACCTGGCCAGAGACTGCAGCCGCCTGAACACTCGACAGGTCGGGGCGCGTGCATTCGCGGACGAGCCGGGCGACCTGGCCCGCGCCGCTGCCCGCAGCCAGAGTCGGTGCGTGTTCGGCGACCCACCCGGCCGTTGACCCGGCCTGCGATGCGGAGATCTCCCCACGAGATTCAGCTTCACCAACGACCGCGACCCGAGCACCGCACGCGACTGCAGCGAGAGCGTCTAGCTCACTCAACAAGGTCCCCAACTCGGCTCCCTGGACCTGCCACAACGACGCCACCAACTCAGTGACAGTCTTCGTCGCAGCACGAATCTCAGCCCGGCGAGATGCCGAGTCACGAGCCGCTGCGATGCTGTCCATAGCCCCGACGCTAACAGCGACCACCGACAGACCCCCCGCCCCAAAAGGCCTCTCCCACAATCGAACACATCACGGTCAGGTAACGATCCCACCGCCCCCACGCGAGGGTGATCGAGTCGATGCCCGGCGTCCGCCCGGCCCTCGGCGCGATGCTGCTCGCCGGCGTCGGCGACCTACGCAAGCCACCCGACCCCGGTACCTAGCCGCAGCGGCTTGAACCCATGACAGGTCTGGCCGGGCGTCCTTGCGGCCGAGCGGGGCGACCTGTCCCGCCGCCACCCCCCGCCGTCACGGTCGGCGCCTGCTCAGCGACCCACCCAGACGTCGACCCGGCCTGCGACGCGCAGGGTCTCTCCACGCGACTCCGCCTCACGAATGAGAGCAGCGCGGGCACCCTCCGCGAGTGCCGCCAACTGGTCAAGCGTGCCCAACAGCGGACCCAACTCGGCGTCCTCAACCTGCCACAGAAGGCCCATCAATTCGGTGATAGCGGTCGTCGCGGCACGGATCGCAGCCCGGCATTGATCTAAGTCGAAGGTCGTTCCGTTGTTGTCCATGACCGGGACGCTAACGGTGACCACCGACAGGCCTTACGCCCCAATGCCAGCACCCGCCCGATCTGCGGTCAGAAACGATCCGACGCGGACCGTATGCCGCGCGGCATACCCCCAGGATCCCCCGCCGGGCAGACGCGGCGCACCCCCTCCCGACGGGACCGTTGAGACACCGGCGGAGAACGGCTCCCCCGGAAACTCACCGAAAGGAACGACCATGCAGCTCTCCGCGCGCCGCGCCCGCCGAGCCCTCGCCGCCGCCCTCCTGGCCACGGCCCTCCCGCTGGTCGCCGTCGGCACTGCCCACGCGTCCACCACCGAAAGCGGCTGCACGGTGTCGCCGCTGACACCGGTGTACACCTACATCAACCCCGCCGGCGACAAGGTGATCCGTTACAACCTGACGGTCACCTGCGACGCGGACCGAACCGTCGAGATCGAGCAGCGCGTCTACGAGGCGGACATCGCCGATGCAGACGACCTGATCGTCAGTTTCGACCGCTCGCGCTACTTCGACACGACGAGCACGGTGACGATGTGGCTGGAGAAGGCGTTGCCCGACACCGAGGCGGGCCAGGAAGAGATGTACCAGCACGTCCGCTTCCGCGTGGAAAGCCACGGGGTCACTTCCCCGTGGACGGCGTGGGAAGACTCCCCGCAACAGCAGTTCTTCAACTGACCGGCACGGCACCCCACCGCACCGCCACAGCCGCCCCCGCGACACTCGCGGGGGCGGCTGTGGCGCGTCAGGGCGCCGGCTCCCCCAGAGCAGCGAACAGCCCCACCAGTTCAAACCTCCGTTACGGGCGGTTGCGCAGCGGCAGCCAGGCGAGGACGTCCTGAATGGTGGCGTCCCAGTAGGACCACTCATGCGCCCCCGGCCGGTAGTCCACGGTCAGGTTCACCTGGTTGCCCTCGGCGGCGGCGACAAACGCCCGGTTCTGCTCGAACAACTGGTCTTCGGTACCGCACGACAGATAGAGCGGCGGCAGCGTGGCGGGGTCGGCCTGCGACACCAGGTGGACGAGGTCGTTGGCGGTCCCCTCCAGAGACTCAGACCCCCAGATCCGCGTGCGCTCGCTGAGTTCGCGGGCGCTCCAGAAGGTGTGTTCTGCCACGTCCAAGGCGCCCGACAGGGAGGCTGCGGCAGCGAACTGGTGCGGCCGGTGGAGGGCCAACTTAAAGGCCCCGAACCCACCCATCGACAGTCCCGCCACGAAGGCGTCGGCCGGCTCCTGCGACACCTTGAACGATCGTCCGACCAGGGCAGGGAGTTCGTCGGCGATGAAGGTCCAATAGGCCTGTCCGAAGGCTTCGTTGTTGTAGAAACTGCGTTGGACGGCCGGCATCACGACGGCGATGCCCAACTCAGCGGCATACCGCTCGATGGAGGTCCGGCGCAGCCAGATTGTGTCGTCGTCCGACATGCCATGCAGCAGGTAGAGCACCGGAGGAGGCGCGTCCAGACGGGTCCCGATCATGCCGATCTGGCCCTCGGCGGGCTGGGGAAGCAGCACCGTCATCGAGGTGGACAGCATCAAGGATTCGGCGAAGAAGTCGCACCGAGCATGGATCATGAGGCCGACGCTAGCGGGTTCGGCCGCCACGGACGCGCGGCGCGTCTGGCCGACGACATCCATCCCGTATGCCGCGCGGCATACCCCCAGGATCCCCCGCCAGGCAGACGCGGCGCACCCCCTCCCGACGGGACCGTTGAGGCACCGGCGGAGATCGGCTCCACCGGGACTCTCCCGAAAGGAACGACCATGAAGCTCACCTCTCGGCGCCCCCGCCGAGCCCTCGGCGCCGCCCTCCTGGCCGCGGCCCTCCCCCTGGTCGCCGTCAGCACGGCCCTGGCATCCACCACCGAGAGCGGCTGCACGGTGTCGCCGCTGCGGCCGGTCTTCGACCACGTCAACTCCGCCGGCGTCAAGGTCATCCGCTACAACATGACGGTCACATGCGACGCCGGTCGGACCGTCGAGATCGAGCAGCACGTCCACGAGGCCGACACCATCAACGCCGACGACCACATCACGACCTCCAACCGCTTGCGCTTCTTCGGCTCGACGGACACGGTGACGATGTGGCTGGAGAACTCGTTGCCCGACACCGAGATCGGCGACGAGGAGATGTACCAGCACGTCAGCTTCCGCGTGACGAGCAACGGGGTCACCTCGCCCTGGACGGACTGGGAGGACTCCCCGGAGCAGCAGTTCAGCAAGTGACGGACACGGCACCCCACCGCACCACCGCAGCCGCCCCCGAGACACCAGCGGGGGCGGCTGCGGCGCGTCCGAGGCGGGCCCCCTCGTAGACTGCCAAGCGTGACCGCAGCAGTTGACATCGTCAGCCTCACCCGCCGATTCGCTGCAGTCACGGCCTGCGACGGCATGTCGTGGTCGGCTCCACGCGGCTCCATCACCATCGTCTTGGGACCGAACGGGGCTGGTAAGACGACGGCGATCGAGTGCGCTGTCGGCCTGCAACGACCGGACGACGGAGCCGTGCGGGTCCTGGGCATCGACCCCTGGCTCGCCTCGGCCGAGCATCGCGCCGAGGTGGGAGTCATGCTCCAGGCAGGTGGGCTGCCCAACGGCAGCAAACCCCTCCAACTGCTGCGCCACCTTTCCTCGTTCTATGCGCGGCCGGCCGACGTCGGCGCCCTGGCCGCTCGGCTCGGTATCGACGGGTTCGCCCGGACCACCGTGCGGCGACTGTCGGGCGGGCAGAAGCAGCGGGTTGCTCTCGCTGCGGCCCTAGTGGGTCGACCTCAGGTCGTCTTCCTCGACGAACCGACGGCCGGGCTCGACCCGCATGGGCGCCTGGACGTCTACGACCTGCTCAAGGCCGAGCAGGCCCGCGGCGCCACCCTCGTCGTCACCACTCACTCGTTCGAGGAGGCCGCCACCTTGGCCACGCATCTCGTCGTCCTGGCCGACGGCCGGACTGTCGCGCAGGGCTCGCCCGCCGAGGTCGTCGGATCAGCGACCCTCGAACGTGTCTACTTCGACCTCACCCGTCAGGCCCGCCGATGACGACGTCCAGACCCGCCACGCCCCTGTCGACCCCCGGTCCGGCACCGGCGCGTGCCAGGGTGCTGGCCCAGGCTCGATTCGAGCTCGCCACCCTGCTGGCCAACGGCGAGCAACTCCTCGTCTCACTCGTCCTGCCTCTCGGCGCCCTCGTCGGGTTGGCAGTCACGACCGTGCCCAGCCTGGGTGACGGGCGCCGGATCGACCTGGCTGTCCCCGGAGTCCTCGCCCTCTGCGTCATCTCCGCCGCGTTCACCGCCCAGGCCATCGCTACGGGCTTCGATCGTCGGTATGCCGTGCTGCGCCTGCTCGGCACCACTCCCCTCGGCCGCGACGGACTGCTCTGGGGCAAGGCCTGCGCCACCCTCGGGGTCGAAGTCCTCCAATGGGTCGTCATCGGGGCAGTGGGCGTTGCCCTCGGTTGGCGTCCGGTCCCCATCGGCCTGCTGTATGCCGTCCCGTTCCTCCTCGCCGGGACCTGGGCGTTCGTCTCGCTGGCGTTGCTCCTGGCCGGGGCACTCCGGGCCGAAGGCGTCCTCGCGTTGGCCAACCTGCTCTGGGTGGTCTTCCTCGTGCTTGGCGGCGTGATCGTGCCACGCACCGTGCTGCCCGACGCGCTCGCCGGGGTGGTCGGGATCCTTCCGTCGGCAGCGCTGGCCGATGGCTTGCGAGCCGCTCTGAGCTCCGGCGCCTTCTCGATCGGGGCCCTCGTCCTCCTGCTCGCCTGGGGTGCGGTCGCCTCGGCGATCGCCAGCCGCACCTTCCGCTGGTCGGACTGATCCGACGATGATTCAAGCGCCCAGCCGCACGTGGAACTCGACCCGCGTCGTCGAGGCGCTGATCACGGCGGGGGCGGCGGTCTTCGGCCTGGGGCTGGGGGTCTTCCTCGTCACGGGCCGCACGATGGCGCTGCTCGAGGGTGGGATCGCCACCTTGGTGCTGCTCCTCAACGAGGCCGTGAGCCGACCGCTGTTGCGCGGTCTGGCCCGGCGAGGCAGCGCTGTCCTCGCCGTGGTTTTGGGACTGCTCAGCCAGTTGGTCGCCATCACCCTGGTGGTGGCCCTGGGGATCCGGGCCAGCGCCGGGCTCTCCTTCGGCGTCGGGCTGAGCCTGCCTCAGGCCGCGACGATCCTCGCGATCGATGCCGTCGTGATCTCGGGAGCCCAGTGGCTGGTCAGTTCCAATGACGCCGAGTACGTCCTGGGGTATGTCAGCCGCCGCCGCCGCCGACGGACCACCGGAGCCGCCAGCGGATTGGTGATCGTGCAGCTCGACGGGCTGGGGGTGCAGGTCTTCGAACGAGCCCTCGCCGCGGGGCAAATGCCGACGGTGGCGCGCTGGCTCCACGACGGCACGCACCGGCTGACACCGTGGTGGGTCCCCATCCCCTCGACCACGCCCGCCAGCCAGGCCGCGATCCTCTTCGGCGACGACACCCAGATCCCGTCGTTCCGCTTCTGGGACCGCGCCACCGGCAGGCTCCTGGTCACCAATCGTCCCGGGGACGCCGAAGTGATCGAATCAGGATTCGACGGCCGCTCCGGGTTGCTCGCCGGAGGCGGGACAGCGATCAGCACCGCCTTCACCGGCGGTGCAGACAACTCCTACCTCGTCTTCAGCCGGGCTCTCAAGCCTGGCGGGCTCGGCTCGGGCGACGCCTTCGTGCCGCTGTTCTCCAGCCCATTCCTGCTGCCGCGCACCGTCATTTTGACCGTCGGAGAGGTGATCAAGGAGCTGTATCAGTCTCGGCGCCAGCGGATTCGGCAGGTGCAGCCCCGGATCGCCCGCCGATTCTCGTTCGTCGTTCTGCGCGGATTGACCAACGTCTTCCTGCGCACGATGAACCTCACGATCATCGCCGACAAGATCTACGAGGGAGCGCCGGTCATCTTTGTGGACTTCGTCGACTACGACGAGATCGCCCACCATGCCGGTCCCGAACGGCCCGAAGCGATGCGCTCGCTCGAGGGGTTGGACGGCATCCTGGCCGCCCTGGAACGCGTGATCGCCGACACCCCCACCCACTACGAGATCGTCATCTGGTCCGACCACGGACAGAGCCTGGGCTCGACGTTCGAACAACTCAACGGGTTCACCCTTGGACAGCGGGTCGATCAGTTGATGGACGATGCCGCCGGCGGCGGCACCGTCGTGGAGTCGAGCACAGGTGACGAATGGGGGCCGATCAACACCCTGATCACCGCCACGGTGAACGCCATGCGCCGGGGACCCAAGTCGGGCTCCGGCTCCAAGGAGTTGGTCCTCGGCCCCGACCGACCGGCCCGAACGGCCGGCAGGTCCTCCGACGCCACGCCGGATGACGGCTCGGTGCCGGCGGTGATCGTCGTCGGCGGCGGCAACCTCGGGACCATCTGGTTCCCCCGGCTGTCGACCCGACCCACGTTGGCGCAGATCGAGCAACACTGGCCGGCGCTAGTGACCGGCCTGCTCGCCACACCAGGGGTCGGGGTCGTGATGGCGAGTGCCGGCGGAGACGCGTGCGTGGTGTTGGCCGCCGACGGTGTGCGGTGGATCGGCGGGGACCGCGACGGCCAGATCGAGGGCCTCGACCCGATGCGTGCCTATGACTCTCGTGGCATCGCCGACCTGCACCGGCTCACCCGGCTGCCCCGCTGCGCCGACCTCGTGCTGCTGTCGACGGTTGACGAAGCGGGGATGATCCACGCCTTCGAAGGACAGGTCGGCAGCCACGGTGGCCTCGGCGGTCCGCAGAACCAGGCATTGTTCATCTCCCCGACCGCGCTGCCGCTGGACGACGACCTGCTCATCGCTGCGGGCGACGCCGGGGAACGGCCGAGTTTCTATGGGGCGGTGCCGATCCACCAGCAGTTGCAGCGCTGGCGGACCAGGTTGGCCGAGCAGCAAGGTGCCCGGCAGGGCTTTTCGGACGAGCAGGCCCGCGTGTGGCCGAGCTGAGCATCACCTGGTTGGGCCATTCCACCCTGCGCATCGAGGTGGGCGGCGCGAGCGTGCTCACCGATCCGGTCCTCACCCACCGGGTCGGTCCGTTGTCGCGGGCCGTGCCGAAGCCGTCGGTCCGTCAATGGGCCGACCCCGATGTCGTGCTCCTCTCGCACCTGCATCACGACCACGCCCACATTCCGTCGTTGATCCGGACGGCGCCCGCCCCGATCCTCACGGGCGCCGCAAACCGGGCCTGGGTGATCAGGCACCGTCTGCCCGGTCCTCACCCTGACGCCACCCCCGACGACTGGGTCGCGATCACACCGGGTGTCGGCATCCGGTTGGTGCGCGCCGATCACGAGTCACGGCCGATGCCCCACCGCCCCAACGACGCCCACGGCTTCCTCATCCGCCACGACCTTCCCACCGGCGGGCACCGGGTCGTGTGGTTCGCCGGGGACACCTCGCTCTACCCCGAGATGGACCGACTCGGCGACCTCGCCGGTGCCGACATCGACGTGGCCCTGCTGCCCATCGGTGGCTGGGGGCCGCGCCTGTCACCGGGCCATCTCGGCCCTGCCGAGGCCGCTGCAGCGGCAGCCCTCAGCGGCGCCCGTCACGTCATCGGCATCCACTACGGCACCCTCTACCCGCGCGGGTGGCCGACCTGGCACCTGGAGTGGATGACCCGTCCCCTCGCCGACCTGGCCGGCCACCTTTCGGTCAGGGCCCCGGCCGCCACCCTGCACCCGCTGTCGCCCGGTGGCACCGCGAACTTCTCGTCGCGGTCAGGGCAACTCGAACTCGATGTTGTCGATGAGTCGGGTCCGGCCTAGCCGGGCGGCGATCAATGCGACCCGGCGACCGGGGGCGGCATACACCTGCGGGGCTGCTGACGGCTCGACCAGGTCAGGCGTGCGCACCGCGGTGTAGTCGACCTCAAACCCCGCCTCGGCCAACTCCACTCCCGCGCGGGCCTCAACGACCAGCCGAGCTGTGCCCGCAAGCATCTCCTCGCGCATCCCCCGCAGTGTGCGATGGATGACGGTGGCCGTGGACCGCTCTGCGGGCGACAGGTATTGGTTGCGCGAACTCATCGCCAGACCGTCGGACTCGCGAACGATCTCGCCGCGCAACAACTCCAACGGATAGGCCAGGTCGGTCACCATCTGCGCGATGACCGCGAGTTGCTGGAAGTCCTTCTTGCCGAACGCGGCGACATCGGGCTGGACCTGATTGAACAGTCGAGCCACGACCGTGCACACCCCGTCGAAGTGGCCCGGCCGATGCACTCCCTCAAGCACATCGGCGACCCCCGGCAGCCGGATGTTGGAGGCGAGATCGATCCCGAAGGGATACATCCCCTCGACCGTCGGCAACCACAAGGCGTCACACCCGGCCGCTTCCAAGCCGCTCGTGTCGGCTTCCGGGGTGCGTGGGTAGCGGGTGAAGTCCTCGCTCGGGCCGAACTGGGTCGGGTTGACGAACACGCTGGAGATGACCCGGTCGGCGTGCGCGCGGGCCAACTCCACGAGCGAGTAGTGACCCGCGTGGAGGTTGCCCATCGTCGGGACGAAGCCGATCCGCAGCCCGGCCCGACGCCACTCAAGGATGTGGCGGCGCAACGCCTGCAGGTCGGTGATGGTGTCGATCACGGGAGGCCCCTCACTGGTAGGCGTGCGCGGCGTCGGGGAAGCTTCCGTCACGGACGGCGGCGCAGTATGCCGCGACCGCGCCGGCCACCGACCCACCCTCGCCGAGGAAGTCCTTGACGAACTTCGGCGCTCGGTGGCCGGTGTCCAGGCCGAGCATGTCGTGCAGCACGAGGACCTGACCGTCGCACCCTGGCCCGGCGCCGATCCCGATGGTCGGGATCGCGATCGTTGCGGTGACGGAGGCCGCCACCGACGACGGCACGCACTCAAGGACGAGCAGGCTGGCCCCGGCCTGCGCCACGGCGAGGGCATCCTCGTGCAGCCGTGCGGCCGCCCGCTCCTCGCGGCCTTGCACCGAGTAACCCCCCAGGCGCAACACCGATTGCGGGGTGAGCCCGAGGTGGGCACACACCGGGATCTCCCGCTCGACGAGGAAGCGGATGACGTCGAGTTTGTGGCCAGCGCCTTCGAGCTTGACCATCTGGGCGCCGGACTGCACCAGACGTTGGGCCGCGTCCAACGCTCGCTCAGGCGTGGCGTCGGCAAGGAAGGGCAGGTCCGCCACCAGCAGGGCCCGGGACAGCCCCGTCGCCACCGCCGCCGTGTGATAACTCATGTCGGCCACCGTGACCGAGATGGTCGAGGACAGGCCTCTGACCACCATCCCCAACGAGTCACCGACGAGCACGAGATCGACGCCGTGCCGGTCCAGCACCCGCGCAAAACTCGCGTCGTAGGCCGTCAGCATTGCCAGTTTGCGGCCGGAAGCCTTGGCTGCAGCCAGCGAAGGGACGGTCCAGGCCTTGGCCCTCCGGTCATCATCGAGATAGCCCACCCGACAACCGTAGTTGGTGGGCCCCCGCCGGACCCGCTCACGTGCGGTGCCGACGGGCGGCATACGCTGTCGCCCGTGGCTCTTCCCGTCTGCAAACCGTCCTGGCTGCGTCCCATCCTGGTGGCTAACGTCGTCGCCGAGGTCCTCATCATCGTCACCGGCGGCATCGTCCGACTGACCGGCAGCGGGCTGGGGTGCCCCGACTGGCCCACCTGCGCGCAAGGGTCGCTCACACCGGTCGCCGCGCAAGACGAGGGATTCCACAAGTTCATCGAGTTCGGCAACCGCACGCTCACCGGCGTGCTGATCGTCATCGCCGTGCTGGCCCTCTGGGCCGTGTGGACCGCACTGCCGAAGCGGCGCATGCTGCACCGACTTGGCATAGCCATGATCGTCGGGATCTTCGTCGAGGCCGTGGTCGGTGGCATCACCGTCTGGACCGGCCTCAACCCGGTGATCGTCGCGTTCCACTTCCTCGCCACGATCGTCCTGGTCGCCATCGCCACGGCGATGCTGCGCGGGGCGCAGGACGGCAACGAGGTCGACACGGGCTCGCGAACGCTGCTCGTCCCCACCATCACCGCGCGCCTTGCCTGGGTGACGTATGCCGTCGGCTTCCTCGTGCTCGCCCTCGGCACCATCGTCACCGGGTCGGGTCCACACTCCGGTGACGCCGATGCCCCCGCCCGCACCGGCTTCGACCCTCGGACGATGTCGTGGATCCACGCCGACGTCGTCATGCTCTTCATCGGGTTGCTCGTCGCCATGCTCGTCGCCGTCCGCCTGGCCCGGGTCGGGGGGTCGCAGGTGAGCGGCTCCGAGGAGGAACTGGCCCTCCTGCGGCGCTCGTGGACCTCGGTCCTGCACGTCAGCCTGTTGCAGGGCGTCGTCGGCTACGTGCAGTTCTTCACGGGGCTGCCGATCATCGTCGTGCTGACGCACATGCTGCTCGCGGCGGTTCTCGCGATCGCCCTCACCTACGGCACGCTCAACCTCTACCGCAACCCCGTCTAGGCCACGACACGCGCAGTCAAGCACCCTTTACAGTCAAGGACACTTGACATAGAGTCAGAGCCATGTTGACTCACGTTTCCACCCTCAACCGCATCTTCGTCGCCCTCTTCCTCGCTGGTGGCGTCTGGGCCGCGATCCATGGGCGGTGGCTGCTGGTCGCCTTCATCGTCGTCGCCCTCGCCTATGCGATGTGGGCCATCCGGGCCTCCCTGCGCGGACGCACGACCGACACCGGACGCCTGGACATCGGCCAACCCACCGACGAGCGCGACCGGCTGCTGCTCGACCGCGCGCTTGCCGCCGTCGGCCTCGCTGCCCTTGCCTTCGAGTGCGGCCTGTTCCTCTACGGGGTCGGCGGGCCCGACCCAGCGTCCGGCGCCGATTCGGGCCTTCGCTTCGCCGGCCTGTGCCTGGTCTGGATCATCGCCAACCGGGTCGTCGTCCGACGGGATGCCACTCGTGCATAACGTCCTTCGGGAGCTTCGGGCGCAACGGGGGCTGAGCCAAGGTGCGCTTGGTGATGCCCTCGGGGTGTCGCGCCAAACCGTCAATGCCATCGAGACCGGCAAGTACGACCCCTCGCTGCCGCTGGCGATCAAACTGGCTCGCTACTTCGGGCAGTCCGTCGAAGAGGTCTTCCTCATCGACGGACCCCCGCAGTGACACTCTCCGCCGTGACACTCCTCGTAGAGACCGCCCGTCACCGAACCCTAAGGATTCGGCAACCCTGACCGGGCGAGCCTCGCCCTACGCTGACGGTCATGGTCCGTGTCCTCGTCGTCGACGACGACCCCACCGTCCGGGAGGTCGTGGCCGGCTACCTCTCCCGGGCTGGGCTCACCGTCGACGAGGCCGCCGACGGGATGGACGCCCTCGCCCGGGCACGGCATACCCCACCGGATCTCGTCGTCCTCGATCTCATGCTGCCCGGCCTCGACGGCCTGGAGGTGCTGCGCCGGCTGCGGGCTGAACGCGGCAACCTGCCCGTCGTGTTGCTCACGGCCCGCGGCGAGGAGAGCGACCGCGTCCTCGGGTTGGAGGTCGGCGCGGACGACTACGTCACCAAGCCCTTCTCCGCCCGTGAGCTCGTCCTGCGGGTTCAGTCGATCCTGCGCCGTGCGACCGTGGCCCCGACGCGAGCCGCTGATGCCGACCTCCTCGTCGACGGTGACCTGCGGGTCGATCCGCGGGCGCGCACGGTGGGCCGAGGCGGCATACCCCTGCCGTTGACGTCTCGCGAGCTCGACCTACTCATCCACCTCCTGCGCCACCCCGGCCAGGCGTTCTCGCGGACCGACCTCCTGCGCCAGGTGTGGGGGTGGGAATACGGCGACGAGTCCACCGTCACCGTCCACGTGCGCCGGTTGCGGGAGAAGGTCGAGCCGGATCCCGCTGCCCCACAACGGATTGCGACGGTGTGGGGAGTCGGCTATCGCTGGGACGCGCAGCCCGCCGTCGGGTCGGGCACAGCAGCGGGTATGCCGTGACCCCCGAGACCGAGACCGTCCTCATCGCGGTGGGTTCCGCCGCAGGCGTCGGCGCCGCCGGAGCGCTCGGCGTGTGGGCCCTGGCGCGGCGCTCGATCCGGTCAGCCCTCGTCGCAGCCCCGCTGGTGGTCGTCGGATCGGTTGCGGCCGGCGTCCTCGTTTCGTCCCGGGCGATGTTCATCAGCGACCACGACTCGTCGGTCGTCCTGCTCGTCGTCGCGGCCGTGGCACCGGTCGCTCTGGTCTACGGGCTCGTCCTGGCCAGCCGGGTCCATCGGCTCGATCGGGCGGCTGCCGAGCGGGCGGCGGAGGCCGTGGCCGCCCACGAGCGGGACGCAGCGGTGGAGGCCCAGCGCCGAGACCTGGTCGCGTGGGCCTCCCACGACTTGCGCACCCCCCTGGCCGGGATCCGCGCCATGGCCGAAGCGATCGAGGACGGGGTCGCTCCCGCCGAGGGTGCCTATCCGGCCCGGATCAAGGCCCAGGCCGACCGGATGGCGGCGATGGTCGATGACCTGCTCGCGCTCTCGCGGATCCACTCCGGCAGCATGACGCTCGCCCGCGAACAGGTGAGCGTGGCCGATCTCGTGTCCGACGCCCTGGCCACAGGCGCCGCCTTGGCCGAGCGCTCCGGGGTCCTCGTCGACGGAGCCGCCGACGGCCCAGTCCTCGCCCGAGTCGATGCCCGAGAGCTGGGCCGGGTGTTGGACAACCTCATCGCAAACGCCGTGCACGCCACGCCGCGCGGAGGCCGGGTGGTGGTCCACGCCGCCGGCTCCCCCACCGAGGTGACCATTCGCGTCACCGACGAGTGCGGCGGCATACCGGCGGATGTTCGGGCGCGGATGTTCGAGCCGTGGTGGCGCGGGGACGACGCCCGGACCCCGCGCGCCGGCGACGGAGCGGGTCTTGGCCTGGCCGTCGTCCAGGGGATCGTGTCCGCCCACGGCGGCACGGTGGGTGTCGCCGACGTCCCGGCTGGGTGCGCGATCGAGGTCGTCCTCCCGCGCGACTGACCGCCGGGCGCTGCTCAGCCCTCGGGGATGAACCCGGAGTCCAACTCCCAGGGGGCGATCGGCGAGTGTTCGAGGATCCAGGTCTGCAGTGAGCGGTCCCAACCGAGGGCAATGCCGATCCCCACGAGGATGAAGACCAGGCCGAGGATGCGCCGGAACCGGCCGTGCGGGTCGGCCGCCCAGCCGAGTCGCGCGATGAGGCGGCGACCGAGGAGCGCGATTGCCAGCAGGATGACGCAGAGCCCGAGCACGTATGCCGCGAGCAGCGTCAACGCGTAGCCGAACCGAGCGGGCAGGACGGTGACGACGACGTAGGCGTACAGCGGGCTGCACGAGGAGAACACCGGGCCGAGCGCAGCCCCCGTGAGGATGTCGCCGGTCAAACCCCCACGGGCCCGGGCGGCGCGGAGCCGGGCATCCGAGCGCCCTTGCAGGCTGAGGGTGGCGGACAGGCGCTCCCACAGGTCAGGGAAGGCACCCGCGATCCCGAGGAGCACGAGGATCACCCCAGAGAGGATCGACCAGGTGCGCGGATCGATGACGAGCAGCGCCGTCGTGGCCTTGAGGATGAGGGTGAAGAGCGTGATCGACGCGCCGAGCGAGGCCGTGATGACCAGAGCGCGGCGGTTGCGGGTGACCCAACGGACCTGGGTGCGCACGGTAGGCGACGCGGCTCCCCCGGCGGTGCTTCCGGCGGCGCTGCCGGCCAGATCCGAGGCTGCCGCCCCTCCCACGATGACGGGGAGGAGCGGCAGGACGCAGGGCGCAAGCGTCGTGAGGGCACCGGCGACCAGTGCCCCGAGGAGCGCGAGCATCAGGTGGTCTGCGCCTTGATCGCTGCGCCGTCCTTGGTGCCGGTCCACTTCTTGACCGACATTCCGGCCGGATCGACCTGGACGAAGGTGTGCTGCTGAGTGATGCCGTACTTCTGCTTGAGCTCGGTCGCGGTGTCGTAGTCGACCTTGACGACGGTCAGCCCGTCGGGCACCGCCGAGCCGGTCAGGGCCGTGTCGGTGGCGCGACAGTCGGGGCACCACGACGCGTGGAAGAACAGGACGACCTTGGAGCCCTGGTACATCGCCATCGACGACTGGTAGTCGGCGTAGCTGACGTAGGCACCCTTGGCCATGGCCGCGGGGGCGCCGGTCTTGTCGGCCATCGCGGTCTTGTCAGGCATCGACGTCTTGTCGGACATCGCGGTCTTGTCTGACATGGCCGTGCTGGCGGCCGGAGCGGCCAACGGGGTGGCACTACCGCCGCAGGCCGAGAGGGTGAGGGCGGTCCCGAGGGCCAGCGCTGCAGCGGTGAACTGGGGGCGGGAGAGGGTGCGTGAAGTCATGGGACCAGCCTCACGGCATACCCCCGCGGTGGCCATTGCGCAGACCTTACGGGGCGGTGACGCCCGACGTCAGCGGGCCAGACCGGGGATCGCGAGGTAGAGCAGTGGGTCGACGGCGACCGCGACGAACAGGACCGTGAGATACGTGATCGAGTAGTGGAACAGGCGCATGGGGCGCAGTTGGGCCTGCGGCGCACCGGCCAGAGCCTGGTGGTGCAGTCGGTGCGCCTCGGCGATGAACAGGCCGCCGGAGACCGCAGCGCCCACGGCATACACCCAGCCCATGGGGGCCACGGGGATGAGGGTGAGCGACACGAGCACCATCACCCACGAGTAGATGACGATCTGGCGCGAGACGACGACCATTCGCGCCACCACCGGCAGCATCGGCACAGATGCGGCCGCGTAGTCGTCCTTGAACTTCATCGACAGCGGCCAGTAGTGCGGCGGCGTCCAGAAGAAGATAACGAGGAAGAGGATCCACGCCGGCCAGTCGACCCGGTTGGTGACGGCCGACCAGCCGATGAGCACCGGCATACACCCTGCGGCACCGCCCCAGACGATGTTCTGCGGGGTGCGGCGCTTGAGGACGACCGAGTAGATGCCCACGTAGAACGCGAAGGCGGCGAGGGCCAGCCAGGCCGAGAGCCAGTTGACGAAGACTCCGAGCACGAGGGTCGCGACGACGCACAGCGTGAACCCGAACATCACGGCGGCGCGGGTCGAGATGGTCCCGGTGACCAGGGGGCGGCTGGCGGTGCGGTTCATCAGCGCGTCGATGTCGCGGTCGATGACGCAGTTGAGCGTGTTGGCGGCGCCCGCGGACAACGTCCCACCGACCAGGGTGGCGAGGACCAACCACCCCGACGGTATGCCGCGCTCGGCTAGGACCATGACGGGGACCGTCGTGATGAGCAGCAGCTCAATGATCCGGGGCTTGGTGAGGGCGACGTACTGGCCGACGACGAAGCCGAAGCCGCGGCCCGTGGACCCCGGGTGCGAGGCGAGCTCGGCGCGCGGGTCGACGGTGGTCACAGTCGGGGAGTCTACCGGCGGCGTGACGCCTGCTGGCACGGGGCCGAGGTGTCGATCCCCACTGGATTAGGCTGCACGTGACCCGTCCAGTGTGAAGGAGAACACCTCCGTGACATCCGCCTCGTCCCCTTCCAAGCTCTTGGCAGGTCGCGACTCCCACGTGCCCCGCCCGACGGCGACGGCGGTCGGGTGGACCGATCTGGACATCCGAGCCGTCGACACGGCCCGGCTGTTGGCGGCCGATGCGGTGCAGAAGGTCGGCAACGGGCATCCGGGCACGGCGATCTCCCTGGCCCCCGCGGCATACCTGCTCTATCAGCACGTGATGACCCACGATCCGAGCGATCCGCACTGGCTGGGACGCGACCGGTTCGTCCTGTCCTGCGGGCACTCAAGCCTCACGCAGTACGTCCAGTTGTTCCTGTCTGGCTACGGCGTGGAGCTCTCGGACCTGCAGTCCCTGCGCACCTGGGGCAGCCTCACACCTGGGCATCCGGAGGTCAACCACACCCCCGGCGTCGAGATCACCACCGGCCCGTTGGGTTCGGGCCTGGCCAGCGCAGTCGGAATGGCGATGGCGCAACGCCGCCAGCGCGGGTTGCTCGACCCGGAGGCGGCTGCGGGCGAGAGCATCTTCGACCACCACATCTATGTCCTGGCCTCCGACGGCGACATCATGGAAGGCGTCACCCACGAGGCGTGCGCGCTGGCCGGCCACCAGGAGTTGGGCAACCTCACGGTCATCTACGACCAGAACCAGATCTCCATCGAGGACGACACGGACATCTCGTTCAGCGAGGACGTCGCGGCGCGTTATGTCGCCTACGGCTGGGACGTCCGCACCGTCGACTGGCGGGGCACGACCGCTGACGGCGCCACCTATGTCGAGGATGTCGATGCCCTCAACGCGGCCATCGGGGCCGGTCGGGCGATCACCGACAAGCCGAGCCTCATCGTTCTGCGCACGATCATCGCCTGGCCCTCCCCCACCAAGCAGAACACCGGCAAGTCGCACGGCTCGGCTCTGGGCGCCGACGAGATCGCTGGGCTCAAGACCGCTCTCGGCTTCGACCCCGAGGTCGCCTTCCCGGTCGCCCCGCGCGTCCTCACCCAGGCGCGCAAGGTCGTCGCCCGCGGCAAGGCCGCGCACAAGGCCTGGGACAGGAGGTATGCCGCGTGGCGCAAGGCCCAGCCCGAGCGCGCCGCGCTGCTGGACCGGATCGTCGAGCGGGGCCTGCCAACCGATCTGGCCGCGGCCCTGCCGAGCTGGCCGGCCGACGCCAAGGGCATCGCCACCCGCGCCGCGTCCGGCAAGGTGCTCTCTGCCCTGGCCCCCGTCCTGCCCGAGTTGTGGGGCGGGTCGGCCGACCTGGCCGAATCGAACAACACGACGATGGCCGGCGAGCCGTCGTTCATCCCGGCCCGACGCCAGACGCACGAGTGGAAGGGCGGCCCCTATGGGCGCACCCTGCACTTCGGCATCCGTGAGTTCGGGATGGGCGCGATTCTCAACGGCATCGCCTTGGAGGGCCTCACCCGGCCCTATGGCGGCACCTTCCTCGTCTTCTCCGACTACATGCGCGGTGCCGTGCGCCTGGCCGCGATCCAGCAGCTCCCGGTGACCTTCGTCTGGACGCACGACTCGATCGGCCTGGGCGAGGACGGCCCGACCCACCAGCCCATCGAGCACCTGGCGGCTCTGCGCGCGATGCCGGGGCTCGACGTCGTGCGGCCCGCGGACGCCAACGAGACGGCATACGCCTGGTTGGAGATCCTGCGCAACGCCCGGCCAGCGGCGCTGGCGCTGTCCCGTCAGAACCTGCCCGTCCTGGACCGCAAGGTCCACGCGCCCGCCCGCAATGTCGCCAAGGGTGGCTACGTCCTCATCGACGGCGGGGCCGATGGCCGGCAGGCCGCCGAGGTGATCCTCGTGGCCACCGGCTCCGAGGTCGCCCTGGCCCTGGCCGCCCGAGAGCAGCTCGAGCGGGCCCGGATCCGCACCCGGGTCGTCTCGATGCCCTGTCGTGAATGGTTCGACCAGCAGTCCAAGAGCTATCGCGACCGGGTCCTGCCGCCGACCGTGCGGGCCCGCGTGTCCGTCGAGGCGGGGGTCGCCCAAGGGTGGCGGGACATCGTCGGCGATGCCGGGCGGATCGTGTCGATCGAGCACTTCGGTGCGTCGGCCGATGCCGCGACGCTCTTCCGGGAGTTCGGGTTCACCCCCGAGGCGATCGTCGCCGCGGCCAAGGCCTCGCTCAAGACCGCCCGGGCCGGTGCGCGGAAGGAAGGCCTGACATGACCGCAGCGAGCACCGACAACCTGGCCGACCTCGCGGCGGCCGGTGTCTCGATCTGGCTGGATGACCTGTCCCGCAGCCGACTCACCTCCGGCAGTCTGGCCGCCCTCATCCGGGACCAGCACGTCAGCGGGGTGACGACCAACCCGTCCATCTTCCAGGCAGCCATCACTTCGGGCACCGATTACGACGAGCAGTTGGCGAGCTTGGCTGCGGCCGGGGCCGACGCCGATGCGGCGCTCTTCGCCATCACCACCGACGACGTCCGCGCCGGCTGCGACGTGTTCGCCTCGGTGGCCGCGGCCACCGACGGCGTTGACGGTCGGGTCTCCATCGAGGTCGACCCGAGGCTGGCCCACCAGACCGGGCCCACCATCGAACAGGCAAAGGCCCTCGCTGCGGCGGTCGGTCGCGACAACGTCTACATCAAGATCCCGGCCACCCTCGAGGGGCTGCCGGCGATTGCCGCGGTGTTGGCCGAAGGCATCAGCGTCAACGTCACGCTGATCTTTGGCCTCCAGCGCTATCGGGCGGTGATGAACGCCTTCGTCGAGGGACTCGAGCGCGCTCACGAGGCGGGCCACGACCTGCGCACGATCCACTCGGTCGCGTCGTTCTTCGTGTCGCGGGTCGACACCGAGATCGACGGTCGGCTGGAGGCCATCGGCACCGACGCCGCGCGGGCCCTCAAGGGCCAGGCCGCGGTCGCCAACGCTCGGTTGGCCTATCAGGCCTTCGAGGAGGTCTTCGCGACCCCGCGGTGGCGCTCCCTGGCCGACGAGGGCGCCCGGCGGCAGCGGCCGCTGTGGGCGTCCACCGGCGTCAAGGACCCCGCATATCCCGACACGCTCTACGTCGTCGACCTCGTCGCCGCCGACTGCGTCAACACCATGCCGGAGAAGACCCTGCGCGCTGTCGCCGATCACGGCACCGTGCGTGGCGATACGATCACCGGGGAGTATGCCGCCGCCCAAGGCGTCCTCGATGCGGTCGAGGCGCAGGGCGTCTCCTACATCGAGGTCGTCGAAGTGCTCGAACGCGAAGGCGTCGAGAAGTTCGAGAAGGCGTGGGTCTCCCTCCTCGCCGACGTCACCGGCGCCCTCGCCCGTGCGTGACCTGGCAACGCGGCATACACCTGGGTTGACGTATGCCGCGTCCCCGCGCCCCGCGCAGGTAGGTTCTCGCCCATGAGTCCCGCCCGCGTGTCTGCCGGAGTCAACCCGTTGCGCGATCGCAGGGATCGACGGCTCCCGAGGATCGCCGGGCCGTGTGGCCTGGTGCTCTTCGGGGTGACCGGCGACCTGGCTCGCAAGAAGCTCATGCCGGCCATCTACGACCTGGCCAACCGCGGCCTGCTGCCTCCGGGTTTCAGCCTGGTCGGGTTCGCTCGGCGGGACTGGGCCGATCAGGACTTCGGCCAGATCGTCCACGACTCGGTGCGCGACCACGCCCGCACGCCCTTCCGTGAGGACGTCTGGAAGTCCCTCGCCGAGGGCATCCGCTTCGTGCCGGGGACCTTCGACGACGACGCGGCCTTCGACACGCTGGCTGCCACCGTGCACGACCTGGAGCGCTCTCGCGGCACCGGCGGCAACCTCGCCTTCTACCTGTCGATCCCGCCGGGGTTCTTCGCCCAGGTGTGCCAACAATTGGATCGCTCGGGGCTGGCCCACTCGGACGGTCAATCGTGGCGTCGGGTGGTCATCGAGAAGCCGTTCGGGCACGATCTCGCGTCGGCCCGTGAGCTCAACGCGATCGTCGAGTCGGTCTTCCCGGCCGACTCGGTCTTCCGGATCGACCACTATCTCGGCAAGGAGACGGTGCAGAACCTCCTGGCGCTGCGCTTCGCCAACCAGTTGTTCGAGCCGGTCTGGAACGCCAACTACGTCGACCATGTGCAGATCACCATGGCCGAGGACGTCGGCATCGGCGGGCGGGCCGGCTACTACGACGGCATCGGCGCGGCCCGCGACGTCATCCAGAACCACCTGCTGCAACTGCTTGCCCTGACCGCGATGGAGGAGCCGGTCTCCTTCGATGCGGGCAGCCTGCGCGCCGAGAAGGAGAAGGTGCTCTCGGCTGTCGTGGTCCCCGCCAAGATCGGGGAAGGGACGGCGCGCGGTCAGTATGCCGCCGGCTGGCAGGGTGGCGAGTTGGTCCCCGGCTATTTGGAGGAGGAAGGGGTCCGCACCGGGTCCACCACCGAGACGTATGCCGCGGTCCGCCTCGAGGTCGCAACCCGTCGATGGGCCGGGGTGCCGTTCTACCTGCGCACCGGGAAGCGGCTGGGCAAGCGGGTCACCGAGATCGCGGTCGTCTTCAAGAAGGCGCCCCACCTGCCGTTCGACACGACCGCCACCGAGGAGTTGGGCCAGAACGCCGTCGTCATCCGGGTGCAGCCCGACGAGGGCATCACCATGCGGTTCGGCGCCAAGGTCCCCGGAGCCCAGATGGAGGTGCGTGACGTGACGATGGACTTCGGTTACGGCAGTGCCTTCACCGAGAGCTCCCCCGAGGCTTATGAGCGACTCATCCTTGATGTCTTGCTGGGCGAACCACCCCTGTTCCCCCGTCATGAGGAGGTCGAGTTGTCCTGGCAGATTCTCGACCCGATCGAGGCCTGGTGGCGGCGGCACGGCAAGCCGGACCCGTATCCGTCGGGCGGATGGGGACCGGCGTCGAGCGACCGGATGCTGGCCCGCGACGGCCGGGTATGGAGGAAGCCATGATCGTCGACCTCCCCTCGACCTCGACCGCGGCCATCGGCAAGCAGTTGGTCCAGCTGCGCAACGAGGTCGGGGCCCTGGCCCTGGGCCGGGTCCTCACCCTCATCGTCGTCGTCGATGACGATGCTGCCGACGAGGCGGTCGAGATCGCCACCGAGGCCTCTCGCCAGCACCCCTGCCGCATCATCGTCGTCATCAGTGGCTCCCGGCGGGGAGCCAACCGCATCGACGGTCAGATCCGGGTCGGTGGTGACGCCGGTGCCAGCGAAGTCGTCATCATGCGGCTGTTCGGCAAACTCGCCGAGCATGGTCAGAGCGTCGTCACCCCGCTGTTGCTCCCCGATTCCCCCGTCGTGGCCTGGTGGCCGAGGGAAGCACCCAGCGACCTGCGCCATGACCCCATCGCGGCAATGGCCACCCGGCGGGTGACCGACTCGGCGGAGTGCTCTCACCCACGGGCGATGTTGACCCGCCTCGCCGAGACCTACCAGCCCGGCGACACCGACCTGTCGTGGACCCGGATCACCCTGTGGCGGGGCCTGCTGGCGGCGGCCCTCGACGGGCCGCCCTACGAGTCGGTGACGGCTGCGACGGTGGCGGGAGCCCCCGACTCTCCGTCGACTGACCTGCTCGCCGCCTGGCTCGCCTGGGCTTTGCGGGTGCCCGTCACCCGAGAGGACACGCAAGCCGGCAGCGGTATCTGCGCGGTCGGTCTGGAGCGTGCCAGCGGCGCCATCGACCTGGCTCGGCCCGGCGATCTCGTCGCCACAATGACCCAGCCTGGCCAGCCCGACCGTCGGATCAGCCTGCGCCGGCGCGGCGACGCCGAATGCCTGGCCGACGAATTGCGCCGCCTGGACGCCGACGAGACCTACGCCGACGTGTTGCGCAAGGGTCTGCCCGCCTTGGGCACCACGAGGGGAGCCAGCCGCTCGGCCGCGGTGAGCGAGTCGAAGCGAGAGGCCGAACGAGAGCGGCGCAACCATGCGGCGCAACTTCGGACGGCCGCCGCCGAGGCCGGCTCCTTGCCCTCAACCGTCGACACGACCACCCCCGCCAAGGCTTCCGGGTCCACCCCGACGAAGCCCCGCGTCACCCGGTCGACCTCAGCCACCGCGCGCACCGGCCGGACCACGAAGGAGCAGCCGTCATGAGCGAGCACCCCACCAACGCACCCCTCGTCGTCGTCCACCCCGACAAGCAGGGCGTCTCGGACGCCGCCGGGGCACGACTGCTGCTGGCCCTGCTCGACACCCTCTGTGTCAGGGACGACGCTCACGTTGTGCTCACCGGCGGCAGCCTCGGCTCCGACATGCTCGCGTCAGCTGGCCGCTCGCCGTTGGCCAGGCTCGTCGACTGGTCCCGCGTCCACCTGTGGTGGGGCGACGAGCGCTACCTTCCCGACGGCGATCCCGACCGCAACGAGACCCAGAACCGCGCCGCCCTGCTCGATCACCTGCCGTTGGACCCGGCGAAGATCCACGGCATGGCCGGCCCGGATCGTTCGGATTCGGCGGAGGCCAGCGCCGCGGCATACGCGACGGAGTTGCGCGCCCACGGCGGCGGCCTGTTCGACGTCGTCCTGCTCGGAATGGGACCGGACGGGCACGTCGCCTCGCTCTTCCCGCAGCACCCGGCCCAGTTGGTGACTGACACGATCGCCGTCGCGGTCCACGACTCCCCCAAACCGCCGCCGGACCGGGTGTCCCTCACCTTCGAGTGCCTCGCCCGCAGTCGCCAGGTGTGGCTCCTCGTCGCTGGCGCCGACAAGGCCCCCGCCGTATGCCGTGCCCTCACCCCCGGCGCCCAACGCTGGGATGTCCCTGCGGCGGGCGTGCGTGGCTTAGATGCCACCCTGTGGCTCGTTGACGTCGAGGCCGCCTCGGAGCTGCCGTCATGACCACGGTTCCTTCCGTGGAGTTCGTCGGCGAGTTGTTGGCCACGGGCGGGACGACGACGGGCTTCGACGTTCCGGAGTCGGTCGTCACTTCCCTCGGATCGGGCAAGCGGCCCAAGGTGCTCGTGACCGTGGGTGGGCACTCGTGGCAGACGAGCATCGCCCCGATGGGCGGGCGCTTCATGCTGGGTGTCAGCGCCGCCAACCGGGCCGCGGCGGGCCTTGAGGCTGGTCAGACGGTCCCCGTGACGGTCGTGCTCGACACCGCGCCGAGGGTGATCGAGGTGCCGAGCGATCTGGCTGAGGCGTTGGCGGCCGCACCCGACGCCGCTGCCGGTTGGGCCCGGCTCAGCTACTCGCACCAGCGCGCCCACGTTGAGGCGTTGTTGGCTGCGAAGAAGCCAGAGACTCGGGCCTCCCGGCTGACCAAGACCTTGGCGATGCTCACCGCCTGACCGCAGGTGAAGGCCCCTGCTCCCCCAAAATCCCCACACCCGCCGGGGATCTGCGATCAGGCAGGCCCGGATTGACCCCGGATCCTCACATCCGCCGGGGATCTGCGATCGGGCTGACCTACTGGATCAGGCCGCGCTGACGCAGGGCGCCCAGCGCCTCGTTGAGGATGGCCTGGCCGTCGGCGTCGGAGCGCCGCTCCTTCACATAGGCCAGGTGCGTCTTGTAGGGCTCCACCTTGGGCGGAGCCGGAGGGTTCTCGCGGTCCTGGCCAGCAGGCAACCCACAGCGGGGGCAGTCCCAGTGCTCGGGCGCCACCATGCCGGGCTCCTGCGCGAACGACGGCCGGGTTTCGTGGCCGTTCGTGCACCAATAGGAGATGTGCACGCGGGGAGCAGCCTCGCCGCGCTCGGCCTCGCCCATGGGTCCGGCGCCAACACGGCTGCCACGGATCGCATTTCCACTCGCCATTGTCGTTCCCCCGTCTCAGGCCGCGACGAAACGCTCGACCAGGCCCAGCCCGACGACTGCCGTGAACCACAAGATGGCCACCGCGATCGTGAACCGGTCAAGGTTGCGCTCGGCCACGGTCGACCCGCCGAGTGAGCTGGACATGCCGCCGCCGAACATGTCCGACAGGCCCCCACCCTTGCCCTTGTGCATGAGGATGAGCAGGGTCAGGAACAGGCCGGAGAGCACCAGCAACGCCTGCAAGGCGATCTTCACCACGGTCACGAGTTGCGCGCCCACTTTCGGGTCGGTCGGAGTGCCCCGAGGGGCCGAGGGTCAGAATACCCGTAGACCGCCCAGATCCCGAACGGCCCCACGCCGGTGCCCCTCGCAAAGGGCCCCACGCGCAGGTATGCCGCCCGCTCGGGTGAGCGCGCGGCATACCTGATCGGGAAGAGGGTGACCGCGAGGTCAGCCGGTGACGTGGTCCTTGAACCGGCAGATCGCGGCGAACTCGGCGGCGTCGAGCGAGGCGCCGCCGACGAGGGCGCCGTCGACGTCCTCCTTGGCCATGATGGCCGCGACGTTCGAGGACTTGACCGAACCGCCGTAGAGCACGCGGACGCCGTCAGCCAGGTCGCCGGAGTAGAGCTCGGCGAGCAGGGTGCGGATCGCCGCGCACACCTCCTGAGCGTCCTCGGGCGTGGCCACCTCGCCGGTGCCGATGGCCCAGATGGGCTCATAGGCGATGACGATCGTGCGGGCCTGCTCGGCGGGGATGCCTTCGAGGTCGCGGGTCAACTGAGCGACGACGTGGGCGACCTGGCCACCGGCCTTGCGGACGTCCAGGCCCTCGCCGCAGCAGAGGATCGGGGTGACGCCGTGGCGGTAGGCGGCCTTGACCTTGTCGTTGACGACGGCGTCGGTCTCGGCGTGGTATTCGCGCCGCTCGCTGTGGCCGATCGTCACGTAGGTGCAGCCGAGCTTGGCGAGGAACGCCCCGGAGATCTCCCCGGTGTAGGCGCCCGAGTCGTGGACCGACAGGTCCTGGGCGCCGAAGCGCACGGACAACTTGTCGCCCTCGACGAGGGTCTGCACCGAGCGCAGGTCGGTGAAGGGCGGCAGGACCGCGACCTCGACCGCACCGAAGTCGTGCTTGCCGTCGCGAAGCGTCCAGTCGAGCTTCTGGACCAGGTGGGTCGCCTGCAGGTGGTCCTGGTTCATCTTCCAGTTACCGGCAAGCAGCGGAATGCGGCTCATAAGTGGTGCGGCTCCTTCGTGGTCAGCCGTTGAGGATGGCGATGCCGGGCAGTTCCTTGCCCTCGAGGTATTCCAGGGAGGCGCCGCCACCGGTGGAGATGTGACCGAACTGGTCGTCGGTGAAGCCCAGCTGGCGAACGGCTGCGGCGGAGTCGCCGCCACCGACGACGGTCAGTGCCCCGTCGGCCGTAGCCTCGACGAGCGCCTTCGCGACGGCAGCCGTGCCCGCGGCATACGGTGCCATCTCGAACGCGCCCATCGGGCCGTTCCAGAAGACCGTCTTCGCGTCGCGCACCTTGCTCGCGTAGAGCTCCGCGGAGCGGGGACCGATGTCGAGCCCCATCCGGTCAGCCGGTATGCCGTCCGCCGGCACCACGTCGTGCTCGGCGTCGGCCGAGAACGCGGTCGCGGCGACGACGTCGACCGGCAGGATGATCTCGACGCCGGACTCCTTGGCCCGGGCGAGGTAACCCTTGCAGGTCTCGATGTTGTCCTTGTCGAGCAGGCTGGAACCCACTTCGTAGCCCTCGGCGGCGAGGAAGGTGAAGGCCATGCCGCCACCGATGAGCAGCCGATCGGCCGTCTTCATGAGGTTCTCGATGACCGCAAGCTTGTCGGCGACCTTCGCGCCGCCGAGCACCACGGCATACGGGCGGGCGGGGTCCTCGGTGAGGCGCTTGAGCACCTCAACCTCGGCCGCGACGAGACCACCCATGGCCGAGGGCAGCAACCGCACGATGTCATAGACCGACGCCTGCTTCCGGTGCACGACACCGAAACCGTCGGAGACGTAGGCGTCGGCGAGGGCGGCGAGCTGACCGGCGAACGCGGCGCGCTCCCCCTCGTCCTTGCTCGTCTCGCCGGCGTTGAAGCGGATGTTCTCCAGCAGGGCGACGTCGCCGTCACCCAGACCCGCGACGACGGCCTGGGCCGACTCGCCGACGGTGTCGGTCGCAAAGGCGACCGGCTGGCCGAGCAGCTCACTCATCCGGCCGACGACCGGAGCGAGGGAGTACTTCTCTTCGGGCGCACCCTTGGGCCGCCCGAGGTGGGCGCACACGACAACGCGTGCGCCCGCCTCGGTCAGGGCCTTGATGGTCGGCACCGAGGCGCGGATCCGGCCGTCGTCGGTGATGTTCTTGTCACCGTCGAGGGGAACGTTGAGATCCGAGCGGACGAGAACGCGCTTGCCGCGCAGGTCGCCCAATCCGGCAATGGTCTTCACGGTGCCAACCTCCTTGAGTGCTGTGTCTCTTGCGGACTACCGGGTCAGAGCTTCGACCCGACGAGGGCGCAGAGGTCGACGAGGCGGTTGCTGTAACCCCACTCGTTGTCGTACCAGCCGAGCACCTTGACCTGGTTGCCGATGACCTTGGTCAGCGGGGCGTCGAAGATGCACGAGGCCGGGTCGGTCTCGATGTCCTTGGACACGATCGGGTCCTCGGTGTAGACGAGGTAACCCTTGAGCGGGCCGGACTCGGCCGCAGCCTTGACGATGGCGTTGACCTCGGCGACGGTCGTCTCGCGGGCGGCCTCGAAGGTGAGGTCGGTTGCCGAGCCGGTCGGTGTCGGGACGCGCATGGCGTAGCCGTCGAGCTTGCCCTTGAGCTCGGGCAGGACGAGCGCCACGGCCTTGGCGGCACCGGTCGTCGTCGGGACCATGTTGAGAGCGGCGGCGCGGGCGCGACGCAGGTCCTTGTGCGGGGCGTCCTGCAGGTTCTGGTCCTGCGTGTAGGCGTGGATCGTCGTCATGAGGCCCTTGACGATGCCGAGGCCGTCGTTGAGCGCCTTGGCCATGGGGGCCAGGCAGTTGGTCGTGCACGACGCGTTCGAGATGACCGTGTGCAGGGCCGGGTCGTACTTGTCGTCGTTGACACCCATAACGATGGTGATGTCCTCGTTGGACGCCGGCGCCGAGATGATGACCTTCTTCGCGCCGCCGTCGACGTGGGCCTTGGCCTTGGTCGCGTCGGTGAAGAAGCCGGTGGACTCGATGACGATGTCAGCGCCGACGCTGGCCCAGTCGAGCTTGGCCGGGTCGCGCTCGGCCCAGGCGGCGAAGGTCTTGCCGTTGGCCGTGATCGAGGCCTCGTCGTAGGTGACCTCGCCCGGGAAACGCCCGAGGATCGAGTCGTACTTCAACAGGTGCGCGAGGCTCTTGTTGTCAGTCAGGTCGTTGACAGCCACGACCTCGATGTCGGCGCCGGACTCGACAACGGCCCGGTAGAAGTTACGGCCGATGCGGCCGAAGCCGTTGATGCCTACCTTGACGGTCACTGTGATCTAAACCTTCCGACTGGAGTCGATGGACACGCCCCCGGGCTCACCTCGACGACCAGCGGCCGTCGTCGGCAGCCCGTGGTACCGCCCCAACCCTAGTGCTCCCAGCGGCCCGCGGTCTAAGCGGTCTCAAGACGCAAATCGAGGTCAGGACGTAGGTCCTTGCCGGGCCGTGACGCACGCCACCGCAGGGTGAGCAGCGGGTGTCGCGCAGATGTCCAGAAGGTGACGCACGGCATACCCCATGGGGTATGCCGTGCTGCCGCGGGTCAGCGTGCGGCGGGTGCGAGTCAGCGTGCGGCGGGTGCGGCGACGGTCACTCGAGCATGTCGGGGGTGAGGCTGGCCTCGGTGCTCGGGATCCCGAGATCGGCGGCCTTCTTGTCAGCCATCGCCAACAGCCGGCGGATCCGCCCCGCGACCGCGTCCTTGGTCATCGGCGGCGAGGCCAACTCACCGAGCTCCTCCAGCGAGGCCTGCTTGTGTTGAAGACGCAACGCACCGGCCTCCTTGAGGTGGTCGGGAGCCTCGTCGCCGAGGATCTCCAGGGCACGCTCCACCCGGGCTCCGGCCGCGACGGCGGCGCGCGCCGAGCGGCGGAGGTTCGCGTCGTCGAAGTTGGCCAGCCGGTTGGCCGTCGCGCGCACCTCGCGGCGCATCCGACGTTCTTCCCACGCCAGCACGGCGTCGTGGGCACCCATCTTGGTGAGCATGGCCGCAATGGCGTCGCCGTCGCGGATGACCACTCGGTCGACGCCGCGCACCTCGCGGGCCTTGGCCGCAATGCCCAAGCGACGGGCGGCGCCGACCAGGGCCAGCGCTGCCTCGGGGCCGGGGCAGGTGACTTCGAGTGCGCTCGACCGTCCAGGCTCGGTCAGGGAGCCGTGGGCGAGGAAGGCCCCGCGCCAGGCGGCTTCGGCGTCGCAGGCGCTGGAGGAGACCACCTTTGGGGGCAGCCCTCGCACGGGTCGCCCACGACCGTCGACCAGGCCGGTCTGACGCGCCAGGATCGCCCCGTCGTCGACGACGCGCAGCACGTAACGGCTCCCCCGCCGCAGGCCGCCACCGGACATGACGACGACTTCGGCCCGATGGCCATAGAGCTCGGCGATATCCCTGCGCAGCCGACGGACGGCGTTGGCGGTGTCGAGCTCAGCTTCGATGACGATCTGGCCCCCGACGATGTGCAGGCCCCCGGCGAAGCGGATCGTGGCCGAGACCTCAGCCTTGCGACAGCACGGCTTGTGGATCTGCAGCCGGGACAGCTCGTCCTTCACTCGCGCCGTCATGGCCATTGATCGAACCTGCCCTTGCCTCGTGTGTCACCAATCGGATCGACCCGCCCCTGGGTGACGAATGCCGCGTCAGCCTAGCCGATGGGAGGTTCGCGTGCGGCTCAAGATGAACATCGATCAACATCTCGGGCAACGGGTTGACGGGGCTGCGGCACCCCGCGCCCGACTCATCCCATGAGGTCCCGGTATGCCGCGGCGAGACGGAGCGCGTCGTGCTGGCCGGGGCGCCCGGTGGCGGCGATCGGCGAGGTCACCAACCGCGCTCCTAAGCCACTGGCGACCGCTGCCACCTCGTCGGCATCGTCCACGACGCTCGGGTCGGCCAGGACGACGTCGAGGCGCAATTCGGGGGCATGCCGCCCCAACGAGGTGAGGTGGTCGACCGCCCGGAAACCCTTCGTCTCGCCCTGGTGGACAGCGAGATTGAGGTTGAGGACCCGCTTGCCGCTCGTCCGGACCAGCGCATCGCGGACGTCGGGCACAAGGACATGAGGAAGGACTGAGGTGAACCACGACCCGGGCCCGAGGAGGACCCAATCGGCGTCGTCGATCGCGGCCAGCGCTTCGGGACAGGGCTGGGGATGGGCAGGGCGCAGCCGAATGCTCGACACCCGGCCGCGGGTCGATGCCACGCGGTGCTGGCCACAGACGACGGACACGTCGTCGGGTCGATCCGGGTCGGCCCCGACCACGTCCGCCTCGATCTCCAAGGGCTCGCCGGCCATGGGCAGGACCCGCCCCCGGGAGTCCAACAGCCTTGCCACGAGGTCGAGGCCGGCGACCGTATCGCCCAACTGGTCCCAGAGGGCGACGATCAACAGGTTGCCCATCGCATGCCCGCCCAACGGGCCATCCCCACCGAACCGGTGTTGGAGCACGTCGCGCCAGATCTGCCCCCACGGCCGGTCGTCGCAGAGAGCGGCAAGCGCCATCCTCAGGTCGCCCGGCGGCAGGACGTTGAACTCGTCGCGCAGCCGACCGGATGATCCCCCGTCGTCGGCCACCGTGACCACCGCCGTCACCCGGTCGGTCACCAGACGCAGCGCCGCCAACGACGCCGCCAAACCATGCCCGCCCCCCAGCGCCACCACCCGGGGACCGTTCATTCGCGGCCGAGATCGCGATGCACGACGAACGCCACCACGCGCTCCGGGTCGAAGCGCGCGGCCAACGCCTCGGTGACGGCGACCGAGCGATGCTTACCGCCGGTGCAGCCGATCGCGAGGGTGACATACCGCCGTCCCTCGCGCTGATAGCCGGCCAGCACGGGGTCGAACAGTGCGATCGCCCGGTCGAGGAACTCCGTTGCCCCGGCCTGGCCGAGCACGTAGTCGGCGACGTCGGTGTCGATTCCGGACTTGGCCCGCAACTCCGGGACCCAGAACGGGTTCGGCAGGAAGCGCATGTCCAGGACGAAGTCCGCATCGAGGGGAACGCCGTACTTGAAGCCGAACGACATGACCGCCAAACGCACCCGGGACCCGACGGTGGCGTCGAGGAGCAAGGACACCTTGGCGTGCAGTTGGTGGACGTTCAGCCCCGAGGTGTCGACGATGACGTCCGCCTCAGACCGCAGGTCGGCCATGAGGGTGCGTTCGGCGGCGATCGCGTCAAGGAGTCGCCCGTTGCCCTGCAAGGGGTGTGGTCGTCGCACGCTCTCGAACCGGCGCACCAACGCCTCGTCCGTGGCATCGAGGAAGAGCAGGACCGGTCGATGCGGACCGGACGTGAGCTGTTCGAGCAGGTGCGCGTCCTGGCCGGACAGCCACCGGGTCCGGGCATCGATGACGACGGCCAGCCGCGGCGAGGGGCCGCCGTCCGCCGGAGGCCGGGCCCGCTCGTGCAACGACTCGAGGTCCGGCAGCAACTGCGGCGGGAGGTTCTCGACCACATGCCACCCGTGGTCCTCGAGCGCCTTGGCGACCGTCGAACGCCCGGCCCCGCTCATGCCCGTGACGACGACGAGGGGCGCTGGGCCTCCGTCGGCCGGCACGGCCCGCAGCCCCTCCACAGGCACATGTTCGGGTGCGTGCTCGTCCATGCTCGGTCCTCCCGCTCAGTCGAGGATCTCTCCGGTGGTCACGTTAACGCTCGCAGGTTTCGTCGCGGTGTCGCGGGCCAGCGCCACGACGATCGCCGTCGCCAGGGACGGGCCGATCCCGGGCACCTCCTGGATCTCTTCGGGCGTGGCCGCCCGCAGGCGCTTGACCGAGCCGAACCTCGCCAGGAGCGCCGCGCGACGCGACGGACCAAGACCGGGTATGCCGTCGAGCACCGATGCGGTCATCGCCTTGGCCCGGCGCTGTCGGTGGAAGGTGATGGCGAACCGGTGGGCTTCGTCGCGGACCCGTTGCAGCAGGTAGAGACCCTCGCTCGTGCGCGGGAGGATGATCGGAAAGTCCTGTCCGGGAACCCACACCTCCTCCAACCGCTTGGCCAACCCCACGAGGGCCAGGTCGGTGATTCCCAGCTCCCGCAAGGCGGCCGCAGCCGCGTTGACCTGTGGGAGTCCCCCGTCCACGACGACCAGGTTGGGTCGGTAGGCGAACTTGCGCGGGCGCCCGGTCTGCGGGTCGAGGCCGGGGGCGAGCGGCATACCCCCTGGTTCACCGGACGACCCCGACAGGGCCACCGCTTCGGCGGCCTCCTGTGCCTCCTGAGCCTCCTGAGCGGCAGCCGACTCGGCGGCCACCAGTCGGGAGAACCGGCGGGTGAGGACTTCGCGCATGGCAGCGGTGTCGTCGACCGTGGCGTCGGCATGGAGGTTCCCGGCTGGCCCGTCATCGGGCTGCGGGTCGGGGCCTCCCACGAGGAAGCGTCGGTATTCGCCGGTGCGCGACAAACCGTCCTCGAAGACGACCATCGAGGCGACGATGTTGGTGCCTTGGACGTGTGACACGTCGAAGCATTCGATCCGCAGTGGCGCATCGCGAAGGTCGAGCGCCTCCTGCAACTCCTGTAGGGCCACGCTGCGCGCCGTGAGATCACCGGCGCGACTGAGCTTGTGTCGGGCCAGGGACTGCGCGGCGTTGCGTTCGACGGTCTCCATCAGGGCTCGCTTGTCACCCCGGCGCGGGACGCGCAGGTCGACCGCTGCCCCTCGCCGGGTGGCGAGCCACGACGCGACCGGGCCCGGGTCGGAGGGCAGGACGGGGACGAGCACCTCACGGGGAACGGCGTCGGGGGGCTGGTCGCCGTAGACCTGCTGCAGGAGGTGCTCGACGAGGTCGGGAAGGTCTTCGTGTTCCTTCTCGCCCACCCACCCGCGTTGGCCACGGACTCGCCCGCCGCGGACATGGAAGACCTGTACGGCCGCTTCGAGCTCGTCGTCGACGATGGCGAATACGTCGGCGTCGGTCGCGTCGCCCAGGACCACGGCGTTCTTCTCCAGCGCCTTGGTGAGTGCCACGAGGTCGTCCCGCAGCCGAGCCGCCCGCTCGAACTCCAACTCGGCGGCGGCGTCGTGCATGGCCCGCTCGGTGCGACGGACGAAGCGGGTGGTGTTGCCCGCCATGAAGTCGCAGAACTCCTCGGCGATGGCGCGGTGTTCGTCCTCGGTGACCCGCCCGACGCAGGGTGCCGCGCACTTGTCGAGGTAGCCCAGCAGACAGGGGCGTCCGCTCTGGGCCGCCCGCTTGAACACGCCGGTGCTGCACGTGCGGATCGGGAACACGCGCAGGAGCAGGTCGAGCGTCTCGCGGATCGCCCAGGCATGCGAGTAGGGCCCGAAGTAGCGGGTGCCCTTGCGCTTGGCGCCGCGCAGGACCTGAGCTCGGGGGAACTGCTCCCCCAAGGTGACCGCGAGGAACGGGTAGGACTTGTCGTCGCGGTATCGGACGTTGAAGCGCGGATCGAACTCCTTGATCCACGCGTATTCCAGCTGCAGCGCCTCGACCTCGTTGCCGACGACGGTCCACTCGACGCTGGCGCCCGTGCGGACCATGGTCGCCGTGCGGGGGTGCAGGGCGGCAATGTCCTGGAAGTAGGACGACAGGCGTGGGCGCAGCGACTTGGCCTTGCCGACGTAGATGACCCGCCCGGAGGCGTCCCGGAACCGATAGACCCCGGGGTCGAGCGGGATCTGGCCCGGGGCCGGGCGGTACGTCGATGGGTCGGCCACGGCCCCACTGTAGGAGGCGGGACCGACGGCCCCCCTGCGGCGCTCACGCGCGGGCCATCGTCCCCCGATGTTCCTGTTCTGGTCGGCTCTGGTCGCGGCCTCCGGCCGCCGACTCAGCTCAGGGTCAAGGAGTCACCAGAGACGGTGACCGTCTTCGCGGCCAGGGGGCCCTTCGCCGGGCCGCTCACGACCGCTCCGGTTGCGGCGTCGAACACGCTGCCGTGGCAGGTGCAGGTGATCTTGGCGCTCTCGATCTTGCTCACCAGGCAGCCCTCGTGGGTGCACACCGCGCTGAACGCCTTGAAGGTGCCGGCGGTCGGCTGGGTGACGACGACCTGTCCGACGACCTTGCCACCGCCGACCGGGATGTCCGCCGCCTTGAGCGCGGAACCCGCGGCTTTCGTCGTCTGCGCGGGGGCGGCTGAGCTGCCACCACAACCGGCAAGGGTGCCCGCCGTGGCCGCCGCAGCGCCGACAGTTCCGGCGACCTGCAGGATCGAGCGACGACTGGGTTGAGTGGCCATCTGGGGTCCTCCAAGGCTTGCGTGGGTGGTCAGGGACCAAGCATCCCTGGTATGCCGCCCCCCGGCCACCTGTCCGTTGGGGCACCTGCGGGTGCCCCAACGGCCCATCGGCCCCATAACGACACGGGAACAACCCGAAGCCGGTTGGGGACACCGGGCCTCCGGACCCGTACTCTGCACCCTAGTCCGCGGTCGTCGCGGAGTCCGGAGGATGCGCCGGACAAGATTCACAGGAGGAACTGTGCAGCAGCGTTCCATTGTTCGACTGGGCGTGCCGCTTGCGGTCGCGGCCCTGGCCCTGTCCGCGTGCGGAAGCCGCGACGCCGGCACCAGCAGCACCGCTGCTGGCACCAAGACGGTGAAGATCGGCGTCATCGCGCCGTTGTCCGGTGGCCTGTCCGCCTTGGGCCTGGGCATCAAGAACTCCGTCGCCCTTGCCGTCAAGCAGGCCAACGACTCCAACGCGATCGCCGGCTGGAAGTTCGAGGTGGCGGCCGAGGACGACGAGGCCAAGCCCGAGACCGGCAAGAACGCCGCCACGAAGCTCTCGTCCGATGACGCCGTTCTCGGCGTGGTCGGCACGCTGAACTCCTCGGTGGCGCAGTCGACCGTCCCGGTCCTGGCCGCGGCGAACATCGCCCAGGTCTCGCCCGCCAACACGAACCCGAGCCTCACCCAGGGTGCCGACGCGGCAGCGAAGAAGCGGCCGTACGCCAACTACTTCCGTACCTGCACCACTGACGCTGTCCAGGGTCCGTTCGCGGCCCAGTACCTCCTCAGTGTCGGCATCAAGAGCGTGGCCACCATCCACGACAAGAAGACCTACGGCCAGGGCCTCGTTGACGCCTTCACCGCCGAGTTCACCAAGGGCGGCGGCACCGTGGTTGCCGCCGAGACCATCGGCGAGCAGGACAAGGACTTCTCGGCGGTCATCTCCAAGATCAAGCCGTCGGCTCCTGCCGCGATCTACTACGGCGGCGAGTACCCGCAGGCCGGTCCGCTTTCGCAGCAGATGAAGAGCCAGGGCCTGTCCGTTCCGCTCATGGGTGGCGACGGCATCTTCGACCCGAAGTACATCGAACTGGCCGGCGCCACGGCCAACACTGACCTCGCGACGTCGGTGGGTGCTCCGACCGAGTCGACCGAGGCCGGCAAGAAGTTCCTCGAGCAGTACAAGGCTGCCGGCTACGCCGAGCCCGCCGCTGCCTACGGTGGCTACGCCTACGACGCCGCCAAGGCCATCATCGAGGCCGCTAAGACGGCCCTCAAGGACGCCAAGGATGTCAAGTCCGCTCGCACCGCCGAGCTGACCGCGCTGGGCAAGGTCTCCTTCGACGGCGTGACCGGCAAGGTCGCCTTCGACGAGTTCGGTGACACGACCTCGAAGGTCCTCACGGTCTACAAGGTCGACGGTGGCAAGTGGATCGCCGCCAAGACCGACACCTTCAAGTGATCGGCCCGAACCGCGCATAGCACGAATAGTCAGACACACAGGGGCGAGCGCTAGCGCTCGCCCCTGTGTGCTGCCACACTCTCGCCTTACGTTCCACGTAGGGGGGCCTCGGCCAATCACCATGCATCAACACCCGTCTCGTCCTCAGGAGGTGACATGGATCAGTTCTTGCAACAGCTACTCAACGGGGTCACCCTCGGATCGCTGTATGCACTGATCGCTGTCGGCTATACCGTCGTCTACGGAATCGTCCAGCTCATCAACTTCGCCCACGGCGAGGTGTTCATGATCGGAGCGTTCGGTTCCTTAGCGACATGGACCTTGTTCTTCAAGGGCCAGACCGGGCTGTGGGTGTTGCCGTTCATGATCATCGGCGCCGTCCTCGCATCGGTCGCCGTCGCGTTGCTCCTCGAGCGGGTCGCCTACCGACCGCTGCGGAACGCCCCCCGACTGGCGCCACTCATCACCGCCATCGGTATCTCGGTGTTCCTCCAAGAGGCCGTGCGACTGTTCTATCCCGGCGCGAAGAGCGCCCTGCCCTTCCCGCAGATCGACCTCGTGACCGGCGCGGCCTTCCAGGTCGGCGGGATCACCGTCCGTCGGTCGGCGATCTTCGTCATCGGTGCCCTCGTCGTCTGCGCCGTCCTGCTGTGGTTCTTCATCAACCGCACCAAGATGGGCCGCGGGATGCTCGCCGTGTCCCAGGACCCCGACACCGCTCGCCTCATGGGGATCAACGTCGACCGGATCATCGCGGTCGCGTTCGCCATCGGCGCCGCGCTTGCCGGCGTGGCCGGCGTCGCGCAGGGTCTGCAGAACAGCAACATCGACTTCTTCATCGGCTTCATGGCCGGACTCAAGGCCTTCACCGCGGCCGTCCTCGGCGGCATCGGCAACATCTATGGTGCGGTCGTCGGCGGGTTGGTCCTCGGCGTCGTCGAGGCGATGGCCGTCCAGTTCATCCCCGGCACGTTCGGTGGATCCCCGTGGAAGGACGTGTGGGCCTTCGTGCTCCTCATCGTCGTGCTCGTGTTCCGGCCCCAAGGCCTCATGGGCGCCCGGGTGGTGGATCGCGCATGACGACCACCCAGTCCCGTGCCGCGGTGTCCAACCCGCGCCCCAGCAGCCAGTGGCTCCTCACCCTCGTCGGTGTGGTGCTGCTCGTCGTCGGCTGCTTGCTGCCCTGGGCCTTCGTCCCGGCCATCTTGGGCAACGTCACCGTCCTGCTCTACCCGGGCGCCATGCAGATCCTCATGATCATCGTCGGCGCCATCGCCCTGTTCTTCCTCCTCCTGCGCACGGGCCGCTTCGCTGCCGCTGACCGGTTGTTGGACAGCGCCCGCGGCCTGCGTGCGCTGTCGGTGACGGCCGCGGCCTTCATGGTCCTCGCGGTCGTCATCATCGCCATGCAAGCGCCGGGGCTGGCCAACGCCGACCCTGGGGTCTACGTCTCGCTGGTGGGCGCACTGCTCATGGTCGCCGGCAGCTTCCGGATGCCGTCGGATCCCAAGGTCGACCCGATCACGGTTCACCTCCCGTCCTGGGTGGAGATCGTCGTCATCGTCGTCATGCTCGCGATCGCGTTGTTCGGCGCGGCATACGCCCTCGGTCAGGAGGACGGCACGATCTTCTCGCTGTTCCTGCTGTTCCTCGCCGGCAGCGTGGTCGCCCTCGCGCGCGCCGGGCTGTTCTCCTGGATCGGTGTCATCGCGCAACGCAACCGTCGGGTCATCACCCTGGGTGCCTTCGCCGTGGCCTTCCTGTTCCCGTTCACCCAGAACGGGTCCGACGCGAACATGTCCATCGCCACCCAGGTGCTCATCTTCGCGACGACCGCCCTCGGCCTGAACATCGTCGTCGGCCTGGCCGGCCTGCTCGACCTCGGCTACATCGCCTTCCTCGGCGCCGGGGCCTACGTGTCGGCGATGATGTCGCACTCCGCGTTCGCGACGATCGGGTGGAAACCACCGTTCATCGTCGTCGTCGCCATCGCTGCCTGCGTGTCGTCGATCCTCGGCCTCATCATCGGCTCACCAACTCTGCGGGTGTCCGGTGACTACCTGGCCATCGTCACCCTCGCCTTCGGTGAGATCTTCCGGCTGACCGTCAACAACCTCGACGGCAACAACGGCCCGGACCTCACCAACGGCCCGAACGGCATCCCGGGCATCCCAGAGTTGGAGATCGGGTCGTTCAACTTCGGCGACACGCACACCCTTCTGGGCATCCCGCTCGGCCGGTTCGCCAACTACTACTTCCTCATGCTCGTCGTCGCGGCGATCATCATCACGATCTTCACCCGGCTCAACAACAGCCGGATCGGGCGCGGCTGGGTCGCGATCCGTGAGGACGAGAAGGCCGCCGAGGCCATGGGCGTCAACGTCTTCGGGCTCAAGCTGTTCGCCTTCGCCGGCGGTGCGTTCCTCGCCGGCATGGCCGGGTCGATCAAGGCGCACCAGGACGTGTCGGTCACCCCCGACCAGTACATCTTCCTTGAGTCCGCCTTCCTGCTCGCCGCGATCGTCCTCGGCGGCATGGGGACGGTGGCCGGCGTCCTCGTCGGTGCCACCGTGCTCAAGTTGCTCCCCGAGAAGCTGCGCTTCGTGGCCGACTACCGGCTGCTCACCTTCGGTTTGCTCCTCGTGCTCATGATGCGGTTCCGCCCGGAGGGCTTGGTTCCGAGTCGGCGCCGCGCCTTGGAGTTCCATGAGGACGACACCAAGTTGGCCGAACGAATAGAAGAAGCCCATCTGGAAGGTATGACGAAGACGGAGGGACGGGCATGACCACCACCACGCACGACCGTCCCAGCGCCCCCGCGGCGTCCGGCAAGGCCGTCCTTGAGGCGACCGGCGTCATCATGCGTTTCGGCGGCCTCACGGCCGTCAACAACGTCAACCTCCGGGTCAACGAGGGCGAGATCGTCGGCCTCATCGGGCCCAACGGTGCCGGGAAGACGACGTTCTTCAACTGCCTCACCGGCATGTACAAGCCCACCGAGGGCGAGGTGAAGTTCCAGGGCACGGTATTGCCACCCAAGCCACGGGCCGTGGTCCAGGCGGGGATGGCTCGCACCTTCCAGAACATCCGCCTCTTCGCCAACATGACGGCGTTGGAGAACGTCATGGTCGGTCGCTACTGCCGAACCAGCGCCATGGCCCTCACCTCGATCATCCGTGGCCCGAAGTACCGCCACGAGGAGGAGGCCACCCGGGCTCGCGCCCAGGAGTTGCTCAACTTCGTCGGTTTGGGCAAGACCAGCGAACACCTCGCTCGCAACCTCCCCTACGGCGACCAGCGTCGCCTCGAGATCGCGCGGGCGCTGGCCACCGACCCGAAGCTCATCCTCCTGGATGAGCCGACGGCCGGCATGAACCCCAAGGAGACCGAAGAGGCCAAGGAGTTGATCTTCCGGATCCGCGACATGGGGCTGGCCGTCGTCGTCATCGAGCACGACATGCGGTTCATCTTCACCCTGTGCGACCGGGTGCTCTGCCTCGTCCGTGGCGAGACCCTCATCGAGGGCAGCCCGCAGGTCGTCCAGAGCGATCCACGGGTCATCGAGGCGTACATCGGCAAACCCGATGACGACGAGCTCGAGGAAGAGGCCGCAAAGGAGGACCAGGCGTGAGCGCCATGCTCGAGGTCAAGGACCTTCGGGTCTCCTACGGCAAGATCGAGGCCGTCAAGGGAATCAGTTTCAGCGTCGGTCAGGGCGAGGTGGTCTGCCTCATCGGGACCAACGGTGCCGGCAAGACGACGACGCTGCGAACGATCTCCGGTCTCATCAGGCCCACATCGGGTGAGATCACCTTCGAGGGCAAGCGTCTGGACGGCGTCCCGGCCCACGAGATTGTCACCCTGGGCCTGGCCCACAGCCCGGAGGGTCGGCGGATCTTCCCCCGGCTCTCGGTCGAGGAGAACCTCCTGCTGGGCGCCTTCTCGCGCAACGACGGCGAGATCAAGAGCGACCTGCAGGCGGCCTACGACCTGTTCCCGATCCTCGGAGAGCGGTCCAAGCAACCTGCCGGGACGTTCTCCGGTGGCGAGCAGCAGATGCTCGCCATGGGCCGGGCGATGATGAGCCGTCCCAAGCTCCTCATGCTGGACGAGCCGTCCATGGGTCTGTCACCGATCATGATGCAGCGCATCATGTCGACCGTGAAGACCCTGCAGAGCCAGGGCACGACGATCCTGCTCGTTGAGCAGAACGCGCGCGCTGCACTCAAGTTGGCTGACAAGGGGTACGTGCTCGAGGTCGGCCACGTCGTCCTCGAAGGCTCCGGACACGACCTGCTGCACAGTGACGCCGTCCGTAAGGCGTACCTCGGCGAGGACTAGCGCTCACGGCACGTCAGGACAGCACAGCGCAACGCAGCAAGACCAGCACGGTATGCCGGTGGGGCGGGGCCAGGTGGCCCCGCCCCACCGTCGTGCGTTTCGGGCCGCGCCCGCCAACCCTCAGTCGTCGACGCGAACGTCCAGCCCGAGTGCGGCGGCGATGACGAGCGCCTGCTCCGGCGTCACGATCGCTCCGCTCAGCTGTGCGGCAGCCGGATCGAGCGACCACAGCGAACTTCCGCGCAAGTCTGCCTGGCGCAGGTCGATCCCGACCAGCGAGGCACCCGTGAGGTCGAGGTCGCGCCACACAGCGCCGACCGCCTGCACCCGGTCGAGGTCGGCCTCGGTGAGGCGGACACCGCGCCACTGGGTGGACCCGAGGGCCGCGCCCGGCAGAGCCACGAAACTCCAGTTGCCCCCGTCGACCTGGACGAGGTCGAACTCGCACCCGGTGAAGGCCGATCCGACCAGTTTGCAGCGGACGAACCGGGCGTCGAAGAAGGTGCAGTAGGCGAACGTGCAGCCGGTGAAGGCCGAGTCGGTGTGCACCGAGGTGTTGAACCGGCACCGCCGGAACGTGCAGTTCTCGAGGACAGCCCCGACGCTCCGCAGATCGCCGAAATCGACCGCCACGAAGTCCGTGTCGGCGAACCGTTCACCCTGCACCTCGCGGCCGTACCAGTCCTCCCCCGTGACCGTCCGGCGCGCCTCGGGCACGGTCATTCGGTATGCCGCCCGCGCACCGTCCGCTTCGCCGTTCCGCCGGCCACCGCCGTGGCCTTGCGGGGTCGGGCACTGGCCCGCTCGACGCTGGGGCGCGCGGACGGCATACCCGCTGCGGCCTTGGCGAGCACGGGGGCGAGGAAGCGACCCGTGTGGGAGTCCGGATGC
>Ga0208823_1000089_pt1 | contig 74923 bp, 60 predicted proteins | sample AD_UKC075_MetaG_FD_184440 | JGI IMG/M metagenome (GOLD analysis project Ga0208823, IMG submission 184440) | Active sludge microbial communities of municipal wastewater-treating anaerobic digesters from USA - AD_UKC075_MetaG (SPAdes) (version 2) | ecosystem: Engineered > Bioreactor > Anaerobic >...
CCCTTCACATCCACCCCGCGCACAAGGCTCGAACCCTTGCCAACGGAAACGTTGGTCGAGGTTCGGGCCTTGTTCGCGTCTGCTGCCCAGGTCAGAGCGTTCGCGTTGACCTGCGGATCGAGGAGCATCTCGAAGGGCCGGTTGTGCTCGACGCGCAGCTCGTTGTCCTCATCGATGAAGACCTTGGTGAAGAATGCTTGGTTGCACAGCCGCCGGTTGGTGTCGTCGCAGCGGGTGTAGATGTCGGCGCAGTTGGCGAGCAGTCCGAGCGCGTCGTCGAGGTGGGCGCGGGCGTCGGCGTAGTCGCCGAAGTGCGCGTCGATGCGACGGGTCACTTGGTCGAGTTCGGCGACGATGCGGTCCTGCTCGCGCTTGAGCACTGAGAGCGGGATCGCGTCGGCGTAGTGCGCCTGCATGAGCCGGTCCTGCTCGCCTTCGAGCCGGTCGCGGTTGGTGGTGAGGCGTTCCAGTTCTTCGGTTTCAGCGGCCATGAGCCGGTCGAACTCGTGGTGGAGCATCCCCGAGAGGGCGTCCTGCTGGGCGGGCGTGATCTGGACGCGGGTGTAGTAGTCCTCGATGAGCTTCTCGACGTCTTCGATGAGCATCGCCTGGCGCGTGCAGTCGGTGCGCTTGGAGTGCCGACCGGAGCAGACGAAGTAGCAGTAGACGTTGCCGTGGCGGTTCTTCGCGTTGGAGACGATGAGCCGGGAGCCGCACTGGCCGCAGTGGATGGTGCCTTTGAGGTAGTGGCCGTGGACTTGGGTTGCCTCGACGGCGCACCGGTGCGCGGTGAGCACGGACTGGACCTGGTACCAGACCTCGGCAGGAATGAGCGCCGGGTGGCTGCCCTTGTACCGGGTGCCCCGGTAGATGACATCACCCTTGTAGTACGGGTTGGTCAGGAGCCGGTGGATGGTGGACACGGCCAGCGGCTTCGCCGGCCTCTTCGGCGTGGGCAGGCTGCGCAACCCGCGCGAGGTGAGTTCGTCGTGGAGTTGGCTGACGCTCCAGTTGCCCGAGGCGTAGGCCTTGAACGCCCATTCGATCATCGGTGCCCGCTCGGGGTCGAGTTCGATGGTGCGCACTTCACGGCCGAGCTCGTCGCGCCTGCGGACGTTCAGATACCCGATGGGCGCGCGCCCGTTCGTACCGCCGCCGATGGCCTTCTGGGTCATGCCTTTCGCGACCTCGGTGGCGAGGTTGCGGGAGTAGAACTCGGCGATGGTGGACATGATGCCGTGCAGGAGCATCCCGGAGGGCGTCTCGTCGATGTTCTCGGACGCGGACACGAGCATGACGCCGCACTGTTGGAGTGCGAGGTGGATGCTCACGTCGTCGGCGCGGTTCCGGGCGAGCCGGTCGACCTTGTGAACGATGCAGTACGCGACCTTGTTGGCCTTGACGTACTGGATCATCCGCATCAGCTCGGGCCGGTCGGACGACTTGGCTGAGGCTCCCGCGTCGACGAACTCCTCGACGATGCCGGCGCCGAGCTGTTCGGCCTTGCGGCGGGTTGCTTCGCGTTGGGCCGGGATCGAGAAGCCCTCGTCCGTGCCGCCCTTCTCGGCCTGCTCGCGGGTCGAGACCCGCAGGTAGGACACGGCGGCGGCCATTGTCTTGGGCGGGTCGATGAGGCTGGCAGCCGGATCGTCGGCAATGGTGGTCATCGAGGGCTCACTCTCACGCGGTTCGACCCTCGCGCTCCCACTGTTGGTGGGAGGGGTGTTGATCGTGAGAGCAGCCGTTTGAAGGCTGTAGGGCGAGACCCGATGGTCTCGGTGCGTGTTGCCCGCCGAGCGGCGAGGTTTAGGCCACAACACCCCGCATCGCGAGGCTTGCACGGTTCATTCTACCGGGCGGCTTCAGAGGCGGCCAGGTCATCCGTCGCCGCCCGGTAGGTGTCGGGTACCCGCGTGGCCGCGCGGGCCGCGCGGCTCTCGCCGGTCTCCTGCAACGTCAGCCGGATGAGAACCTCGGCGAGCTTGTGCAGGTCAGCGCGTTCGCGGTGGACGGCCCGGACGGAGAACGAACGCTCCTCGTACGGGCGACGGTCGGTCTTCTTGGCATAGCGGCTCATCGGTCTACGGACCCTCATCGTCAGCAAGGCTGGCGTAGAACTCGTCTTCGGCCTCCTGGCGCTTGCGGACTTGCGTGATGACGAACTCGACGAACTCGGTGTCTCGGTCGGTGAAGGTTAAGTCCTGAATCGTGGGTGCCGGGTCCTCACCGGGCCAAGCCGCTTGCCGGGTGGGACGGTCACGATCGCCACGAGTGCCGCAGGCGGTGACCCAGTAGCGAAGGCGCTCTCGCGCGTCGGCGAAGTCGCGGTGCCAGCCGAGTGGCGCGGATGCGTTCTGCTCGGGGTCGTAAGCCGCGAGCCAGTGCAGGTGGAGCGCTGACAGCTCCCAGACCATCTCTGGGTGGTGGTGCCAGAACGGCGGCACCACCGCGACGGTGAGGCCGTAGGTGCGTCGCAGCCAGTCAACCCACCGGTTCAGCGCGAGCCATTCCTGCTCCAGCTCGTGCGCTGTCAGCAGGTTCCAGTTAACGGGGTGAGGCGGCTCGGGCATGTCCGCGTTCGTGACGCGGGGCGGTCCGTCGAAGACGTCCGGCTCATCCATCTCATGCTGATCGTTCATGGTGCTTCGGCTCCCGAACTCACATGCTGACCGGGGCGTGCGCCGCGGTCGCTGCTCGCTGCGTCGGGTCGTACGCCGCTGCGTCTCGGCCGACTCCGTTGCGCGGCGTGCGATCCACTTCGTAGCGGGTGCGGGCGGCGTCATGGCCAATCTTCTTGGCGATGAACTCTTCGCCCTCGATCGCCTGGCCGTTGCGCTCGTAGTTGACCGGCCGCGTGTAGCCCTCGGCGACGAAGTTGTCGCCCTGGGCGAAGTTCGCGTGCGCGTGCTCAGCAGAACGCCCGAACATCACCAAGTGGTGGTAGGTCGTCTCGGTCTGCGTGAACGATCCGTCGTCCTCGCGGCGGAAGTGCTCCTTGCCGATACGGGCGAAGAACCTGGCGTCTCCCTTGGCCGTCTCGGTGAGCAACGGCTCCGAGGCGATGAAGCCTGACAGCGATTCCTGGGTGTGAATGGCCATGACGGCCTCCTCCTGAACTCGGGCGACCACCTGCGTGTAGTCGCTCTGTCAGGCAGGTGCGCCCTGATTCCCAGGCGTCGTCAGGACGTGGGACGGTGGCGCAGCAGTGCTTCGAGTTCGTCGCGGTCGCTGCGGAGTTGCGCGGCGTCAGGGCGGGTCGGCCAGGCGCGGAGGTCGGTGACGATGGGCGGCGCGGAGCGCAGCATGGTGATGCCGGTGCCGAATGGCAGGGTGCGGATGCGGTCTGGCGGCAGGATCGGGACGCGCCGGATGGAGCGCTGGTTGGAGCGGGTGCCGTGGTCGCCGAGGGTCACGCTGTCGGTGTATTCGTCGCGTTCTCCGATGAGGGTGGAGAGGTCTTGGAGGTCGCGGCTGTTGGATGCGCCGCCGAGGATGATCTTGACGATGCTGGCGTCCCAGATCGCTCCGGCCTGGTGCTCGCTCCACCGGTCACGGGCTTGGGCGAGGGACTGCAAGACCGGCATTGTCGTGATCCCGGTGCCACCGCCTTCGGCCATGAGCGTGGGCAGCGACGGCAGCGGGGCCAGGTTTCCGATCTCGTCGAGCGCGAGCAGCAGGGGCGGGTCGAGCCGTGCGCCGGGTGAGCGTGCGGCGAGCCGTCGGGCGGTTTCGATGAGGTCTTCGACGAACGCTGCGACCAGCGATGCGGAGGCTCCTGCTCCGGCCCCGGTGGCGAGCAGGTAGAGGGTGCCTTGCTCGGTGAGAAAGGTCTCGGGGTCGAAGTGCTCGTGTGGGCCTGGTGTGACGGCATCGAGCACGCGCGGGTCGGCGAGGGCGGCGAGGGCGAGGGAGACGCCTTGCCAGATGCTGTCGCGGGTCTTGGGGTCGGCGTCGATCATCGCGGCCAGTGAGTCGTCCCAGCCCATCGCCGCGTTCGGGTGGGAGTTGAGGATGGCGACGGCTTCGGACGCGACGCTGGGGTCGAGTGTCCACCTGAACAGCTCGGCCGGCTGGCGGCCGTCGAGCGCGGCAGCGTGCAGCAACGACTGGAGTGCGGTGCGGGTCTTGCCTTCCCAGAACCCGCCGGACTCGACCCCGCCGGCACCGAGGCCGGTGGCGGCGGCGAGGCCGTTGGCGCGGATCATCGCGGTCAGCGGGTCGTCGCAGCCGCGAATGGGTGACCAGCGGAGCCCTGCGGGGATGCCTTCGGCGAGGTGTTGGGGGTCGAACACGGCGACCGGCCCGCCCTTGCGGCGTCGGGCGCGGAGGGTCGCGGTGAGGTTGTCGGGCCTGGTGCTGGTGGTGACGACCGCACCGGGCGCGTCGAGGATCGCGTTGATGACGACGTGCAGGCCCTTCCCGGAGCGGGGTGGGCCGATCAGCAGGATCGAGTCTTCGACCGATGCCCAGACCTTCGTCCCGCGACTGGCACCCAGGAGGTATCCGACATCCTGCGGTGCGGGCGACTCCAAGGAGGGCCGCAGCGTGGCCGCGCGGTGAAGCAACGCTTTCGCGGATGCGGCGGTCTTGACTTCCTGGCTGGTCGCGATCCCCGCGAGTCGGTGCGGGTCAGTTTCAGTTCTCCGCGTATGGCGGCGCAGCATGATCCATACCCAGACGATCCCGGCGGCGAGTCCGCCGAGCAGTGCCGTGCCGACGAGCCAGTAAGCGACTGGGTTGAGCCGGTCGGCACCGAGCGCGGTCGCCGGGTCGCCGGGGTTGAACAACACGGCGAGCCCCGCCGCTGCGCCGGCCTCTGGCTGGGGTGTGCCGGTGAGGAACGCGGCGATGCTGCCAGCGGCACGGAGAACGAGGGCGAGGCCGAACATGCCGATCAGCCCAATGAGGGCGGCGTTCGTGAGTTCGTCGCCCATGCCCCCGGCTTGCCGCTGGTTCATGTCAGCCGCCGCACCACGACCGTGCCCGAGATGCGCCCAAACAGGATCACCTCGTGTGTGCCGTCAGGTAAGTCGTCGAGGTCGATGAGCGCACGGGCCTCCCCGGTTCCGGTGGCGTCGGTGTGGGAGACGATCGCCGCGACGGCGACATCCTCGCCTGGCACGAACCCCTCCGCGGTGACCTCCGCCAAACGCGGCACCCGTCGGGCGTGACGACTCCGGCGAGTCTCCGGCACAGGGGTCTCGGTTGGTCCTGCTGCGCGTCGGGGCTTGCGGGTGCGGAGGATGTCGGTGAACACGCTCCCATCGCTCTCCTGCACCTCGACCCGGACCGCGATGGTGCGGTCCTTGGTGATCGCATCCATGAGCGGCCCAAACGTCGCCCGCGTCCACGCGGTCCCGTCCGGCGACGCGAACGGTGTCCCATCGACCGTCGCGGTGAGCGTGCCGTCTGCCGCGACGGTGATGACGACGTGTGGCAGCTCGACAGGACCCGTCGCCTCGTCGTCGGACGGGCCTGATCGGCGCGGGCCAGTGAGGTTCATCGGTGACCTCCGGCTGCGCGGCTGCTGGTGTCGAACAGAGCGAGTTCGTCGGGGTGGAGTTGGTGTTGGCAAACGAAGCTCCTGGCCTTGATCCGCCACAGGCCTTGGCCAACGCCGAGGTTCGGCAAGAGCTGCTGCTCCGTCCCAGTCAGACCGAGTGCCCTTGCGGTCGGACCGAGCTGGTCGGACTCCTGCCGGTACACGATCCGCGTCTCGGCATTCGCCAGAAGCGAGTTGGCCAGGGAACGCATAGCGGAGCCCTGGTCGCCCACGTTGTCGAGGTCGGTGAGCTTGTGGAAGATCAGCATGTTCGCGATCCCGTAGTGCCTGGCGAGCCGCCAGTGCGCATCCATCCGCCGCAACAGCGCCGGGTGGGACATGAGCCGCCAGGCCTCGTCGTAGATCACCCACCGTTGCCCGCCGTTCGGGTCGAGCAGTGCGGACTCCATCCATGCCGACGAGCACGTCATCAACACCGAGATCAGGGTCGAGTTCTCGGTGACCCGCGAGAGGTCGAGCGAGATCATCGGCAACGACGGATCGAACGCGACCGTCGAAGGCCCATCGAACAACCCGGCCAGGTCGCCGGCGACGAGACGGCGCAGCGCGTGGCCGACGAGCCGGCCGTCCTCGGCCAGCCTGCCGTCGGCATCCGCGCTCGGGGCGAGGATGCGGTCAACGACCATCGGCAGGATCGGCACGTCGTTCTCCCGCACGGTCTGGGTCAGGGCGATGTCGATCGCGGTGTGCTCCAACGGCGACAAGCCGCGCGCGAGCACGGTCTCGGCCAGTGCGCCAATCAGGTCACGACGCCGGGCCGCGACGGTCGAGGCCCACTGCACATCCGACAGACCGCTCGGTCGGTGGCCTTCGTCGAGCGGATTCAAGCGCGTGTTGAGACCATGGCCAAGCACGATGGCGCGTCCGCCGACCGCGTTCGCGACGGCGGTGTGTTCGCCCTTCGGGTCGCCGGGCACGTATACGCGCCGCCCGAACGGTAGCGACCGCGTGTAGAGGGACTTGGCCAGCGATGACTTGCCGGAGCCGACGATCCCGGCCAGTACGACGTTGGGCGCGGTGATGATGCCGCGTGCGTAGAGCACCCACGGGTCGTAGACGAAGCTCCCGCCCGAGTAGAGGTCCTGGCCGACGAACACACCATCGGCACCGAGCCCACCCTCAGCGACGAACGGGTACGCGCCAGCCAGCGTCGCCGACGTGTCCTGATGCCGCGTCAGATGGAACCGGCCCGGCGTGCGCAGCCGCGCAGCGCCTGGTTCGCCTGCCTTCGGCAGGTAGACCGTGGCGCGGCGCTCAGCACGCTCCTCCTCGGCCTTCGCCTTCGCAGCGGCGAGCGCGGTCCTTCGCTCCTCGGCGTGGAGGCGGGCCTCGGCCTTGCGGCGCTGCTTGCGGAGCTTCCGCCGCTCCTTCGACGGTGCCACCAGGACAGCGGTGTGCAGCCGCGCGCGATCCTCGGTCACCGCACCAGCCCCCGCGCCTGCTTGACCGCCGTGATCTTGGCCGGCTCGAACCACGACCCATCCCGCTTCGGGGTCGGCAGGTCGGCTCGCTTTGGAGCGCCCGGCGACGAGTACGACACCAGCAGCTCCTGCCCAGCCTTTGCCGGTGCGGGCTCGATCTGTTCGGCGTCCTGGGGCTCGGCTTCCGGGTCGGTGTAGCGGCGCAGGAGCGAGACGTAGCCGACGTGCGGGTTGACGACCAGCGCGTAGTCACCCGAGAGCGCCACCCGATCGTTCGTGCCCTCGCCAGGCTCGTCATAGACGTACCCGTTCTCCAGCGCGGCCTGTGTGGTCTCATCGCCGTAATCCCACTGCGCGAGGAAGTCCACCGCATCGACATGCCCCAGCTCACCGAGGATGCGCAATGGCCGGTCGGCCTCTTCGCCCTGGAGGAACACCACGCTGACCCACCGCGACGGCGCGGCCTCCTCGACGGCGGGCTCCGGATGCCAAGCGATCCGGCCCGCCGCGATGAACCCCTCCGCGAGCCGGTCGTACGCCCGGTCGACGAGATTCGCCGCCTGACGTAGTTCTTCCGCAGCAGCGAGCGCGTCCCGCACTCCTGCCTCGTGGCTTCCAGCGTCGTTGAAGGCATGCCCGGCCTTGCGCTCGTGAACATCGGCGATCTGGTCGAGCGCCTGCCGTAGCGAGCGCATCCCCGAGGACAGATCACCGATCACCCCGTACATCTCGGCGGGCTGATCGAAACCGCGGCTCGCGTGGGCCAAGCCTCGCAGCGCCTCGGATGCCTCGGCGGCGTCGGCAGTCGAATCGAAGAACGTGGGCATGGTGACCTCTCGTGTCAGGAACTGGACATCGACTAGGTGTGCGAGGCCAGCCACCTGTCGATGCACCTCGACAGCAGTGGACCGCGAGCAGTAGCGATCACGACTAGAGACTCCGCGGCAGCCGGACCCGCACCGGTCCGTGTCCAACCCCCATCCATCCCCGCTGGTAGGCGCGAACACCGACACCAGACCGCAGAGGGGAGGCCTCTGCAAGCGATCGAGGTCACGCATCAGGAGGGACGATCAGCATCTGGGTCCAGCGACGGTTCATACCTGTGCAGCCGGGGTCTGGCAGACTTGAGGGGCAAGACACTCCAAGTCGGCTAGGGACGGAAGGGACACATGGCCTGCGGTAACAACCACGTAACTAGGGCGTACCTCGCCTCTTCGCCCGTCCGCACGCCAGTCACTGTGCAGAGCTTTTTCACGGCAGGGTCGGTTGACGTGAAGACATCGCGACAGGAACTGGGCGAACGCGGCGAAGCGCTGGTTGCTCAGCTTCTGGTCGAGGCACAACAGCACGAACTCGTCTACCAGCACACCCCCGGAGAACGACCCCAAGGGGTGGACGTGGTCACGCTTGACCCTGACGGTCGGCTCGTCGTGACCGAGGTCAAGTCGACTGCAGCCGAGACGTATAAGATGCCCCACACGACTCAGAACGTCGGAGACCACCAACTCGACCAGAGCTGGACATCGAAGAACCTCACGGAAACCGGACTTGTGTCGGCAACACCCGACGCTGTTGGTCCAGCCGCCGATCAAGTGTCTCGCCAGATCGCGCAGTTCGACGCTGCCAGTGGGACAGTTTCGTTCTGGGATGTAACCGACGGAGGACAACGCTCAGGGAACAGCCCAACCGAGGTCTGGGATGTCGACCGAGGCAAGGGCAGCCGTTGAAGCCAAATGCAAAACCCGCTGTGTCGGTGAAATCGCATGTCGGCTATGTGCGCACGACACATGAGTGTTCGCAGCGACTCGAAGTGGCATGATGGCGACTAGTAAAGATCTCTTCTCGGTGCTCTCACGGGTCTACAACACGCGCTGGAGCGATGACGTCGAGGCGGTCCTTCTCCGTCCACCCGGAAGTGGCGTGCGGCACAGCTATGTGGATGCGCTCGACGCACTGGCCGGTGTCGGACTCCAAGCGGACATGCTTCCGCTGGCAATCGTGGATGATCACTCCGTGGCGTGTGTTGCCCTAAATGACAGGGGCAACCTTCAGCGCGGCCAGGTATTGCGCTGCTTCAGGACTGATGTGCGCCCTGAGTTCCGGCAATCCTTGATGGACACCGATCCGCTCGCATATGTGTCATCGCTCGAAGAGGAACTCGCAGCCAGGAACGTTGGACTCCGGCGCGTTCTCGACCAGATCGGCCCCGCGTATGAACGAACTCACTTGGAAAACGAAAAGCGCCCTCGCGACTTCGTCGTCCGACCTGTGCGAATCGCGTGTCAGAACGTGATCGTTGCATTGGGAGCGATCGCCCATGACTCCAGTTTCGACGGACTCTCCGTCCCGGCTTGGCAGACATGCGAAGTGCCCCACGTCGCGACTCATGAAGCCAACCGAGCCCTTGCCGCCTTGACGCTCTGTGATGCATTCCAAAGCGGGGGAACGATGGAGATTCGATTCGACCGCAAGGCACGGATCGTCCACAAGGGCAATCCGCTTGATTTCCCCGGGCACCCGGAGATGGCGGTACCCGCGAGCCTTCGGCGATTCGGCCGAACGCTTGGCGTCGTCCTCGGTGCCGAGGACCAAGCGGCCATCAGTCCACGGGAAGCCCGCGACCTGTTCCTGGCAATCACTCCCATGCCGGACGCCTTGAGAGCCCGTGTCCATGACGCCATCGAGAACCGCGGCATTGCTCCCGAACGGATCTGCTTCCTGCTCCTGTCCCAGGTTTGGCGCGAGATCGAGATGGACTATCTGCTTGCGACCACCGGGCGATCGCCGTCAATCCTCAGCGGCGGGGCCGACTGGACCGACCGATTCGCCAGGCAGGCCGAGTCCGAGATCTGCCGGGGCGCAGTCACCGTCGGCATGCTGTTTCGCCGCCTGAACGCCACCGACAACGCAAACGGTGGAAGTAAAGTTGTGCGAGTTGTCGAAGATCGGACCAAGGGCATCGCGTGGGATGTCCACCCAGACGTTGCCGCGATAACGTTCACCGGACTCGATCCAGCCGACCCTATCCCGTGGACCTTCGGGACTCCGGCCGCTGACATTCTGACGGTCTTTCCTCGCAGCACGATCGACGCCGATGTGCTCAGCGAGATTGTCGCCGCCGACGTTCCCGGGGACAAGGCAGTGCTCGTTCCAGCCGATGCTCCGACACCATCTGCCATGCCCTCGCCCGTTCGAGTACTGAGGTGCCCCGATCGACTCGCTGACATCGACAAGTCCATTGAGGACCGACTCCTAAAGTCAAGGATCTCCCGAGGATGAGTACTGAGACCGCATGGGTAATCGGTTTGCCCGCTGACCTGTCAACGACGGGGCTCGTCGAGGACATTCACTCCGCAGCTGGCCGAGCAGCAAAAGCCGAGCCAGGCGACCGTCTCGACATTGCCCGGTTTGAAGCACTCGCCACGCGCTTGGAACAGGCTGCACTGAGGCGATCCGACGCCAATCGCATCGCTGTGGCTCTCCCGGAAGGTGGACCGACGATCCTGTTCGGTCGAGAATCCAGCAACTGGTCATCCGGACTGCCCAAGGACATTATCACCGCGGCCAACACACTCACTCAGTCGGGGCTGATACCCGTCTTGGTGGTAGCACCTCACGCGCACGGGACCACAGACACCCTATTTCGCGGGGCCGCCGAACCTCCCGCTGACACATGGGAGGCGGACGAAGGCATATTTGGCGGTCGAGCCGTCGAGGCGCGATTCCGTGCCCAGATTGCCGAGGCTCTCAACCCCGACGCAAAGCGACGAGTGCCGATCTCGCCGAGTGGTATCAACAACGCGGTTGTCACCGAGATTCTTCGGGAGTTCGCCGCCACAGAGCCGGGGATGCCCCGAGTCGACGCTCCAGTTCAGTATCGAGACGGATCTAAGGCAGCTCATCGGTTTCCGCTTCGCGCACTGCCAATGCGCGCCGACCTTCCACCGGCTTCTCTAGAGCTTCGGTTCACACTGTTGTCGATTAGGCACACCGAGATGGATGCCGTCGTACACGGCGCTTGGCTCCGCAATGCTGAGATTTCTCGACCTCGGCCCGCTGCTATGACGGACGACCTCGTGTACGAGTTGAGCCTGCGGCAACTTGAGGAGTTGTGCCGGAATGAGAGCCACGTTCGTCTGCACATGTACCAGACCGGTCTTGAGACCGCCATCGTCGGCTTCTACCGCGCGCTTACCAGCCACTTGCTGATGTTTCCGGGCTCGGTGTCGGTGCAGCCCATGTACTACGTAGCACCCCGGAAGCCGAAGGGGAGCCCAACCGATGGTCGCGGAACTCGTGGCCTTGGGCAGCGGTCCGGGCTCGGGGGCCGCAATGCCCGGAATCGGGCACCAGCAAGGAGCGCAACCCGTCACATCAGCGACTCGGATCGAAGCCAAGCCACGGTCGTAACGGAAAGCAGTACCTTCCGAAAGGGGACACCGTGGACGGCGTAGACGAGACTGGAACGGCTAAGCGTGGACTGTCGGCCTCGCACATGCGAGCGTTTACCTGCAAGGACTGCCAGCGCGAAGTCGAGGGTCTCCAAGATGAACTCGCGGGCTTGGAGCGCCGCGGCGGTAGCAAGGCCCAGCTCAGGAAACTGAGATCCAAACTTCAGTCTCGCCTGGAGAAGGCAACCTACAACGAGAACTGGGCGCGCAACCTCGTAGAGCGCGGTGGGTCGCGCTCAGACCGCTGCAAGGAACACCGCGCAACACATCGAGTCAACATCCAGGGCTTAGCCGTCGCGTACATCGACTTGAAGACCGTTGGGGAGGTTGCGGACCGCGAGAACCCAACAGGACCCCTCGGGGGGCTCGGACCGCTTCCCACCTCACACGAAGAAGTTCCCGGGACGAGCTACGACCTCGAAGAGGTCAGAGTCGGTATGACGGATCAACATGTCGTCGAGATGGTCGCGAAGCTCCGGGAGAAGCAGGTCCTCATTTTGAAGGCGGGAACCGGGACCGGGAAGTCGACATTCGCGCCTTATAGGCTCATGGACCCCCCGCCCGCGACGCTGACCGAGGTGCCGCCTGGCTCGCCATTCGCAAAGCTAACCGATCTCGGTCCGATCATCGTCACGGAGCCTCGCGTGCAAGCTGCGGTAGGAGTTGCTTCGTTCGTCGGAGGCGTGATGTCTGGCGCGGGCGGAGTTGGCCCTGGCTACCCCGTTGGCTACCAAGTGTCCGGCGATCGAAACCACGACGAAGCGTGCGAGCTCATCTACGTCACCGACGGAACGATGATCAACTGGCTCCGAGAGGGCCGACTGAGCCGTATCGGCACAGTGATCGTTGATGAGGCCCACGAGCGCAGCACCAACATCGACTTCATCCTGGGCTACCTGAAGCGTGAACTTCCTCGATACCCACATCTCCGCGTGATCGTTACGTCAGCAACGTTCAACACCGATTTCTATCTTGAGTACTTCGGCGGACAGGCCAACGCCAACGTCATGGACGTTCCCCCCGAAAAAACATTCGGATACGGAATGCCATTCTTCCCTAATCTGGATGCTCCGGAGGACGGCGAAGATGAGGTACTTGAGCGATGGTCGGACCCCGATCTGCCTTTGGTCGCTCAGTTGCCGCGCGACGAGTCGGCTTTCGTGAAGACCCATTGGAAGTCACAGTTCGCCGAAGCTCTTTCCTTCCCGGACGACGTCGCCGACAAGGCAGACGACGGTTTCGTGGAGGACGTTTGGGAGACGACGCGTCTAGTCTCTGGTCTGCGGTTCGATGGCAAGATCCCTGCTGAGGAATGGCAGGAGCGGATGCCAGGCGAGATGGCCAAGTTCGTCATCAGGCTCGCTCGCGGCCTTGACGAGGCGGGAATCTTCGGTGACATTCTTGGTTTCCTCCCAACCAAACGGACCATAGAACCTGTTTGTGAGGAGATCGAGCGGGCACTGGGACGCACCTACAAGGACCAAGTGTTTCCGTTAATCTCAAGCTTGCCGAAGGATCGACAGAGGCGAGCCCTTGCAAAGCGCAGGATGGGAGATCCGCGCAAGATTGTCATCTCAACGAACCTGGCCGAAACGTCCTTGACGGTTGAAGGCGTCCGGTTCGTCGTTGACAGCGGGATCATCGCTCAATCCGAATGGGACCCAGAGTTGGCCAAAGGCAGCATCCCAACAAAGCCACACAGCCAGGCGGGAGTCAAGCAGCGGTGGGGCCGAGTCGGGCGCAAGGCGCCCGGATGGGTGTTCCCCCTGTATACAAAGGCTCAGTTCCTCGACCTCGCCGAAGACACTCCGCCCGGATCGACGCGAGACAACCTCGAAGCCCTCGTCATGACCGCAAAGATGGGCGGCATCGACGACGTACTCGGCTTCGACTGGCCGGCCGCATTTCAGCCGACGACGGTGGAACTCGACGAAAAGGCCCAGGAAGCGCGCGGCATCTTTGTAAAGGAACTCCGCCGGGCAGACTACGCGCTCCGGTCGGGCGGTGCCGTCGACAGCGACGGTCACCCGACATCGTTTGGTAAGGAACTCGTGCGGTTCCAGGGCCTCGGCTCGACGGCGAGCGCGCTGGCAATCATGTACGCCGATCGGCTGGCGTGTGTTCCAGAGGTTGTGACTGCCATTGCGTTACTGGAGGACACGCGACTTATCGGACCGCGCGGCCTCCTGATGGACGACTTTGATTGGCCGGACGACTGGCGGCTGGAGGCGGCAGAACGCCATCGCGGACTGGCTACCCTCTGTGCCGACGAAGCGGAACTGGTACTGCTGACTACCGCAGTTTGGGAGTGGTCCGACCCAGATCGTGCACCGTGGGAGGACTCCCCTAAACGGCAAGACTGGGCACGCCAATGGTGGGTAAATCATTCTGTGCTCTTGGAAGCGGCCCAGAAGCGGCAGGAGGTGCTTGCTGCTCTAGCCCCAGCTATGAAAGAGGAAGTGAAGCGCTTTGTCGAACCGGCCCTCATCGGCCGCACTCGCGGGGTCCTGACGCGCGCGATGGCGGCAAACATCTTTGTTCGCCGCGCAGAGAACGACTATGCGCCAGCGAGCCCCGTGCCGTCCACACCACAGAAGCTATCCAGTGATGCTGCCGAATCGGCTGATCCGACCCTGCATGCCAACGATGGCTCCGGTACGTCACGTGCTCAAACGTCGACGCCCCGACCGTTCGCGCTCGAAGACGACTCGTTGATCAAGCCTCAGTCAGAGCAGGTTGTTGCCCTGAGGCGTCGTGAATCGAAGCTCGACAACCGAATCTCATCCCTTGTGGTTGCACAGGAATGGGCGATGACAAACCCGGAAGCGAGCCAGCCGTCGAGCACCGTTGACGCCATGCAGATGCTGGTGTCCGCATCAAAGTACGCAAAGGCCGACGCGGCCAAGAACGAAGCTCTGCAATACATCGCGGCTTGGCCAGTTGGTCAGCGAGTCCAACTCGAACTATCAAGTGCTGACGGGGTGATTACGGCCAGAACTCTCTCGGCACCAATTGCGCCCTTCCCTCGACCGTGGTCACGGGAAGAGCGGGGCGACGAGACGAGACGAGGTCGACCTGCGCGCTCTCGCCGGCGTGCACCTCAGGAAGAGGAATTCGGCTCGACAGAGGACCTTGCGACAGAGCTCCGTCTAGACCAACGCCGCGGCTACGACGACGAGGGCAATGAACGAGTTGAGCTCCTTGGTGCTGACCAGGACAGCGGGCTGCTACAAGCTTGCGGTCAGTGCTTTCCTTGCCGGGACGACCGACCGGAGGACTGCGAGCGGCCCGGAAGTCCGAGCGAGCCGGGCAGGAGAGAAGACCTCCTGGCCCAGTGGCGGCACCAAGCATCAAGCGGCACCGACGTGTCAACTCCACGGGTCGAGATTGAGCCGCACTCGATCGACTCCAATGGTTGGTTCGAGGTGACCGGCTATGGACACGACGAACACGGGTTCGTGGTGAAGCTTCGACCCGACTGGCGCCGGGGCAAACTCAGCAACGCTGGCCAGCACCCCGATCTGAAGGCGGGTTCCCCTATCGATGTCCAGGTTGGCCAGCTTCTCAGACACCACGGTGGCGCGCTGCGAGCCTTCGACAGAGTGGACGGCAAAGGGCGATTCATCCTCGCCGAGGCGCGCAGTCGATACGCCAACGAGCAGGTTCGTCGGCGAGAAATCGCCGTTAGCCTCGATCGCGGCCAAATCGGCCTCCTGGAAGGCTTGAAAGCCGAGTCAGTCGTAAAAGCAACAGTGGTTCCCGCGCGCGCCGAGGGAACGTTGACGATTACCCTCCTCGAGTTGCTGCACCAGCACTGGTCGAAGGCGCAAGACGGTCGCGGGGCAAGCAATGAAGTACTCCAGCAGCGAGGGCGCAACCAGCGCCGCGAGCGGGTTCATGCCGCAGTCGTGGACGCCCCCGCGAACGCCAACGGCTATGTGACTGCACGCCTACTTCACCAGGACAGCGACCTTGGCGTCGTCCACAGGTTCGACTTTAGTATCAAGGTTCGGGGTGACGAGCGCCCAAGCGCTGAGCCCACCGGTGACACGGACGCACCCGCCGTCGAACCCCAAGTAGCAGAGCCCCAACTGGCCTCCGGCGACCCGATACTGGTCAAGCTACAAAGCGATCGAGCGAGTCTCGATGTCAGCGGCCTCAGCGTCGAAGATCTCCGGAGCATCGAGGCTCAACAAGCGGGCCAGATCACAATCAACGGCCTTCCTGCCAAGGGCGAGATGCCTCGGCGCAGCTCCAAGCGGGAAGGCAGTGAGGCGGTCGGCGACGAAGGCGACATAGCGCCACCGGGTGTGGAGGTGCAAGCCAAGACCGAGAAGCCCCTCTCTCGGTCAGCCGCAGCCGCGCTTGTCGATCTTAGCGACGAGCCCGACTGGCCAAATGAAGTTTGGTCGTTCTGGGCTCGCACTCACCACCTACGTGTCAGCGACCGAACTCCATTCATTCCTGGAAAGCACCGCGAGCCGTTTGAGGTGCCCGCGACTGTGCATATCGAGGAGACGACCCCCGCCGAACAGCGGGAAGCTCAGCTCGCGGCGTTTTCCGCGGCGCATCCTGTCCACAGCGTGGTCGAGTGCGTGGTGAGGTCTCTCACCGACACCGGAGTAGTGGTCGATCTCGATAACGGCATCGAAGGATTCATCCCCCTGACCGAACTCTCGTGGGGCAACAGAGTCAAACATCCAAATCAAATTGTTGCACCTGGCGATTCGCTACGTGGAGTCGTACTGGATATTTCCGTCCCGCCAGCTCGACCGCGGTTGTCCACGAAAGCACTCACAGCCGACCCCTTCGAAGCATTCAAGGACCGCTGCCGGCCAGGAGCGCGCGTGAGTGGAAAGGTAGACGGAGCTATCGACCAAGTTGTCTTCATAGATCTTGGAAATGACGTCGACGGGTCGATCCACATCTCAGAACTCGACCACGTCCGCTTGGAAAGCGCATCCGACTTCGCTCCAGTTGGCACCGCGATCGATGTCGAGGTGATGGGCTTCGATGACGCCTCGCGCCGTGTGAATCTCTCGCGTAAGCGCCTTCTCCCGCATCCATATGACGAGTACAAGCGCAATCACGGTGTTGGCGAGATGGTGGTCGCCCAAGTGGATCGAGTTTCTCCCACGCACGTCAATGTGAAGGTCGGAGCGCTCGATGGGGTCGTCCATGTCAGCAATCTTCGGTGGGAGCGAGTTGCCGACGCGACAACGCTGTACGCGTCGGGTTCGACCCTCAAGGCTCGCCTCCTCAAGTTCAACGACGCAAAACGACAACTCGAACTTTCTGTGAAAGCTCTCCTTCCCGAACCATACGAGAACTTCAAACGTCAGCACTCAGTCGGCGACGCAACCGACTTTACTGTGGCGCGGGTGTCTAGGACTCATGTCAACGTCCTTCACGCGGGTGGTGCTCCCGGTGTTCTACACGTCAGCCAAATCGATCATTCGCGGGTCGAAGACGCATCGTCGAGGTACGGCGCAGGGGACAGCATCCGAGCAAAGATTATCCGGTTCAACGACGAGCGTCGGCAGGTTGAGCTCTCGATCAAGGCCCTGCTGCCCCAGCCCTATCCCGCATTCAAGGCAAGGACGCAGATCGGCGTTACCATCTCCGCAGAGGTGACGGGATTCAACGACTACTTCGCGTACGTGCGTCTCGCCGATGGTGTCGACGGAAGCATTCACGTTTCACAGATTTCAACTGCCCGTGTGGGGAAGCCCTCAGAGGCGCTCACAAGGGGGCAATGCGTCACAGCGGTCGTGGTCGGATTCGATGATCAACGCAAGAAGGTGCAGCTCTCGCTCCGGCAAACTCCATCCGCCTCCGTTCAGCCGTCTGTCGGCTCTCGACCTGCTGCCACAGCTCCTCCCCGGGCACCCGCGACACGCAGCGCGCCGACCCCTCCCGCTGCGCCGCAGCCCTCAACGAGTCCGGCACCGAGAGTTGTCACAGCGGAGGGAGAGACGGTCACGGAAGCCATCGCAACGGCATGTCGCCAGCTTGGGGTCCCAACCTCCGCAGTTCGGCACGAAGTTCTCGATCCGGGCTCGCCGAAGAAGTTCCTACGTCCTTCCAGACCCGCACGCGTGCGCGTCACAACTCGCCAGTAGCTGGTGGCTGCATCGACTCGTCGCCAGAGGCTGCCCCGGCTCAAGCGTTCGGCAGGTCCGAAATGCCCGGCGAGCATGGGCACCGACTGGCCCCTGGAGGTTTCCCCCGGGTTTCAGAACTCAGGTCATACTCTCCGGCAGAGCGGGAGCGCGGCGGCGGTGAACGCAGCGGCTTGCTGGCCGACGAGGAGCCGGGTCTCGCACGACGCTTGGATCGCGGCCTGCTCGATCGCGGCGACAGCGGCGTCGAGTTCCTCGACGGTGGGCGCGGAGACTGCGATGAGGCCGGTGTAGCGGAGGATGCCGTGTCCGGCGGTGAGGTCGGCTTCTTGCTGGAGCACGTCGTGGTACTCGGCGGTCTGGGAGGCGTCCTCGATCTGGCCGATCTTCGCGCGCTGGGCCTGGTCGGAGATGTGCTCGACCTTCTTCTTGCGGATGTCGCGAGCAGCGGCATCGGAGCGCATGGGGGTGCAGATCAGCGAGAACGACCGTTGGATGCCGGTGGACAGCAGCACCGGCGACAGGAACCCCGGATACACCAGCGACCGCGGCCACTCGCTGACCCAGAGCACCGCGTGGTGAGCGGAGTCGGTGCGCAGCTTGCCCCAGGTCTCGGTGACGGCCACCGGCCCCGCGGTCGCGAGGGACTGGCCGAGCCTGCCGTGCCGTTCCAGGGTGGCGGCGATGGCCGGGTCGTAGGCGGAACGCAGCATCACCGCGATCTGCCCCGGTGTGAGCCAACCGGATGGTGAAAGGTCGGCGGAGCGCAGCGCGGCGACGAGCGTGTTCATCTCCTGCCGCAGCACGGCGGCAGCACCGCGTATCCCGCCTCCCGCGGTCCTGATCTGCCGAGCACTGGTCTTCATGTCCAGCGACAGCGAGAGCGTGGTGGCATGGCGTTCGCCAGCGGGTCCAGCCCGGTCGATGAGTTCGGCGTAGGTGTCGGCCGCCCATGACCCGTCCGGGGTGCCGTGGGTGGCCCACCATTCGGCGAGTCCGGTGCCGGAGTCTGGGAGGGTGCGTTCGAGGACTTGCAGCGTCGCGATCCGCCCGGAGCGGCAGACGGTGGCGAGCACGCGGCCCCAGGAGCTGACGCGGCGTTCCTGTTCGCCGGGGTCGAGGAGCACGAACGCGGGATGGGTGACCTCGCACACCACGGTCAACGTGGCGGCGTGAGGATCGTGGATCATCCCAGCGCTCGTGTCGGGGTCGGTGTACTCGCGCAGTCGCGCCATGTCGCCGGGCAGGGCGAGGGTGCCGACGGGGCGAGGGACGACGATCCTGCGCCGGTACAGCAGTTGTCCGCCGGTGGTGCGCCACAGCCACCAGCAGGCGATGGGCAGCCACTCCACGATTGGCCGACCTGCGATGGGTATCCAGGTCAGCGCGGCGGCGAGTACCCAGATGGGGGCGGTGTAGGCGAGCAGCATCCCACCGCCGGCGTAGAACGCGCCGATGAGGGTGGCTCCGCCGATGGCGAGCGTGATGAGCTGGGTCAGCGACAGGCCGAGGAGGACACCGCGGCGGGTGAGGCGGGAGAACTTCACCGGCACGAGTTCGCCCGCGGTGGGCCGGTCGTGGTTCGTGCTGCTCATCGTCTATTCCTTCGGTGGGCGTGGCGCGGGCGGCGGGGGCTGCTTCGGCGGCGGGGACGGGTCGGTGCTCGGCAGTCGTGGTGCCGGACTCGACGGGGGTGCCGCCGGTTGGGCGGCAGGTGGTGGCGGTGTCTGAGCGGCGGCGTCGGCGGCGTGCTCGCCCTGGGCTCCCAGCGCGGTTCCGGCCTTCGGCCCGGCGGTCGCGGCACCCTTGGCGACAGTCGCGCCGACCACGACGCCTGCCGCGACGGGGCCGGCTGCGGCTGCGCCGCCCCCGCCCGCTGCGGCCCCTCCGCCGGCGGCGCCTCCGCCGCTGGCGGCGGGTGCCGGTGCCGGGGTCTTCGGCGTCGGCGGTGCGCTGCTTCCACCGGCTGAGCCTGCGCTCGCGTTCCCGCTGCTGCTGGTTCCGTCGAGCACCTTCTTCGGGTCACCGCTGCCTTGGGGCTTGGTCGGGACGGGGATCGGGCGGTTGAGGGCGCTCTTGGCGTCCTGCTCGGAGCCGATCGCGTGGTACATGTCGAACCCGACGAACGCGATGAACTTGTAGGTGAGATACGGGGCGAACGCGGCCATCGCCATCAGCACGATCCCCGCGATGGGATCGCTGACCGAAGCGAGGTCAGCGTCGATCGGTGCGGAGACCTGAGTGATCGCGACAAGGAACATCACGACGAGCACGAGCTTGGAGCAGATCAGCGCGACAACGAACATCGCCCACTTCCCGATCCACCCCCGCGAGGCATCCCACGAGGCACCGCTGAACGCGAGCGGCGCGAACACGACCGCCACCAGCAGGAGAGCTTTCCTGACGAGGAGTGACAGCCACACGATCGCGGCGGCAGTGATCGCGAGGCCAGCCATGAAGATCGTGATGATCGCTCCGACACCGGGAGCGGCGATATTGATGCCAACCAGGCCTGCGGCAAGGAGGGCGATCTTGTCGCCCATCGACTCGGTGGTCTCTCCGGCGGCCTGCACGATCCCGATGCACAGCTGATCCACGACTTCCAGCAGCAGCGCCGTGAGCGTGATGACCACGAACGACCCGAGGACGGACTTCGCCAGGCCGAAGGCGGCTCGGGTGAGGGCGGTGGGGTCGCGTCGGATCAGCCCGGTGATGAGTTGGAGGCAGAAGAAGATCAGCATCACGAAGGCCGCGATCCCGAACAGCAGGTTGTAGACGGCGATGTAGCCGGGCTTGGTGACATCCACCAGCGTCGTGGTGTCGAAGACCGACCAGACCGCCTCGAACAGCCACCCGGCCGCGGCACCCATCGCCTGCGCGAGCCAGTCGAACGGGGCCGCGACCAGAGACGCGGCCCCTTCGCCGACGGCATCGCAGACCGAGGAGATCACGGGAACGTCGCACACGCCCATCACGAACACCAGCACTCTCGACGACGACAGGCGGGGTCAGACGGACTGGCCGACGTTCCAGAAGAAGTTGATGAGCGTCACGCTCGCACCGCAGATCACCGCTGCGCCGCAGGAGACGAGGACGCCGATCTTCCCACGCGAGGCGAGGTGTGGGTTGGAGGAGTTCGCGCCGAAGCCCCACACGATCGCGGACACGACCAACGCCAGCACAGACAGGATGAGGCCGATGGTCATCACCGCGCCGACGATGGTGCGCAGTTGGTTGATCCCCGGCAGACCGTCGGTGTTGGGGTCGATGTTGATGTCCATCGGCACCAGCAGCGGCGCGGACATGACGTTGGCGAGCAGATCGAACACGGTAGGTCTCCTTGGCGACGGGCGGCCCGCCCACGAACTCGCAGACGGGGTACACGCGACAGGTGCGCGCTCGTCGCCGTCCCTGTCGGTGGCCGCCCGTAGCCTTGGAGTATCTGTGCGTCGCTCGCCCGCACGGGACCGCCGGACGAGAGGTGCAAGGAACATGAGTCAGTACGGGGTGGATTACCTCCAGCGGTTGCGTGCCGCTGTTGAGAAGTTCGAGGAAGCGTTCGACGCCTGGATGAGCACTCAGGTTGAGTCGGATCACATGTCGGCGCGCGGCCTCTTTCCTACTGTGTGGACAAAGTAAGGCCAGGACCAGAGCGAGGTTCAACGGCTCGAACTCGGTGTCGCGGAGGCTGCTGGCCTGGCGGCGAGCGCTGTGTCAGTGACCGGTGCCTACATTGGGATCGCTGGTCTCGGAGCGATCGACCCGATCTCTAACTGGTCATTTATGTCTGCGCCCAAGGCCCCCATCGCGCCTCGGGATATTCGGACTACGACCGCCAACGTCAAGGGCAGGCTCGACGCGATGATCGTCGACGCCGAGTCACGTACCGACTCTGACCTTCCGACCTTCGCTCCCGCACAGTTTCACCCCGTGGTCTGGGCTGGCGCCTCCGCCCATTGGACGACGCATCAGTACCGAGTTGCAGTTCGCGAAGCGGCCGAAGGCCTCACGGTCCACTGGAAGGAACGTCTCGGCCGGAACGACGTCGATGACACGGTCTTCTGGCAGCAGACGTTGTCGCCAGGCGCACCCGAACCGGGCAAACCGAAGCTCACCTGGCCGGGAGCGTCGGACGACAAGACGGTGAAGAGCATGCGCGGTGGTCTTGAGCCGCTCGCTAAGGCCCTCAATGCACTGGCCACTGGTCTGAACCTCACAGTCCGAAACGTGACGACCCACACGCGCACCGAGCTGTCCGAGCAGGAAGCGATGGAGCGCCTCGCGGCGTACAGCTACCTCGCGCGCCTGCTTGATCGGTGCGAGACCGCGAACGCTGACGCGGAGGACTCGGACCAATGACGGGAACGCTGCAGCTACAAACTCGACCCGACTGTGAGCAGCCAGTTCATCCAGGCCACGCCACCTCCGGCGAGGACGGCGGCACCGACGGCGACGAGGACTCCGATTCGGCCCTTGCTGGCGGTGGCGTAGTTGCCGTGGGCCGTCGCGATGGCCCACACGATCGCCGAGACGATCAGCATGAGGACGGCGACGATCAGGACGAACGTCAAGAGCGCGCCGACCACGGCGCGGAGGTCACCGATGCCGCCGAGCCCGTCGAAGTCGGGGAACACGTCCATCACGCACCGCCGACCGGCGAAGGCAAGTATCCGAAGGGTTCGAGATCCATGACCGTAAGGTGCGCGGTAGGCAACTCGGCGCGGTGGCCAGCGCCGGTTGGCTTCTGTTCCGGTCGTGTCGGTCCCGCCCGATAGCGTTGACGACAACGACCTTCGAGACGGGACCAGACGCATGGCTATCGAACCGGCAGCCGAACCCAACCAGCTCTCGGCGCTGCTCGTTGAGCGCATCAACAGCCGAGACCTCGCCGGGCTCGTCGCCCTCTACGAGGACGACGCCATCCTGGATACCAGCAACGGCCCGGTTGTAGGTTCGGCCGCGATCCGAGAGTTCTGGTCAGAATTCCTCGCTACCGCCCCGCAGGTATCGCTGGGCCAGCAAGCGGAGCCACTGGTCAACGGCGACCTCGCCTTTACCTCCACCCGTGTCCCAGGTGCTTTCGTCACCGCCGAGGTCGCCCGTCGCCAGCCTGACGGCTCGTGGAAATGGGCCATCGATCAGCCCTCACTCCGCGTCACTGACTGATGTAACGCTGGTACAGCCACCGGCAGAGTCGGATGATCGAAGTGCCGGAATAGCCGGGGTTCCACGCTTCGATGAAGCCTGGTGAGTGTTGCGAGCTTCATGCCGTGCAGGTGCGTCGGGCGCTCCTGCGACGGCGCGGCTCGGTCAGGTGAGCTGGGTGATGAGGTCGCGGACGCGGGCCTCGATGTCGTCTCGGATCGGTCGGACGGCCTCGATGCCTTGTCCGGCGGGGTCGTCGAGCTGCCAGTCTTCGTAGCGTTTGCCGGGGAAGATCGGGCAGGTGTCGCCGCAGCCCATTGTGATGACCACATCGGCTGTTCTCACGGCGTCGGTGGTGAGCAGCTTGGGGCGTTCGGCGGTGATGTCGATGCCGACCTCGCGCATGGCGGCGATGACGGCGGGGTTGAGTTGGTCGGCGGGCTCGGACCCGGCGGAGCGGACCTCGATGCGGTCCCCGGCCAGGTGGGTGAGCAGGCCGGCGGCCATCTGGGAGCGGCCGGCGTTGTGGACGCAGACGAACAGGACGGTCGGCTTGGTCGTGGTCATCGTGGGCTCGTTTCGGGTTGGTAGGGATCGGTGTGGAACCAGCGCCTGGCGGTCCAGAGGGAGACGTAGACGAGGGCGACGAGGACGGGCACTTCGATGAGCGGGCCGACGACCCCGGCGAGGGCTTGCCCGCTGGTGGCGCCGAAGGTGCCGATCGCGACGGCGATGGCGAGCTCGAAGTTGTTGCCCGCCGCGGTGAACGCCAGGGTTGTGGAGCGGGCGTAGCCGAGGCCGAGGCTCTTGCCGAGCCCGAGGCCGGCGAACCACATCAGCGCGAAGTAGACCAGCAGCGGCAGGGCGATGCGGGCGACGTCGAGCGGCTGGCTGATGATCTGGTCGCCTTGGAGGGCGAACAGCAGAACGATGGTGAACAGCAGCCCGTAGAGCGCCCACGGTCCGATGCGCGGGAGGAACGTGTCCTCATACCAGGCCCGGCCTCGGCGGTGCTCGCCGATCCAGCGGGACGCGAACCCGGCGATGAGCGGGATGCCGAGGAAGACCAGGACGTTGAGCGCGATCTTTCCGACCGACACGTCGAGGCCCTGGGTGTCCAGGCCGAGCCAGCCGGGAAGCAGGGTGAGGTAGAACCAGCCGAGGAACGAGAACGCGATGACTTGGAAGATCGAGTTGATCGCGACGAGCACGGCGGTGGCTTCGCGGTCGCCGCAGGCGAGGTCGTTCCAGATCACGACCATCGCGATGCAGCGGGCGAGGCCGACGATGATGAGCCCGGTGCGGTATTCGGGCAGGTCGGGCAGGAACAGCCAGGCGAGGGTGAACATCACTGCCGGGCCGACCAGCCAGTTCAGCACCAGCGAGGACACGAGCAGTTTCTTGTCGCCGGTGACGGCGGCCACCTTGTCGTAGCGGACCTTCGCCAGCACCGGATACATCATCACCAGCAGACCAAGGCCGATCGGCACGGAGATGCCGGCGACCTCCATGCGGGTGAGCAGGTCGGAGAGGGCGGGCACGAATCGGCCGAGCAGGAGGCCGGCGATCATCGCGAGCCCGATCCAGGCCGGTAGCCAGGCATCCAGCCTCGACAACCGCCGAGCCCCCGCGACGACCGGGGCCGTGGCGGTGCTCACGCCGTGCGGTGTGGTCACGCGGCGGGCTTGGTGGCGCGGATGATGGCGGAGTGCATGCCGTCGGCGGCTTCGTGGGTGAACTCCACGTTCGCGTCGGTGAACCCGACCGCGGCGAGCCCGTCGAGGTATTCGCTCTTGGAGAGGGCTCCGGCGATGCAGCCGACGTAGGAGCCGCGCTCGGCGCGCTGCTCGTGGCTCAGGTGGTCTTCGGCGACGACATCGGAGATCCCGATCCGTCCGCCGGGGGTGAGGACGCGGAACATCTCGGCGAGCACGGCGGGCTTGTCGGTGGAGAGGTTGATAACGCAGTTGGAGATCACCACGTCCACCGAGGCGTTCGGCAGGGGCACGTCCTCGATGGTGCCCTTCAAGAACTCCACGTTCGTGGCCTCGGCTTTGGCTGCGTTCTCGCGGGCGAGGTCCAGCATCTCGTCGGTCATGTCCACCCCGTAAGCGAACCCCGTCGGCCCGACGCGGCTGGCCGAGAGCAGCACGTCGATGCCGCCGCCCGAGCCGAGGTCGAGGACTCGTTCGCCCTCGTGCAGCTCTGTCACCGCGGTCGGGTTCCCGCAGCCAAGGCTCGCCTCGACCGCCTCGATCGGCAGCCCGGCGGTGGTCGCGGCGTCGTAGAGGCCCGCGCCGAAGCTCCGCTCCGTCGCGGTCGTGTCGCCGCAGCACGACGAGTCGCAACAGGCATCCTCGGCCGCAGGCTGGGTGGTGTCGCGGTCGGCGGGCGCACCGCCGCAGCAGGACGTGCCGCAGCAGGCGTCCTCGACCAGCAGGTTCTCGTTGCGGGCGCCGGCCTTGACCGCGGTCGCGGCCCCGGCGTAGCGGGCGCGGACCTGCTCACGCAGCTCCTCCTTCTCGGCCGTGTCGTTGTTCGTGCCCATAGCGGTCTCCTTCGTCGGAACGGATCAACTCATATTGATGATGGTCGATGCATCGACACCTGTCAATACGTCAGGGTAGAGTGGAGCCATGACGACTTCGCTGCCTCTGCTGGCCACGGATGCGTCCGGGTGCTGCGCGCCGGTGACTGCGGGCGTGATGGAAGTCGAGGACGCGCAGCGCCTGGCTCGGGTGTTCAAGGCGCTGGGCGATCCGACCAGGGTCAGGCTGTTGTCGATGATCGCCGCGCAGTCCGGCGGGGAGGCGTGCGTGTGCGACCTGACCGAGCCGGTCGGACTGTCCCAGCCCACCGTGTCGCATCACATGAAGCAGCTCGTCGACGCCGGCCTGGTCACCCGCGAGCAGCGCGGCAAGTGGGCGTACTACACGATCATCCCCGAGACGCTGGCGATGCTCTCCGGCGCGCTCGACCCGCAAGCATTGCGGGCCGGAGCCGCCTCGTCCTGCTGAACGCGTCGGGCCTTACATTAGATGCACGATTCATGCATCTGATGCAATCCAGGCCCCGAAACGCCAGGTCAGGAGCGGGTCACGCGCTAAACTCGGACTTGCCGCGCCGCCGCAGATCGACGTGATTCCGTCGTGTAGCAAGTGCATGAATCGTGCATTAGATGCAACTTCCGAGATTAAACTGGCGGAAGCAAGTATTCGAAGCGTTCGAAATCCATGATGGTGAGGTGCGCGTGGACGGCCCCGCTGGTTGCTGATGCCCGCCGCCGGGTGGAGTGCCGACTGCTGTTGGCGGGTGTTACGGCGCGATGATGAGGATGCCGGCGACCGACAGCGTGGTGCAGGCGATGAGCATGCCGGGTCCGGTGAGCAGTGCTGCGGTGTAGCGCTTGGCGGTGAGCAGGCGGATGCTTTCGAGGCTGGCGGTGCTGAAGGTGGTGTAACCGCCGAGCAGTCCGGCGCCCAGCAGCAGGCGTAGGTCGCGTCGTCGTCCGCGGTCTGGTCCGCCGAGAGCTAGGGACTCGATGAGGACACCGAGTGCGAAGGCGCCGGTGATGTTGATGATGAAGATGCCCACCGGGAGTCCGGCCGTTTCTCCGATGAGCGCGTCGAGGGCGTGGCGGGCCAGTGTCCCGGCCGTTCCGCCGAGGGCAACCAATCCGATGCCGCGCAGGCCTGGTCCGGTATCAGCGACGGCGTCGGTGTCGAGAGGTTCGTTGGCTGACAACTCGTCTGTCATCGGCAGTCTCCTATCCCACAGGCGCGCCGTGGCGCGCAATGTCGAGATAGGGACCGTTGTCACGTCCGTGAGGTTGGTTCCGGTGAGCCCCACCACCGGGCGCCGCGAGGGGCGTTTCTCTAGTGTCGCACGACGGCATTATCACCGGCGCGTAAAGCCAGGGTCGGTGAGTTGGCTGCAACGGTTCGTCCAGGTGCCTTGGTGTCCGCGTGAGGGATCGCGCAGGCGTTCCTAGCGGCGACGGAAAGTTCGGCCCAGCGGGTCGCGGTGGCGTCGGCGGGATGGTCGAGACGAAGTGCAGCAGGACGGTGGTGCGGCTTGCGGTTGGTGATGCCGGAACGTTGGCCGGTCCGAGCCGCCGGCGGCTCGTGAGACCGAACGGTCGAACGCGGTCCCGCGCCGGTCGATCCGTGACAGTGGCGCGCGGGGCTCAGACAGGTTGATCTTGGCTGCTCTGGCCAGTTGGACCACCGGGTCGTGGGAAAGCGGGCGGACCCGAGGGCTTGATCTTGGAGTTGGCTTCAAGGTTTACCGTGGGGTTATGTCAGTTGATGTTGAGCCGAATCCGCGGATGCGCGTCGCGGAGCTGGCCAGTGTCGTGGGGGTCAGGCCGGACACGATTCGGTATTACGAGCGGGCCGGGCTTCTTCCGCCGCCGGAGCGAACGGCTGCCGGGTACCGGCAGTATGACGCCGGCGCGGTGGATCGGCTGCGGTTCATCCAGGGCGCGCAGCGTTTGGGGCTCAGGCTGGAGGATATCCGCGACCTGTTGGCTGTGCGTGACACGGGAACGTGCCCGTGTGAGCCGGCGGGAGAGTTGCTCGCCCGGCGGCTCACCGAGCTTGATGAGGAGATGGTCCGACTGGCTGAGCTCCGCTCTCAGATGGTCGCCATGCTTGGCGAGCTTCCCGCGGACGACTGCCCGCAGCCGATTCCCGGGACGTGGCTGCGAAAGGAGGGAGGTGATTGATATGAACGACTGCTGTGAGGACCCGATGTGCCCGCCGGAGGTGTGCGGCTGCGACTGCTGAGGATCGACTCGGCATCACGGCTGGCCGGGCCGTTCCACAGGCTCGGCCAGTGCGGCGGACCATGGGACGACCACAATTCCAAGCAAGCTCGAAACTCATGCCAGTCAGTGGGATTCAATTTGGAGATAGGTCACTGAGCGCTGTATGGTCAGTGTGTGCTGACTATTGCTTCTCGGGTAGATGTGATGAACCGATTGGGCCGGGCGATGGCCGACCCAACGCGGTCGAGGATTCTATTGTCGCTGTTGGAGGGGCCGGGGTATCCAGCGAAGCTGGCTCGGAAGCTGGAGCTGACGCGGACGAACGTGTCGAACCATCTGACGTGTCTTCGGGGCTGCGGGATCGTGGTCTCCGAACCCGAGGGGCGGCAGACCCGGTACGAGATCGCCGACCCGCATCTGGCGGCGGCGCTGACGGCGCTGGTAGATGTGACGCTGGCGGTGGATGAGAACGTGCCGTGCATCGACCCGGCCTGCACCGTCCCGGGCTGCTGCGACGCGCAGGGGTCTGCGGAGGATGCGTCGTGAGCACGGCATGCGGTTGCGACGAGCCGGCCACCAAGCCTGCGGGTGAGGCCGAGGAGGTCGAGCGTCCGTGGTGGCGCGACCCTGCCCTGCTGGTGCCGATCTTCTCCGGGGTCGCGTTCGTCACCGGCCTGGTCCTGGAATGGTCCGGGCTGGAGACCGCCGCGCTGGTGGTGTTCTGGGTGGGTCTGCTGCTGGGCGCGTACACGTTCGTGCCGGGTGCGATCAGGAACCTTGTCACCAGGCGCAAGCTGGGTATCGGCCTGTTGATGACAATCAGCGCGGTCGGCGCGGTCATCCTCGGCTACGTCGAGGAGGCAGCGGCGCTGGCGTTCTTGTACTCGATCGCGGAGGCGTTGGAGGACAAGGCGATGGACCGGGCCCGTGGTGGCCTGCGCGCCCTGCTGAATCTCGTGCCCGAGACGGCGACCATAACCCGTGATGGTGGCCAGGTCGAGATCCCGGCGAAGGAGATCGTCGTCGGGCAGGTGATGGTGATCCGACCTGGAGAGCGCCTCGCGACCGATGGGATCGTCCGGTCGGGGCGGTCGAGTTTGGACACATCGGCGATCACGGGCGAGTCGATCCCGGTCGAGGTCGAGCCCGGCGATGAGGTCTCCGCGGGTGCGATCAACACCGCCGGAGTGTTGGAGGTCGAGACGACCGCGGCGGGCACCGATAACTCGCTGACGACGATCGTGGAACTGGTCGAGCAGGCCCAGGCCGAGAAGGGCGATCGAGCGCGGATGGCTGACCGGATCGCTCGCCCTCTGGTGCCGGGTGTGATGGTTCTTGCCGTCCTTGTCGGTGTGCTCGGGTCGCTGTTCGGCGATCCGGGATTGTGGATCACCCGGGCGCTGGTGGTGCTGGTCGCGGCCAGTCCGTGCGCGCTGGCGATCGCGGTACCCGTCACCGTGGTCTCGGCGATCGGGGCGGCGAGCAAGTTCGGTGTCATCACCAAGAGCGGCGCTGCATTCGAGCGCCTCGGCGGAATCCGGCACCTGGCGGTGGACAAGACCGGCACCCTGACCCGCAATCAACCCACCGTCACGGCGGTGATCCCTGCCGATGGCACCGACGAGGACAAGGTGTTGGCCGCTGCGGCTGCCATCGAGCAGCACTCCACCCATCCGCTGGCTGCCGCGATCGCCGCTGCCGCAGGGGCCGTGCCGACCGCGCGGGACGTGTCCGAGGAAGCCGGCCATGGCATCACCGGCATTGTCGAGGGGCACCGGGTGCGGGTGGGCAGCCCCCGCTGGATCGATCCCGGACCGCTCGCGTCCCGGGTCGAGGACTTGGAGGCTGCGGGGCAGACCTGCGTGCTCGTCACTATTGATGACGAGGTCGCCGGCGCGATCGGGGTCCGCGACGAACTGCGTTCCGAGGTGCCCGAAGTCATCGAGACCCTGCGCGGTCAGGGTGTCGAGGTGAGCATGCTCACCGGCGACAACACCCGCACCGCCACCGCCCTGGCACAGATCGCCGGCATCGTTGACGTGCACGCCGAGCTGCGACCAGAGGACAAGGCCCGCATCGTGACAGAAATGGCCGAGCGGTCGCCGACGGCGATGATCGGCGATGGCATCAACGACGCCCCCGCCCTGGCTGGAGCGAGCGTGGGGATTGCGATGGGCGCGACCGGGTCGGATGCGGCGATCCAGTCCGCCGATGTCGCGTTCACCGGCCACGACCTCAGGCTGATCCCACAGGCTCTGCTGCACGCACGCCGCGGCCGGGCGATCATCAACCAGAACATCGTGCTGTCGCTGGCGATCATTGTCGTGCTGCTGCCGTTGGCGATCACCGGCGCGCTCGGCCTCGCCGCGGTCGTGCTGGTCCACGAGGTCGCCGAGGTGATCGTGATCGCCAATGGACTTCGGGCTGCCCGTACGCCCCGGAAGGATGCCGTGCCCGCAGCGGGTGTCGCATCACCTTCGGGCCGTCTTGCCGTCGCGGGAGGTGAGCGGTGAGTCGGGCATGCAGCTGTCACTGGCGATGATCGGCGTCGCAGTGCTGGTCCTGGTCGGTTTCCTGGCCTTCAGCAACCGCGACGATGGAACCGCCGTTCCCGGGAGACCAGGGGCGCGAGTTCTGAGCTGCTGGTCCGTGAGGACAGTCCCCGCTTGTCCGACGGGGGTGAAGCGGTGTTCGCCCGGGAGTCCTCTTATCGTCGGATTGCGGCATAGGCATTCCAAGCGGAGCCCGACATCTCGGCCCAGCGGGTCGCGGTGTTGACGTGGATGCCGATGAGGCTGGCGAACACGGCTGGCGGCGTGGTCGAGGCCAGGTGCAGCAGCGCGGTATTCCGGCCGGTGCGCGCGATGATGCCGAGGCGATGCATCCTTCGCATCAACGAAGCGGGATGCAGGTGGGAGCCGGCACTCTTCCCGGTGAACAGCCACCGGACATCGGCCAGGGTGCTCGCGGTGCCGAATAGCTTGGTGACGGGCAGCGCCGTGATGAGGGCGTCCAGTGGTGGGACGAGCAGCAGGGATTCGGGGCCGAGGGCGAGGTAGGTGTCACCGTCGCGGACCTCGATGTCGTCGGTGGTCAACGTGACGATCTTGGCGGCCGGTTGTGCGTAGAGCAGGATCAGGCAGGCCGCAGCGCGGTCTTCGATGCTGGCGCTGTCGGGGTCGTGTAAGAGCGTGCGAGCGGCGTCGGTCTGTGCGCTGGGGTCGGCGTCGTGGGCGGGGTCTTTCTGGCGGACGGGCTCGGGCAGGCGGCAACCCGCGAGGTATCCGTTGCGGGTGAGCCAACGCAGGAACCCGAGGCGCCGGTCGCGGTCGGTAGCGAGCCAGGCGTCGAGATAGCCCTGCGAGCAGCCGCTCAGGGTCTGACCATGCGCGGTGAGGTGGTCGAAGAAGCCCTTGGCAGCCTGAATGTCGCCTTTGCATCGTCCGGTGACGGCGGCGCTGATGTAGCCGTGGCGGTTGGTCTTGGCACGGCCGACGACGTGCCAGCGGGCGTAGCGAATGAGCACCCCGCGCTGTTCCGGGTCGGCGATGTTGGCGAGGGCTTCGGCGGCGTATCGGTGCAGGCGGGCGGCGTTCTCGTCGCGTGGTGGCAGCGCCCCGGTGGCGACGAGCATGGAGCGTAGGTAGGTGACCGAGAACGTCTGCGGCCGGGCGTCGAGGGCATCGTGCGACAGGTCGAGCCGACCTTGGGCGATCTCGGCCAGCAGATGCAGGCTGGGCAGATCGTGCCAGTTGTTCAGCAGTGATCGGGGTTGGCGAAATTCGTTCAGGGCGTCGCGGACGGGTTTGAGCTCGGGGTTGATCGTCCCGTCGGGGCCGCTGAGCGCGGCATCGATCTGTTGGGTGGCTTGGCAGGCAAAGCAGCGGGGCCGGCCGTGGTTGGTGGTGCGGCGGCCGAGGGCCTGCTGGCCGCAGATGGAGCAGTCGATGACCGGCGCCTGGTAGCAGGTCGGGCAGACATCCGGCGTCGTGGCGGTGGCTTTCAGTGCGACCCGTTTGAGGCGGCCGCAGATGCCGCAGGGGCGCCTGGGGTTGCGGTAGCAACGTGAGCAGAGATTCCGCGAGCCCTCGAACTTGCCACCGACTCGGGTGGCCAGCGGGCCGATGCTGCCGCACTCGGCGCAGGCATCGTCGGCGGTGCGGGTTCGGGCGTAGCAGGTCACGCAGAGCGCGCCGCCGTCGCTGGTGCGGGCGTTGACCCGGCGCTGCTTGCCGCAGCCGGTGCAGGCCTCCTGAGGTGAGCGGCGGGCGCGGCAGGCCCGGCATTCGCCCCGGTCCAGGGCGTGGTTCCAGCGCAGGTTCTTCACCCGTCCGCAGCGGAAGCAGTCGCCGCGGACGATCGTGTTCGCCATTCAGCCCATCAGTCCCCGGCAGGCTTGATCACAGCACGGGTCGGACGGTTCTTGCTTGGCTTCGGCGGCGTGGTGCCGGTGGTGCCGGTCTTGCGTCCGCGCCGCGAGTTGGTGGCGACGTAGGGCTCGATCAGGTCGTTGGGGGTGACGTCGAAGATGTCGCAGAGCGCGGCGAGCAGTTGCATGTTCAGCCGCTCGGGCTCACCAGTGACGATCCGGTAGACCTGCGTGGAGGTCATCACCACGCCCCGCTCGGCCAGCAGCGGCACCAGGTCGGTGGTGGCGTTCATGGCGTGCTCGTTCATCACCTTGCGCAGGTGCCAGTGGTAGGCGACGGTCTTCGTCATCAGGATCAGCCTTCCTCGATCGCGGTCGGTGGGGTGAACGCCGCGTCTAGGGCGCGGCGCAGGGTGCGGTTGCGGTAATCGCCGGACACGCCGGTGTAGAGGGCGGTGGTCGATCCCCAGCGGTGGCCGACCTGCTGCTGGACGAACAGCGGGTCGAAGCCGTCCTCGATCAGATGCGTCACATACGAGTGCCGCAGACAGTGCGGGTGCAGCGCGGCGTCGAAGCCGAGGTCGTCGCGATACTCGGCGAACCGCATCCCGATGTAGCTGCCGGTGATCCGTGACTGTCGTTCGGTCGGCCAGAGCATCGCGGCGTCAGCGACGTCGAACAGCGGCAGCACGTCGGTGACGTACTCCTCGATCACTGGCCGGGTCCAGTCGAACACCGCCAGCACCGCCCGGCGGCGGGGCTGGGAGCCCTTCGTCGCCTTGCCCCAGCGGACGTTGCAGACCCCGAACCGGCCGAACTCGGTCGCGGTCGGGTTGCGGGTGAAGTCGTGCAGGTCCAGCATCGTGACCTCGCGGCGGCGCAGCCCGAAGGCGTAGATCATCTTGAACAGCGTCGCGTCGCGGAATACCGACTTCCAGCCCTTCTTACCCCGTGTGCGGGCCTGGTCGACGCGATCGTCGGCGTAGTCGAAGAAGTCTTGGACCTCGCTCCGCGACAGCGGACGTACCGCCGGGCGGGCTTCGTGATCGCCCGTGTGAATCGCGGTGTTCCACTCATGACAGACCTGCACCGGGTGCGTACCGAACAGCTCCTCGCACCGCTCGACCCACCCATAGCGGCGGTCGGTCAGGAAGTCGCAGAACAGCGCGACTGCGTTCTGATAGGAGCGGATCGTGCCGTGCGAGCACGGCCGCTCACCAGAGACCAGCTCGGTCGTCCACTCCTCGACATCGGCCGGCGTCCACTCCCACGGCAGGCTCCCGCAGAACCCGGCGAACCGGCGCACCTGCGCCAATCTCGCCTGGATCGTCTTCGGGTTCAACATCCGCGACGACTGCTGCGCCGACCACCCGGTGAGCATCTCGTCGAAGACCTGCTCCGCCGGACGCAGCAACGACACGTTGCCCGGCCGCAACGCCGTCACCGATCCAGGCCGGGTTCCGTCCTCCAAGTTCACCACAACAGTCTTACATCTAAAGTAAGAAAAGTACATCTAATGTAACGGTCGGCGTGTTTTCACTGGTCACAAGCCACTTCCCAGGCCCAGGTCACCATCCGCTGATACCCTTGCCTGACCAGGGAGTTCGCATGATCCCGGCCGTCGAAGATTACATCTAATGTAATAATTGCTAGTTTCGTTTGACTGTGACGTGGAGGTGGTCGAAGTGGCCTCCGGTGATGGAGGCGGGGTCGTGCATCCCGCCGCCGTTGTAGGGTCGCCAGCCCTCGGCGTCGCGGGTGACGGACCAGATTTGGCCTTGCCAGATCAGGTACTCGACGCCGAGCACGTCGGCGTTGTCCTTCATCCAGTTGGTGACCTTCCAGCCGGCGTCGAGCTGTGCCGGGGTGGGTCGCTGGCCGATCCGGTTGCCGAAGGTGATGTCGCACGCCCGCCCGAGGGGATGCTCGGACTTGGTGCCGGGGCGCGGTGAGTAGCAGCCCCAGCCGGTGTCGGGGAACGCCGCAAGGGTCTGCTGGTAGAGGTGGAGCATGCGGGCGGTGATCTTCCCTGAGCTGGTGGGATCGTCGATGAGCCGGTCGGGGTCTCCATCGACGCCGGTCGGCGTGCCCGCAGTGGTGGTGTTGCAGGCGGTGGGTGATCCGCTGGTCGCTGTCGGCAGGTTCGCGGCCCCGTGCTCGTTGAGCCAGGCGGCGGCGTCAATGGCCTCGCCGTTCGTGCCGCCGGGCCGGACCTCGAAGTGCAGATGCGCGCCGGTGCTCATGCCCGAGGAGCCGACATCGCCGATGTGCTGCCCCGCGCTCACGCGGTCTCCGCGGCGGACGTGGATGCCGCTCTGCCACATATGCGCGTAGGCGGTCGCCACGGTCTTGCCGTCGATGGTGTGCTCGATGACGATCAGGCCGCCGTACCCGCCGGAGAACTCCGCGACGGTGACGGTGCCGTCCGCGGCAGCGAGGATCGGCGTACCGTCGGTGGCGGCGAAGTCGGTGCCGGTGTGCATCTTCCGTTCGCCCGTGATCGGGTGCACCCGCATCCCGAACGGCGAGGACAGCACCCAGGTGCCCTCGGGCAGCGGGAACACCACCCGCGACGACGAGACGGCCGGGCCACCCACGCCGACCGGAGTGCTGCCGCCGTTGGTGAGGGCGGCGAGGATGCTGTCGGCGACGGGCGCGTAGTTGCGGTAGCGGTCGGGATAGGCGGACACCTCCACGGCCTGGGCGGCTTCGCCGGGGTCCATCTGTTGCCAGCCGGGGATGTCGAGTAGGCCGCGCGGTGAGGGGTAGTTCGGTCCGGTCGGCCCGCCGAAGAACGCCCGCGCCTGATACTGCGGGTCCATCAACTCTGCGACGGTGCCCCAGCCCGATTGCGGGCGCATCTGGAACAGTCCGAGTGAGTCGTGGTCGCCGCCGTTGCCGTCGTTCGGGTAGTTCGCCGACTCCGGGTAGGTGTCGGTGTTGGTGAGCATCCGCAGCGTGGACTCGGTGAGCGCGGCCATCAGCGCGATCTTGATTCCCGGCCGGCCCACGTCGATGATGCCGTTGCCAACGGCAATGATCGTGGCCGCGTGCGTGAGCTGCTGACGATTCAGGGTGAAGGTCTCGCCGTTCGCGGTGGTCACGGTGAGCGAGTCCGGGATCGGGCCAAGATTCACGCTCCCGGCAGGGGTGGCGCAGTACGCGGCAGCGGGGTTCATCAGCACCCCGATCCCGAGGAGCGCGGCGGCGGGGGCGAAGAACAGCAGCACCAGAGCAGCGATGGCGGCTTTGCGGAACACGACGCCAACCCCTTCAGCGCAGCGGGTTGTCGAGCTGCGACAGCCGCAGCAGATGGCAGGTCGGATAGGTCGGGGCGCAGACGACGAACACGGTGAACGCGACCGGATGCTCACTGGTGATCGGCTGCCCGTTCCAGACCCCGGCACGGTGGCGAGTGCCCTCGATCGTGACGGCCGTCGTTCCAGCCGCGAGCTGCCCCGGCTGGGCCTGCGCTACCGCCTCGGACCAGGCGTCGGGGACGTACGCGGTGTCGATGGTGAGGTGCTGCCGGGTGGCGTACTGCCGCAACTCAATCCAGGCGTCACGGGTCGGCAGGTACGCGGCCACGTCGGAGGCCAGCCCGGCTTGCTCGTCTCCGCTGGGGTCCCCGACACCGAGGATGGCCGAGGTGTAGTCCAGCGGCCACAGCCCCGAGGCCGTGTCCCAGGCGAACAGCGTTGAGGCGACACCCCGGGCGAAGGTCTCGGGATCGGCGGAACGAGGGAAGGCTGGAACTCGCGGCGGTTGGGGCGTGCTCGGTGCCACGGTCGGCGGTGCCGTCGTGACCGGGCCAGGCTCGGGGTCGGGGTCGGGGCTGGTGTTGCTGCGGGGGCCGGTGAGGAGGCCGTAGACGCCGACGCCAGCGAGGAGCAGCAGGACGATGCCGGCGGCGATGAGGGCGACGAGTCGGCGGCGGTTCCGGGGATCGGTGGGTGCAGGGCTCATGCCGAGCAGGTGCGCACCCGGCACCTCTGCACGTGGTCAGAGTGCGCGGAGGTGTGGCCGCTCCGCCGTGCGTTCGCGGGCGGCTCGGAGTGCGGCGGCGAACCGGACGGTGCCGTCGGTAGTGGCGAGGAAGTTCTCGAACTGCTCGTCGGTCAGTTCACCGGCGAGGGTGTCGGCGTCGTAGTGGGTCCACCAGTTGGTCAGTTCGCCCCAGGTCTGGATGAACGCGCGCAGAGGGTAGCGGACGGGCTGCCCGTCGTCGGCGACGACCGGAAGGGGCCGCGGTGGGGTGCGCTTGCCCTTCTTGATCGACTTCGCCTGGGCCACTGCTGCTTCGGCGCGGGCGTGCAGCTCGGCCTCGCGCCGCTCCCGCGCGGTGGTGTCGGCATCGCGGATCGCTTCGTAGATCGGATGCACCGGATCGCCGGCCTCGATCCGCTCCAGGCCGGCGGCAGCCTCCGCGCGCAACGTCTCGGGCTGAGCGGGGTTGTTGGCAATGTCTTCGAGGTAGCCGACCTTCTCCAGCGTCGTGTGCGAGGCACCGCCGGGAATCATCGCCGCCGCTTGCTCCCGTGCATCACCGAGCGCGCTCGACGGTCCCGCAAATTTTGCGGGACCGTCGTTTCCCGGCTGGTTCTCGCTGCTGAACTGCGTGGCCGACTTCCGTCGGGCGGCGTCTTCGGCCATGACCTGCTTGATCTCGCGGTAGAGGCCGGCGGCTTCGAGCTGGGTGTAGGGCTTGTGGAGCATGTTGTCGTCCTGCTCGGCGAGGAGCTGCCCGAGCCGGTCGGACAGGCCACTGCGCACCCACACGTTGACTGTGCGCCAGCCGAGCTTCTTGATCGCGGCGAGCCGTCGTGCCCCGCACACCAGCACGCCATCGATGGTGATCGTGAGAGGTTGCAGCAGCCCGTCGCGCTCGATGGACGCGGCCAAGGCGTCGATGTCGCCGAGGTCGGCGCGGTGCCGGGTGCCGACGAGGATCGACTCGACGGTGCGGTCGAGCTGGATGCTGCCGATCTGTGGCTCGATCACGACGACTCACCGCCTCCACCACTCGGAGCGGCCAGTGCGAGCGCAAGGATCAGATCGTCGTCGCGGAGCAGCAGGTCGAGCGTTTCGCCCAGCAGCAGCCGGAGCAGGATGCCGCGACCGCTGCTGGTGGCCACGTAAGCCGGGTGCGGGTTCCCGAGCAGCGCCTTCAGCAGCGCGGCCCAGGAGCGGCGCGGCAGGTCGAGCAGTGCCCGCGCGTGCCGATCGCGGCGCAGTGCCTCGTAGGCGGACTGGCGGGTGCCAGCCTTCATCAACGCCCCGCAGACGTGCTCGACAGCGGCACGCGCCGTGTCGGTCGGCCAGTCGAGCAGGCACAGCATCGCGATGGCGTCCTCGGCCGCCGATCCAGCGGACATGCACGCTTGCGCTGACCCGAGACTGTCGCGCGGTTCCGGTTCGAGGTCGCTGGGACGAAGGTCGGTGGTGTGGAACGCGGGATGGTAGTCGGCCAGCGCGGTGTCGCGTTCGGAGAATCGTTCAGGGTCGTGGAACGCCGAGACGTGGGCGCGGCGGGCCTGGTGCACCGAGCAGAGCAGACCTTGAGCGCGTTCCTCGTAGACGCAGGTGATCCGCACGGCGTGGGTGATGATCGCCCACGGATCGTTGGCTTCACGGGTCGAGCGGTACTGCATCGCGTCGAACGCCGCCGTCACCGCTTCCCAGGTGTCGAGCCTGTGTTTCCTCGCGAGCGCGCGGTACTTGTCGGCGGCGAACTCCATCAGGTCGCGGGCCACCGGGTCGTGAACCCAGGCATCCTCGCCGCCCTCGGCGAGGCGATTGAGCAGGGCACGCAGGCCCTCGCCGGTGGTGAAGTCCTCAGCCCCGTCGGCCGTCTGCTCGGTGCTGGTGCTGGTTGGTCTGGTCATGGTGTCGGCACCTCCTGGCAGGCAGGTGCGCACTCGCTCCCACGAGCGCGTCCTGCATGCCGATGCCGTCGCAGCCATGACCTGTCACCACCGTCAACTCATCGAGACCCCGGAGCGGGACACCTGCGAGGCAGGTGCGGTGCTGCACCCGAACGCCGAGATCGGCGGCAACCGCCGGGCGCGATCCCCGAGACGACGAACACCTGCACCGAGCGGGGTGCGGGTGCGGCGTGCCAGCTCGGCCTGGAAGTCGAGACCCCGCCCGGCCGCGTGCGCCGAGTGCCGGGCGATCAAGTCAGTGGGGCGCACCCACTCCACGCCTCGCCCACGAACGAGCGCGTGCCGCTTGTCGTCGCGGGCGACCGGCGCGGCCCGCACCGCCTCCGGCGTACTCATCACTTCGACCGACTCGGGGCGCTCCCGCGGCTCCTCGGGCACCAGCCGTGCGGGATCGGGCCTCGCGGAATCGTTGCGCTGGGGGTTCTCAGTGGTGTTCATGGGATCGTCTCCTCCCGCTCGTCGGCGGTGTCAGTGGTGTCAGTGAGGTGCGCGACGGCGAACCAGCGGCCCACCGTCGACGGATGCACCCCGAGTTCGCGGGCGATCCGCTTGTTCGACCAGCCCGCCTCGCGCAGCTCCCACCCCAGCGCCCGCCGATCCGCCACACCCTCATCGCGACGGTTGGCCTCCATCTCGCCAGGCGGCAGCGCAGGCATCGAATCCGCGGTGTTCGTCGAGAACGAGTCGGCAGTGGCGGGTTCCGCATGGGGGTCGGTGGTGCGGGTGAGAATCACGGTCAGGTGCGTGATGGCCAGCAGCACGACGGGCGGCACCGCGGCGACCGAGGCCGCGAGCATCCTTGGCACGTCGGCGTCCGCGGCGACGACAGCATGAATGGCGTTCGCCGTCACCGACACGAGCGCGCCGCCTACCAGCAGCGCCCACGGATACCAGGCCGAGCGCTGCCCGGCGAGCGCGACGACGGCAACCGTGGCGACGACGATGATGCCGTCCACGATCAGCGGCCACGCCCACGCCTGCCCAGCCCCGATCCCGGAGCGAGCAGCCAGATCGGCCAACGACGTGAACGACAGCCAGAACGCCCCGGCGGCGATGAACACCGTCCCCGCGACCGCCGTCATCGCGGCCCAGCGCCGCCCTCCCGATTCACGCCTCACAGCCCAGCCCTCCCCAAGGCTGCGGACGGTGGGCTCGCCGAGCGACCGAACCACCGACCCGCGCTCTGGCTCCGGCCGCCGGGCGTCACTTCGGATGCGGGCTGGGTGGCTCGGTAGGCGGAGCGCACGGTCGTGGTGATCTCGCGATCACCCAGACCCGCCGACTGTGCCGCAGCACCCAGCGCATCGAGCGCCTCGGCGGGCGAGACGCCGTTCTCTGCGAGGCGGCAGGCAGCCCAGAACAGGCCTCGGTTCCGCTCGCCCTCACCCCGCCCAGCGACCCACGTCGCCAACCGCTCAGCATCCTCATCCATCGAGCCGCTGCTGGCGCGTAGTGGAGCGACGGGGCGCGGGTCGAGGAAGTCCCGCAGACGGGCCGCGTCCACATGACCGACCGAGTGCGCGGCGATGTCCGCGACCTCGTAGCGGCACACACTGCCGTCGATGATTCGCCGGGAGGGAGGAGCGATGATGTAGCCGCCGTCGCCCCGGAAGTCGACGCCCGCGGTGGCTGCCTGCCACGACCGCTGCTCGCGGCCCGGGGTCGCCGGGAAGTACACGTGCGCGCCTCCGGTGGGTGTGCGCACGAGCAGACCCGCGCCATCGACGAGCCCCGCGTCGGTGGCGCGCTGGAACGCCGCGCGGCCGTCGTGGGGGCCGTGGACATCGACATCGACGACGACAACGCCGGATGGAGCGCCGGTCGGGATGCCGATGTTCGCGTTCGGTGTGCGCGACCACCACGCGGCAACCTGTTCCGGGTCGCTGCTCGCATCGAGGAACCCACGGCGGGTCAGCGGACGCTTCCCCTCGACGACGCACGGAAACACGGGCACGCCAGCCGCCGCGAGGCTCCGCGCCGCGAGCCCCAGGCTCGGTGAACGATCCACGCGAATGAGCGCCGCCAGGACATCGAATGCTTCGGGCATCACAGCCTCCGCCCTGCCAGCGCTGGCGCCGACGCAGCACGCGGACGATCGGTCTCCACCGAGTTCGCAGCCGTACGGGAGGTGCGCGGACTGGGAGCGTCGCGTTCGAGTCCGGGCGGGGTGCCGTCGCCGACCTGGAGCGTGTCGAGCTGGTCGAGGATCGCCAGCGCGGTCTTCCGCACCCGCTCGCCGGTGGACTGCACCACCTGGACGGGCTCTTGGCCGTCCACGCGGGCGGCCCAGGTCGAGACGTACGGGATCGTGTACCCGGTGGTGTCCATGCCGTGCGCGGCACCGATCATCAGCGCGACGGACTCGGCTTCGACCTCGCGGATGCCGCGATGCTGACGTGCTTCCTCGTCGTCGGGATCGTGCATCAGCACGTGCGCCAGCTCGTGCGCGAGCGTCTTGACCTGCGCAGCAGGGTCCATGTTCTCCCGCACCGCTACCGTGCGCTCCTCATAGTCGGTCATGCCGTTCGCGCCGGAGATCATCCCCTCGTGTGGCACCCGCAGCACCTCGAACCCCGCGCCGCGAATCTGCCCGGCCAGCCCGTCCCACAGCCCCGAGGGTGCTTCGCCTTCCAGCAGCGTCGGAGCGGGCGGAACTGGCAATGGTTCTCCGTCGGTCTGGGAGGCATCCCACACGTAGGCCGGCCGGGCTCCGACCATCCGCGAGCGCACCACCTCGCCGGCCTTCGGCGTCTCCCTCGGCCCGAGCCGCCGCCACGAGCCCGCATCGGCAGGGGTCGCGGTGGCGAACCGGCCCGTCACGGGCGCGAAGATCATGTAGCCCGGCTGGCCCTTCATCACCTGCCGACCGAGCCCCTGCCACTGCCGGTACCCGGCAACCAGGGTGGGGAAGGGTTCGGGCACGCGGCCTGCCTCGAACGCGGCTTCGTGCTGCACCCAGATCAGCATCGTGTTGTTGAACGACCGCGACCGGAACCGCGCCGCGAAGGCGAGCGCCTGGCGCCAGTCGTCACCCGAGACCAGCGACTCGACCGCGCCGGTCAGCTTCTCGTGCAGCTCGTCGAGCTTCGCCTCTCGCGCCGCGCGGGCGTCCTCGTTCGATGCCATGCTCCGGCCTCCTCTTCGGCGGGCCGCGACGCGGCTGCGCGCGGCGGTACACCTGGCAGGTAGGCGCGAACACCCGCGCCCAGACCGTGAGCTGGACATCGTTCACCTCCTTGAGGCAGCCCGAGCCGAGACCGGGACGCAACATTGAGCATGCTCAAAATGCCCCGGAGTCCTGTTCTAACACTGACCGTTGAGCATGCGCAAGCCTTGATTTGTGCATGCTCAACGAGTACGGTTGAGCATGCACAACCACCTTCTGGGTGGACTACATCGATGCCTTGCCCGTTGCGAAGGGAAGGGGGTCACCGTCATGACCGAAGACGAGAGCCAGGCTGCGGCCGAAGACCTCGCCAAACGTCTGCGGCTCCTGATGGATGTCGCCGTCGCCGAGTCCGGCACGGAGCCGACCTACTCGCAGATCGCCGGCTACCTCCAAGAACGAGGCACCAACCTGTCGCGGTCGCGCTGGACGTACATGGTCAACGGCCACCGCTACGTCCAAGACCCCGCCGTCTTCGAAGGGCTCGCGGAGTTCTTCGACGTGGACGCCGCGTTCCTGCTCGGCGAGGACGGTGCTGCCACTCCCGAGAAGGTCTCTGCGCAGCTCGACCTGGTTCGGTCCATGCGTGCCGCGAAGGTGAAGTCCTACGCTGCCCGCACCCTCGGCGATATCTCGCCGAAAGCACTCCACGCCATCACCAAGTTCCTGGACGAGGAAATGACACACATGCCCGAGCACTGACCGGTACCGCACGATGGAGCCGCCACCGGTCCCTGCTCCCTACAGAGAAGGGGCGAACCGTGAAGATCGAACAGACCGTATCGGCGGCCGTCGCGGGCCTTCAGCTCGGTGATACCTTCACCTTCGACGAGCTCCTCCGCTCTGTCCAGGACCAGCGGCACCGCAGGCTTCGGATCATTGAGCTGGCTGATCTCGACACCCACGACGGCCTCTGCGCGCTCTGGCTGGCAACCGAAACCGACGACCTCGTGCTCCACGCCCGCACCGACTCGACACTCCACCGGCAGCAGTTCATCCTCCACGAACTCGCCCACATGATCCTCGGCCATTGCGAAGGCGATGACTGCACCGTCGACGAGGCACTGCTACCCAACATCCCGCCCTACACACGTGGACGCCTGCTCCGGCGGCAAGACCTCGACAACGAAACCGAGATCGCCGCTGAGTCCCTCGCCGACAAGCTCGCCGCCGGCATCCGAGGATCAGTGTTCGCAGAGTCAGCATTCTCGGAGATATTCGGATGATCCAGACACTCGTCGCGACGCTCATGTGGGCGCTCGTGGCGAGCCTGCTCATCTTCCGCCGCAAACGCACCGACAGGAGCATCACCCACGCCGCCCTCACCATCGCCATAGCGATGACCCTGAATGTCGATGGCATCTACGCGGTCGTCGATCCGCTCCTCGGCGGCACGAACATCGCGACACTGATCGCGGACGCCCTGCTGATGACCGGACTCTTCTTCCTCGGGCGCGGCGTCATGAAGACCGGCGAGTACCGACCCAGGCCCGTCCGCGCCGCCGTCAGCGCACCCGTCCTGCTCGTCGCGCTGCTCGCGATTACCGCATCGTTCCTGTTCATCGACCGTGGCACCACCACGACACGATTCATGAGCGACCTCGGCGCGCAACCAGCAGCAGCGGTCTACTCGATCATCAACTTCAGCTACGGAGCACTCGTCATCGCGACGATGCTCATCCTCGCAGCCCGGCAGTATGGGCACAGCACCGGCATCCAGCGCCTGCCCGCCGCGCTGCTCAGCCTGGGATCAACGTTCGGCGTCGCCCTCTGCCTCGCCGTGATCGTCATGGACATCGCCCACGCCGCCGACCACCTCGGCCTCATGCACGCCATCCAGGCCGTTTACGATCCGCTGTCCGCCCTCACTTTCGTGTTCCTCTGCGCCGGGTTCGCGGTCCAGCCCGCCGTCCGCCGCGCCCAGCACCACACCCGGCAGAGGCAGACCATCGCGTTCACGGCGCAGTTGGAGCCGCTCTGGAACAGGGCGACGCGCGCACGGCCCGGGCTGAGCCAGGCCGATCCCCTCGCCGCCAACAGCGAAGACCCCGAAGGGCACCTCCACCGAGTGATCGTCGAAATCCGCGACGCGATGATCGACCCCCGAGCCACCTTCGACACCAGCCGAACCGAACGCGCCCTGCTCGAACGCGCCGAAAATCACCTCGTCGGAAACGACACCGCCGTCGCGACGACCTTGACCGTCCCGAATGTCGAGGAGCGTGAATCGTGATCGGGCGCATCGCCCTCGGCGGCGGGATCGCGGCAGCAGCAGCCGGCGGGCTCGGGTGGGTAATCGCGCGGCGGCTCACCGCGCCCGCCGGGCCGCGCACCTTCGACCTCCCCGCCCGAGGATTCGAGCACGATGACAACGGCGACCTGATCGTGCTCGACCGCACCGACCAGACCACCGCGCCTGGCATATACAACCTCTGGTTCAAGCACGGAGGCTGGGTCCAGCTCTCCACCGAGATCGTCGATCGCGGACCTACTCGCGTCGGGCGAAGGATCACCGGCACTACACCTGGCCTCACCCCGAGGGCCGGTGACCGCGCTTCGTGGAGCGGCATCTACTACGCCACCCCAGCCGACGCCGGACTCCACGCACGCGACATCACCCTCGCAACCCCCGCAGGACCATGCCCGGCCTGGCGCATCGACGGCGACCCTTCGGTCTGGGCGATCCACATCCACGGCCTCGGCAGCACCCGCGCCGGCACCCTCCGCGGCGTCCGCGCCGCAACCGAACTCGGCTACACCTCCCTCGTCGTCAGCTACCGCAACACCGCAGAAGGGCCGCCAGTCGGCACCGGCAGGTCAACCCTCGGCGACACCGAGACTCCTGACGTTGACGAGGCCATCGGATACGCCGTCCGCCGCGGAGCCCAGCGAATCGTGATCTTCGGCTGGTCGATGGGTGCCGCGATCGCACTCCAGCTCGCCGACCACCCGCGGCACCAGGGACTGATCGCTGCGCTCGTGCTTGACTCACCCGTCTTCAACTGGACCGAAGTCATTAAGACCAACTGCGCACGCAGCGGACTGCCCGCCGCCGCCGGGCACCTTGCGGCCCCGTGGCTCACCCTCACCCCACTGGCACGCACAGTCGGCCTGCCAGGCCGCATCCCGCTCCGCTCGTTCGACTGGACCGCACGAACCGCAGACCTCACCACGCCGACCCTGATCCTCCACGGCACCCGAGACGACTCCGTACCGATCCGGCTCTCACAAGCACTCCGAGACGACCGCCCGGACATCGTCGGGCTAGAGACCTTCGACGCCGACCACACCCTCTGCTGGAACACCGACCCCGACCGTTGGCAGAACGTAGTGGCCACCTGGCTCAAGGCGCATGGCCCGCGCTGATCGGTCAAGCGGAGCGACCACGCTCCGCACCGGTCTCGTTCGGCCACGCCCGGAGAAACCCAACTCAAGCCGTACCTCCGCCGGTATCATCGTGAGTGTTGGCCTGCCTGGGCCATTGAGCGAGGGAGGACCAACGTGGCTGAGCCGTGGCTGTCCGCAGACGACATCGCCGCCCACCTCGGGGTCACCAAAGACACCGTCTACACCTGGATCGCCGAGAAGGCCATGCCCGCCCACAAGGTCGGACGCCTCTGGAAGTTCCAAGCCAGCGAGATCGACGACTGGGTGCGACGAGGTGGGGCCTCATCCTCGACTCACGACGAGGACGCCGGGTAGTCACGTGCGGATCATCAACAACGTCAGCGACCTCCTGGGCGACGATCTCAAAGCTGAGATCGCGCCGGGCTCGAAGGTGCGCATCGCCGCATCGACGTTCTCGATCTTCGCGTTCGAGGCACTCCGCAAGGAGCTTGAGAAGGTCAGCGAGCTGGAGTTCATCTTCACGTCGCCGTCGTTCGTGACCGAGAAGGTAACGGACAAGCTCCGCAAGGAGCGCCGCGAGTTCTTCATTCCCAGCGGGCAGGCCGAATCGAGCCTGGCCGGGTCCGACTTCGAGATCAGGCTGCGCAACAAGCTCACCCAGCGCGCGATCGCACGAGAGTGCGCCGACTGGGTTCGCCGCAAGGTCACCTTCCGCTCGAACGCTACGGGCAACCCGATGCAACAGTTCGCGGTCGTCGATGACAAGGCCGCCTACACCCAGCTCCAGGGGTTCACCACCGCCGACCTCGGCTACGAACGCGGCAACGCCGTGTCGAGCTTCGTGAACCGGCTCGACGAAGCTCCGATGACCGAGCAGTACATGCAGCTGTTCGACCAGATTTGGAACAACCCCGAACAGGTCAGCGATGTCACCCAGGCCGTCCACGACCACATCGCCAGCGTGTACACCGAGAACTCCCCGGCACGTATCTACTTCCTGATCCTCTACAACCTGTTCGCAGAGTTCCTCGACGACATCAACGAGGACGTGCTGCCGAACGACCGCACCGGCTACCAGGAGACGAAGGTCTGGCAGAGCCTGTACAACTTCCAGCGCGACGCAGCCACCGGCATCATCAACAAGTTGGAGACCTACAACGGCTGCATCCTCGCCGACTCCGTCGGCCTCGGCAAGACGTTCACCGCGCTCGCGGTCATCAAGTACTACGAACTGCGCAACAAGTCCGTGCTGGTGCTCTGCCCGAAGAAGCTCGCGGAGAACTGGACGAACTACAACGCCAACCTCACGACCAACATCTTCGCCTCCGACCGATTCAACTACGACGTGCTCGCACATACCGATCTCTCCCGCACGAAGGGTGAGTCGCTCGGCCTGCGGCTGGATCGGATCAACTGGGGCAACTACGACCTCGTCGTGATCGACGAGTCCCACAACTTCCGCAACGCCGACTATGCCGAGGAGAAGGAGTCGCGCTACCAGCGCCTCATGCGCCAGGTCATCCGCGAGGGCGTGAAGACCAAGGTGCTGATGCTCTCGGCCACCCCGGTGAACAACCGGTTCAATGACCTCAAGAACCAGCTCCAGCTCGCCTACGAGGGCGAGTCGGAGAACCTCGCCCAACACCTGAACCTGTCCACGACGGTCGAGAAGGTGTTCTCCGACGCGCAACGCGTGTTCAACGAGTGGTCCAAGCTGGACCCTGAGCACCGCACCACTGACCGCATCCTCCAGATGCTCGACTTCGACTTCTTCGAGTTGCTCGATTCGGTCACCATCGCCCGCTCGCGCAAACACATCCAGGCGTTCTACGACACCACCGAGATCGGCGCCTTCCCGGAACGACGCCCGCCGCTCTCCATCCGCGAGCCGCTCACGGACCTCCCGGACGTGCCCGGCTTCAACGACATCTTCGAGCAGCTCCAGGCACTGACCCTCGCCGTCTACACCCCGCTCGCCTACGTGTTCCCGAGCCGACGCTCCAAGTACGAAGACCTCTACAACGTCACCGCCGGCAGTGCCCGATCCAATCTCGGACAGGCGGGGCGTGAGCAGGGCTTGAAGAAGCTCATGACCGTCAACCTGCTCAAGCGTTTGGAGAGCTCAGTCGATGCCTTCCGCCTCACCCTGCAGAAGATCGAAAACTCCGTCACCCACACGCTCGGACGCATCAGCAACCACAAGGGCAACCTCGCCGACCTCAGCCCCGAACTCGCCGGGCTCGACTTCGATGTCGATGACGAAGACGACGCGAACATCGAGGCGCTGTCGTTCGGCGAGAAGATCAAGATCAACCTCGACGACGTCGACATCGAGTCCTGGCAGCGCGACCTGTGGAACGACCGCGAGACCCTGCGGGAACTTCTCGATGAGATGCGCAAGGTCACCCCCGAGCACGACCTCAAGCTCCGCAAGCTCAAGCAGCTCATCGAGGACAAGGCCCGGCACCCGATCAACGACGGCAACCGCAAGGTGCTCGTGTTCTCCGCCTTCGCCGACACCGCCGACTACCTCTACCGCGAACTTGCTCCCACCCTCGCTGCAGCCGGACTCGACACAGCCGTGATCACCGGCGGAAGCCACGGCGCGAAGGCAACCCTGGGTACGGGCTTGGACTTCCAGCAGGTCATGTCGCTGTTCTCGCCCCGATCCAAGCAGCGCCACCTCACGATGCCACGCGAGACACGCGAGCTGGACGTGCTCATCGGCACCGACGTGATCAGTGAAGGCCAGAACCTCCAGGACTGCGACTACCTGATCAACTACGACATCCACTGGAACCCCGTGCGCATCATCCAGCGCTTCGGCCGCATCGACCGCATCGGCTCCATCAACAGCCAGATTCAGCTCGTGAACTTCTGGCCCGACATCTCCCTCGACGAGTACATCAACCTCAAGGAACGCGTCGAGAACCGCATGGTCATCGCCGACCTCGCCAGCACCGCCGACGACAACGTCCTCACCCTTGAAGACTCCGACGCCGCCTTCCGCAAGGAGCAACTCCGCAAACTCCAAGATGAGGTCATCGAACTCGAAGACGTCCGAACCGGGGTCTCGATCACCGACCTCGGACTCAACGACTTCCGCATGGACCTGCTCGGCTACATCAAGGAACACGGCGACCTCGACACCGCACCCCGTGGACTCCACGCCGTGATCCCCGCAGACCCCAGCAAGGGACTGCGACCCGGCGTTATCTTCGCCCTACGGAACCTCACCGCAGACGAGTCTCTGTTTGCTGAAAAGAGCGGCAACCGAGGCAACCGACTTCACCCGCACTACCTCGTCTACCTCGACGACCAGGGCGAGGTCATCGCGAACCACACGGAAGCCAAGCACCTCCTCGACCTGCTCCGCGCCGGCTGCCGACCCTACGAGGAGCCGGTTGCCGACATCGTCGGCGTGTTCAACGCGGCGACCGGCGAGGGCGCCGAGATGGGCAAGTATTCGGCGCTGCTCACCGACGCGATCCACTCCATGATCGATGTCACCGAGGAACGCGACATCGACAGCCTCTTCACCGGCGGCAGCACCACCGCCCTCACCCAAACCATCGCCGGCCTCGACGACTTCGAGCTGACCGCGTTCATCGCCGTCGTAGACCCCACCGAAGGCGGCGCCGATGACTGACATCCTCTACCGCTGGCCCGAGGCAGCGAAGTTCGGCAGACGCGTGCCCAAAGAGAAGTTCTACGAGCACGGCACCGTCAGCACCGCGGTCCGCGAGAGGTTCATCACCGAAGTCCAACGCATCACCTGGGCCTACAAACTCGCCGAAGCCACGATCAACCTGCCCGGCACACCGACGGTGCCAGAGGTGCAGGTCTTCACGATCGACGCCAAGACTGACGACGTGAGCGAAGCCGTCCTGGGTGCCATCGACAAGGCCATCCCGTTCCCGATCATCTTCGAGATCGCGCGCCACCGCGCCGATCAGCCCGAGACTCGGACGGTCGCGGCGCACAAGCAGCTCGGGGTCGGAACGCCGAAGCTCAGCGCCTACTACTCGACCGGTTGGCAGCCAGGAGGCACGGGGCGGCAGGCCATGCCGACGGCCATCACGCTGCCCGCGCTCTACGCTGCGCTCCTGCAGCCGCTGACGCCGATCACAGCGCGCCCGGGCGAGGAAATGTCAGACGTCGCCGACAGACTGGCCACGGTGCGCAAGCTCGAACGCGAGGTCGCGTCCTTGGAGCGCAAGCTCCGTACCGAGCCACAGCTCAACCGCAAGGTCGAGCTCCGCCGCACACTCAAGACGAAGCAACACGAACTGGAACAGCAGAGGTAACCCGTGGAGAGACTACGCATGACATCACCCGACCTCACGCAGGCCAACATCGACAAGATCGCCGAACTGTTCCCCAGCGTCGTCACCGAGAGTTCAGACGTCGACGGCAACCCCGCGCGAGCGGTCGACTTCGACCTGCTGCGTCAGGAACTCAGCGACCACATCGTTGACGGGCCACAGGAGCGGTACCGTCTCGACTGGCCCGGCAAGCGTGCCGCCGCCTTCACTGCGAACGCTCCGATCGCCAAGACTCTCCGGCCCGTGCGGGAGGAGTCGGTCGACTTCGACAACACGAAGAACCTCTTCATCGAGGGCGACAATCTCGACGCCCTCAAGCTGCTCCAGGAGTCCTACCTCGGCAAGGTCAAGCTGATCTACATCGACCCTCCGTACAACACTGGCAACGACTTCGTCTACGAGGACGACTTCGCCGAGTCGAACGTCGACTACCTGGAGCGTTCTGGGCAGACACTCGCATCAGGTGAACGTCTCGTGGCGAACCCGGAGTCGAACGGGCGCTTCCACTCGGATTGGCTATCGATGATGTACCCGAGGCTGAGGTTGGCGCGGAACTTGCTCTCTTCCGATGGATTCATATTCATCAGCATCGACGAAGGCGAACAAGCCGCCTTGCGTCACATCTGTGATGAGGTCTTCGGGACCCCGAACTACGTCACAACGATCATGTGGCGTCGCAAGCGCGAAACGTCGAATGACTCCAAGAACGTCGCGATCCAGGGTGAGTACATTCTTGTTTACGCACGCTCAGCGGAGGGAGCTCTCGCACTTGAGCCCCTGGCCGAGGATTACGTTGCTGCGTCGTATCGCGACCCGACCTCTGAGTTTCCGGAAGGACGCTGGCGAGGGGTACCTATTACGGTTTCCAAGGGGCTGAAGGGCGGCGGATACGATTACTCGGTCGTGACCCCGTCCGGTGACGAGATTTCCAGAACATGGGCCTATCCCCGCGAGAGTTTCGAGAGATTGGCTTCGTCGGGGCGACTCTACTGGGGTGCAAATGGAGCCGGTGTTCCTCAGCGAGTGATGTACGCGCACGAAAGCCAAGGGCAGCCGACGACGAACTACTGGGATGCGACCGGCTCGAACAAAGAGGGCAAGAAGGTAATCCTGGACCTGTTCGGAGAGGCGGTCTTTGACACCGTCAAGCCAGTCTCTCTCCTCCAACGGATCATCGGACTTGCGAGCGTCAAGGACTCGATCGTCATGGACTTCTTCGCAGGATCGGCAACTACCGCGCATGCGGTATTGGCCGCAAATGCCATTGATGGCGGCACGCGCCGCTTCATTGTGGTTCAGCTCGATGAAGTGGTGAGCCAGGATTCCACGGCAGCACAGAATGGGTACGGCGTGGTCTCCGAGATCAGCCGAGAGCGCATCCGTCGCGCGGGCGTCAAGCTCAAGAGCGACGCCGGCGTTCTCCAAGACCGGATTGATGTTGGGTTCAGAGCGCTCCGTGTGGATACAACGAACCTGGCCGACACGTCCATCACCGCTGACGAGCTCGTGCAGACAGCCCTGCTCGACGTTGTCGGCAGCGTGAAACCTGACCGCACAGGCGAAGACCTCCTGTTCCAGGTCCTTCTCGACTGGGGCTTGGAACTCACGATGCCGATCAAGAAGGAGACCATCGATGGCTTCGAGGTGTACGACGTTGAGGAGGGTGCGTTGATCCTGTGCACACGTCCGCGTGAGGCGCGCGATCTCTCTCTCTCTCTCTCTCGGGCTGCCGCGGCCATCGCGGAGCGTCAGCCGCTTCGTGTCGTGTTCCTCGACGAAGACTTTGCGGACGACGCGGAGCGCATCAACGTCGGGCAGGTGTTCAGTGAACGCTCGCCACACACTGAGGTCAAGACCATATGACCGTCGCTCGCTGGTCGGTGGTGCGTGATGGAGAAGCGCACTCTGCATTCCCCCGACCTCACCGCTCGCAACATCGAGCGGATTGCCGACCTGTTCCCGCAGGTCATCACCGAGTCGCGAGACGCGGAGGGCAACGTGACCCTCGCCGTTGACTTCGATCTTCTCCGACAGGAACTCTCTGACCACGTCGTCGAGGGTCCGCAAGAGCGGTACCGGCTCGACTGGCCAGGCAAGCGTGCTGCCGCCTTCACTGCCAACGCGCCGATCGCCAAGACCTTGCGTCCCGTTCGCGAGGAGTCGGTGGACTTCGACACCACGAAGAACCTCTTCATTGAGGGCGACAACCTCGACGCGCTCAAGCTGCTCCAGGAGTCGTACCTCGGCAAGGTCAAGCTGATCTACATCGACCCGCCCTACAACACCGGCAACGACTTCGTCTACGAGGATGACTTCGCGGAGACGAGCGCTGAGTACCTGGCCCGTTCGGGCCAGACCTCGCAGGCGGGCGACCGCCTCGTCGCGAACACCGAGGCAAACGGCCGCTTCCACTCTGACTGGCTGAGCATGATGTATCCCCGCCTCAAGCTCGCGCGCAATCTGCTGATGGACGACGGCTTCATCTTCATCTCAATCGATGACCATGAGGTCGCGAATCTGATGCGGCTGTGCGAAGAGGTCTTTGGTGCAGAGAACGCCATTGCAACGTTCGCGTGGCAGAAGACCCTGACTAGACGCAACGATGCAACGTTCGTCTCGAATGCCCACGAATACGTGGTCTGCTTCGCTCGCAATGCTAACGCTGCGTACTTCAACAAGGTTGAGACGGATGATAAGCAACGGGCAACATATACGAATCGCGACAACGATCCTCGTGGCGACTGGCTCGCCGTCCCGTTCCATGCTCCCAACATCCGACCAAATCTGACCTATCCCATCACCACCCCTTCTGGGCGGGTGCTCATGCCGCCGTCAGGGCGGTGTTGGAGCACGACGCAAGATCAGTTCGAAGAGCTTCGACGGGATGATCGGATTTACTTCGGCAAGAACGGCGATGGAATGGCCCAGCGGAAGAAATTCTGGTCTGAGCGCGAGCTTGGCATGGTGCCATGGACATGGTGGCCGCACGATGAGGCCGGCGAGAATCGTGGAGCCACCAAGGAGATCAAAGACCTGTTTGACGGCGAAGTTGTCTTCTCGGCCCCGAAGCCGACGCGCCTCATCCAGAAGATAATCGAGCTCGTGCCGAACGAGCCGGGCGATGTCGTGCTGGACTTCTTTGCCGGTTCAGGAACTACCGCCGATGCCGTCCTTCGGTGGAACGCCACTGGGAAGTCTCCGTGGTCGTTCGTGCTTGTTCAGGCGGATGAGCGATCTGATCCCAAGTCCGTCGCTGCTGGGCTTGGATACGCAGACCTTGCTTCGATTTCTCGCGAGCGCGTCAGGCGCGCGGCACGCGCTGTGAAGCAAGCAGAGGGGCTGATCGATACCCCATCTGATCTTGGTTTTAGGGCGTTTCGGGTTGACGGAAGCAGCCTTCTGGACGTGCTGCGAACTCCTGACGAGACCGACCAACTCGGTCTCAGTGCCTTGGAACTGAGCATCGACTCTGACCGCTCCGAGGAGGACCTGCTGTTCCAGGTACTGCTCGATTGGGGCCTTGAACTGTCGCTTTCACTTGTGCGTGAGGCGATTGACGATCGGGAGGTGTTCTCTGTCGATGAGGGCGCGCTGATCGCCTGCTTCGCGGACTCTGTGACTCCCGAGGTCGTGCGAGTGATCGCCCAGCGTGGCCCGCTGCGCGCGGTCTTCCGCGACGATGCGTTCGAGTCCGATGCTGCGCGCATCAACGCTGAGCAGGTGTTCCGTGAGGTGTCACCCGCGACCGAGGTAAGGACGATCTGAGGAACGACATGACCCTGACGAACGACGAACTCACCGAGCTCCTCGACCGGCTGTTGGCTGGTTGGGAGAACGAGGTTGTCGAGTTCAAGGAGGCTGCGCGTCAGTTCTCTGCGGACAAGACCGGTGAGTACGTCTCGGCGCTGAGCAACGAAGCGAACCTACGCGGACTCGCCTCGGGGTGGCTCGTGTTCGGCGTCTCGAACACTCGGCAGGTCGTAGGCACAACGCATCTCATCGATGTGCAGCAGCGTCAGACCTTGAAGCACCACATCCATCAGTCCATCGACCAAGGGCTGACCGTGCGCGAGGTCTACGAGGTCACGCACTCGGGCAATCGCGTGGTGCTTCTGGAGGTGCCGGCTGCGCCTGGCGGCATCCCGATCTCGTGGAAGGGTGACTACGGAGCTCGTGCCGGCGAGAGCCTGGTGCCGCTCTCCCTGGAAAAGTTGGATGAGATTCGGCGGCAGACTATCAGTGCCGACTGGTCGGCGGTCGTGGTTCCTGACGCCACGCTCGCTCACCTCGATCCCGCGGCGATCACCCGCGCACGACAGGGGTTCACCGAACGGTACGCCTCCCGTATCCCTCCCGCCGACATCGACTCATGGGATGACGCGACGTTCTTGGCCAAAGCGAGGTTGACCCGCGATGGTCATATCACGCGAGCCGCGCTCCTTCTGCTCGGTGCCGACACCTCGACGCATCTGCTGACCCCGCACCCGGCGCAGATGACCTGGAAGCTCGTTGGCGAGCAGCGGGCGAACGAGCACTTCAGGCTGCCGTTCCTGCTGAACACCACGGCGCTCGCGAAGCGCATCCGCAACGTGCAGCTCCGGCTCCTGCCGCCAGATGAGTTGATCTATCGAGAGATCAGCAAGTACGACGAACGCAGCCTGCTCGAAGCGCTCTACAACTGCATCGCGCACCAGGACTACACGCGAAACTCTCGGATCATCGTCACCGAGCATGCCGACCGCATCGTGTTCGAAAGTGTGGGCGAGTTCTTCGACGGCGCACCCGATGACTACGCCCTGGACGAGCGCACCCCGCGGCAGTATCGCAACCCGTTCCTCGTGGAGGCGATGACGGAGTTGAACCTCATTGACCAGATGGGCTACGGAATCCACCGGATGGTGCAGGACCAGGTCCGTCGCTTCCTGCCGCTGCCCGACTACGACCTCAGCACCGCCGGCGAGGTGAAGCTCACGATCCCGGGCGCGGTGATCGATGAGTCCTACTCCCAACTGCTCATGGTCCGAACCGATCTCTCCCTCGAAGATGTACTCGCTCTGGACCGAGTGCAGAAGGGGCTCGACATCAGCGAGAAGGCTGCCCGCCATCTGCGCAGAGTCGGGTTGATCGAGGGCCGCAAGCCCCACCGCCGGATCACCCCTCGTGTGGCAGCGGCAACGGGAGCGATGGCCGACTACATCCGCACCCGACCCCAAGCTGACGCGCACTACGCCGCCCTGCTGACTGACTTCCTCCGCGCGCAGGGACACGCAGACCGCGGCGACGTGGAGGCACTGCTCCGGCCCGCACTCAGCGAGGCACTCACCGAGCAACAGAAGGCCACCAAGATCACGAACCTGCTGACGAATCTGCGACGCCACGGCGTCATCGTCAACCGCGGTACGCGCACGAAGCCACGATGGGAGCTTACTTTCACAGGCGACGAAGGCGTGCAGTTCGAGCCCTCTCGCAAGAAGGATGACGACACCAGCGGGACCGCTAGAGGGCCAGGATCAGCGTGAACACGCGCATCCACACGGCCCGCAACCTTCTAGCAGCGGTGACGAACAGCGTCGGTTGCAGAAAGAAAGACACTCGATGAAGCTCCAGTTCAAGGTCCAGCAGTACCAGACCGATGCCGTCGATGCTGTCGTCGAGACCTTCGCCGGGCAGCCGAAGCATGACGGCGTCTCCTACCGGATCGACCCCGGCAAGGTCCGCCCTGTGACGGCCCCGGCGCTGTTCGAGGCAGAGGAGCGCCCCGACGCCGGTCTGCGCAACGCTGAGATCGTGCTCTCGGGCGCGCAACTGCTGGAGAACGTGCACGCGGTGCAGCGGTCGCGGAACCTCCCGCTGTCGGCCAAGCTCGCGTCTAGCGCTGCCGCTCCCGGCGCGCCGAACCTTGACGTGGAGATGGAGACCGGCACGGGCAAGACCTACGTCTACATCAAGACGATCATGGAGCTGCACAAGCGGTACGGCTGGTCGAAGTACATCATCGTGGTGCCGTCGGTCGCGATCCGCGAGGGCGTGAAGAAGTCGTTCGACGTGACCGCCGAGCACTTCCAGCAGCTCTACGGCACCAAGCCTCGCTCGTTCATCTACAACTCCTCCCAGTTGCACGAGTTGGAGCGGTTCAGTTCGGATGCCGGTGTGCAAGTGATGATCATCAACATCCAGGCGTTCAACGCCACCGGCAAAGACAACCGCCGCATCTACGACGAACTGGACGACTTCCAGTCCCGCCGTCCGATCGACGTGATCAGCGCCAACCGTCCGATCGTGATCATCGACGAGCCGCAGAAGATCGGAGCGCCCAAGTCGCTTGAGGCGCTGTCGCGGTTCAACGCGTTGATGCTGCTGCGGTACTCCGCCACGCACAAGGTCGATCACACCAAGGTGCACCGCCTCGACGCGCTGGATGCCTACAACCAGAAGCTCGTGAAGAAGATCGCTGTGCGGGGTATCACCGTGAAGGGACTCGCTGGATCGACGGCCTACCTGTATTTGGATGCCATCGAGATCGCTAAGGGTGCCAAGCCTCGGGCGCGGGTCGAGATCGAGGTACAGACGGCCTCGGGTATCAAGCGGCAGGTCAAGCGCCTCGACATGGGCGCCAACCTCCACGATGTCTCCAACGGGATCGAGGCATACAAGGGCCTGTTCATCACCGAGGTGGACGCCAACCGTGACGTGATCGAGCTGAGCAACGGCGACGTGGTCGTAGCGGGGCAGCTCGCCGACCGGGATGTCACCGAGGAGACCAAGCGGCGCATCCAGATTCGTGAGGTGGTCCGCGCGCATCTGGACAAGGAGCGCGAGCTGTTCAGCCAGGGCATCAAGGTGCTTTCTCTGTTCTTCATCGATGAGGTCGCCAAGTACCGCGACTACAGCCGCGAGGACACCCTCGGCGACTATGCGCGCATGTTCGAGGAGGAGTACGCCGCGATCCGCGACGAGGTACTCGGCGAACTCGCCATCGACACGGCCACTGAGGAGTACCAGAGCTACCTGCGCCGTGACGACGTGCACCAGGTGCACGAGGGCTACTTCTCCATCGACAAGAGGACCAAGCGCCAGATCGACGGCAAGGTCTCCGGCCGGGGTGACGACAAGGGTCAGTCCACCGACACTGACGCCTACGACCTGATCCTCAAAGACAAGGAACGCCTGCTGTCGTTCGCCGAACCCGTCCGGTTCATCTTCTCCCACTCCGCGCTGCGCGAGGGCTGGGACAACCCCAACGTGTTCGTCATGGGCATGCTCAAGAAGAGCGACAACACCGTCTCCCGCCGCCAGGAAATCGGACGTGGCCTGCGCCTGGCCGTCGACCAGCACGGCGAGAGGATGGACAACCCCGTCACAGTGCACGACATCAACGAGCTGACCGTCGTCACCGACGAGTCCTACACCGACTTCGTGACCGGCCTCCAACGCGAAATCTCCGAGTCGCTCGCCGCGCGTCCGCGCAAGGCCAGCGTCAAGTTCTTCGTCGGCAAGACCATCCAGACACTCTCGGGCGAGTCGGTCATCGAGGAAGCTGTCGCTCAGGCGCTCTACAAGTACCTGGTCAAGAACGACTACGTGAACGACGACGACACCATCTCTGACGCCTACAAGCAGGCCAAGGAAGACGGAACCCTCGCCGCGCCGACTTCTGAGGTGCTCCTGCCGGTGATCGACTTCGTGTGGCCGCTGATCGATGTGCTCTACCTCGACCTGCCGGTGCCGACCGATGACCGCAAGCCGAAGAAGATACCGCTGAACGAAGCCAACTTCGCCCGCAAGGAGTTCCAGGCCCTGTGGGGCAGGATCAACCATCGCGCCGTCTATCAGGTCGAGTTCGACTCCGACGAGCTGATCCGCAAGGCCATCGGCCACCTCGACAAGCACCTCAACGTCGCGGCGCTGCAATACGTCGTGCAAGCTGGCCAGCAGCGCGAGCAGTTGGAGGCTGACGACCTGACCAGCGGCGCCGGCTTCGCGGTACAGACCACGCAGACGCACACCGAGACAGTGAGTGCTGGCTCGCAGGTGAAGTACGACCTGCTGGGTGAGATCACGGAGAAGACCCAGCTCACACGTCGCACGGTTGCGGCGATACTCCGCGGCGTCACGCCAGAAACGTTCGCCAAGTTCCGCCTCAACCCCGAGCAGTTCATCACCGAAGCGGCCCGACTCATCAACGAACAGAAGGCCACGGTCATCGTCGAGCACCTCGCTTACGACGCGCTCGAAGACCGCTTCGACTCAGCGATCTTCACCGAGAACCAGACCGCCCAAGACTTCTCGAAAGCCGGATCGAAGCTCAAGAAGCACGTCTACGACTACGTGGTCACCGACTCTAAGGTTGAGCGCGAGTTCGTCACCGAACTCGACACCAGCCACGAGGTCGCCGTCTACGCGAAGCTCCCGCGAGGGTTTTTTATCCCCACACCGGTCGGCGACTACAACCCGGACTGGGCCATTGCGTTCACCGAGGGCAGCGTGAAGCACGTCTACTTCGTCGCCGAGACCAAGGGCTCGCTGTCCACTCTCCAACTGAAGGGCGTTGAGGACGCGAAGATCGAGTGCGCCCGCAAGTTCTTCGCCTCCCTCAGCGAGAAGAACGGTAATGACGTCACATACGACGTGGTGACCGACTACACCGAGCTGATGCAGCTCGTAACGGCGTAGGGAGCCACGGTGGCGATTGAGCTCTACTTCTCACAGCATTTCGGAGTATCGCCGAAAGTTCTGGAGGACTACGGTGCCTTCGACATCAGCCTCGCTTCGGACCTGCCGCTCTTCATCGACCCCTTTCTCCTCTTCAACAGCCAGAAGTCGGAGTATCGCGATCTTCACGAAGGAATGATTCGCTACCTGGTCTTCCTTCGCGACCGGGCGACTCCCGACCTAGATCCGGGGCTGATCAAGTCCTGGTACATGTTCCAGGAGGTGAAGCAGAACTGGCTCGGATTCACGGTGCTCGGCAACTCGGGTAGTGGGCTCGGCAAGGATTTTGCCCGCGCGCTCCACAACTCTCTTGGCTCGATACTGAAGGGGTTCGGGTCGGAGTCGATCACCAAGGGTGCTCACTTGGAGAAGCTTGCGCTCATCAAAGAGGGCGTCGGACGTGACAACATCAGCGACTTCACGACGAACCTCATCAAGGGTTATCTGCTGGAGTACACGCAGGCGTTCGCCCAGGCGCATCTGTCGTCCGACCAGCGCGGCACGTTCTCGGTCGCTCGCGCGGTCTTCAACTACGAGACGGAGACCTGGGAATCGCGCCTGTACGACCTGCCCGCACTCCGCGACGACTACGTCCTACTCACCCCAGCCGACATGCTCACCAAGGACGACACTTGGATCAGTCGCTCTGACCTGGTGCGCGAGTTCAGCAGCATCCCCGACGCGATCGAGGATGATCAGCTCCGCGCGCAGGTCAACAACTACCTCTTCAAGAAGTTGAGTGACAACCCCACGAAGAAGGAGTACTCGGACTTGGCAGCCGCGGCGATCCTCCAGTTCCCGGAGGTCATCGACTACTACATTCGCCAGAAGGAGAACACCGGGGAGCAGGCAGTCGGCCTCAGTGCAAAGAGACGGCAGGAGGTCTTCGAGGTTCTCGTGCGGATGGTGCAACAGGTCGTCGAGGACATCCGCACCAACACCACGCTCTACCAGACGTCGGTCAACAGCTACGACGAGGCGCTCGCTCGGGCGATGGGCTTCAAGCAGTACGTCGAGAACCAGGACGGTCACCGACTTCTCAACCGTCCCGGCCACGAACGTCCCCTCGCGACGGAGAAGGAAGTCCAGCTCTTCTTCGGCCTGATCTTCTTCGGTAGCGAGTTCGACGTGAACCGCGAGGTAAACAACGGGCGCGGGCCGGTGGACTTCAAGGTGAGCAAAGGGGCCATCGACAAATCGCTCATCGAGATCAAGCTCGCCAGCAACAGTCAGCTGAAGCGAAATCTCCAGAATCAGGTCGCGGTCTACGAGAAGGCCAACGGCACTCGCACCTCGGTCAAGATGATCATCTGCTTCACAGATTCCGACGTTGCGAAGGTCGATGCCGTCCTGAAGGAACTCGATCTCCGCGGTGAGAGGTCTATCGTCGTCATCGACGCCCGCGCAGACAACAAGCCCTCGGGGTCAAAGGCTTGAGCCGCTTCGACTGCTCGTGGGCCTGTCACCGCAGCGCCGAGAGTGCCTGCGCAGCCTGTAGCGGCAGCACTCCATTGCCGAGCGCGGTGATCTGCTGGTTCTGCGTCAGGTCGCCGGAGCCGGTGACCCATCCGCTCGGTAAGCCCATGAGCCACTCCACGAACGCCGGTGCTGGGCGCGGGCCGTCAGCGTCGTTCAGGAGGGCTGGCGCGGGCGCTGGCCGTCCGGTGATGTGTTCCCAGCGGGCGACGGCGTCGGCGTAGCGTCCCCAGCGCTGAACAGTCCGTCGATCAGGGACCACAGCGTCTCCGATTCGGCTCTCCTGTTCGGTGAGCCAGCGGGGCCGTGGAGCGCGAAGTCGATGATCTGGTGCGACAGCGCGATCGTCCCTCGTCTCGCTCGCACCTGGTCGAGCGTTTCTCCGCCGCGTGATGAGTCCGTCGCCAGTGGGGTGCGGAACAGTGCGCCGGGCGAGGGCGAAGATGCGGAAGCGTTGGTGAGGAGCGCCGACAAGGGAAGCCGGTAGGCCGATCCATCGTGCATCCAGCCGCAGGTCGGCCAGATCGCCGAGAACGGCGCCGAGAGCCCGTAGAGGTCGAGTTGCGTTGTCTCCCAGGTGCCACGGGTCGGGTTCCAGGCCGCGAAGGGTTGCGCCGTCGGGGGTTGCATCGCTGGGGTTGCGTCGTTCATGGTCGTCTCCTTCTGCGGGTGGCCGTGTCGCTGGTGAGGACAGCAGCCCGCGGACGTTCTCGATGACGACCCATTCGGGCTGGAGAGCATCGATGGCTGCGGCCATGTGCGCCCACAGGCCCGAGCGCGTGCCGGGTGCCAGGCCGGCGCGCTTGCCGACGGTGGAGACGTCCTGGCAGGGGAACCCGCCGATGAGGATGTCCACGGGCTCGACCTGGCTCCAGTCGATGGTCGTGATGTCGCCGAGGTTCGGTGCGGCTGGCCAATGGTGAGAGAAAACGCGGGCGACCGGCGCGTTGAGTTCGGAGAACCACACGGTCTTGGCGTTGAAGACGTGCTCGACAGCGAGGTCGAGGCCGCCGTAGCCGCTGAACAGCGACCCGATCCTGAGCCCTGATTCGCCGGGATTGAGGTCGTGCATGAAGTCTGCTCCGGTGACGGTCGTCCCCGGCATCCGTGCCTCATCGAGAACTGATGCCGAGCTGGTCACCTGTCAGGTGCACGACTCCGACACGCGCCTGCCGCTCAACCGAGCCCCGGGCGACACCGCCGGGCGCCCCATCTCCGGCCTCAGCGCCGACCGCCCTCCGAGGTCACACGCGTCTTGCAGGTCGAGGCTGAGCCAGGCATTACCGCCGCAGAAGTCACCGGGCGAGGGTGCTCACCTCACCGGCAGGAGCGGAGGTGAGTATGACGGTTTCGATGCGTGTGATGTCGGCGGGTGATGGCTACAAGTACCTGCTCAAGACGGTCGCGGCCGCCGACGGCGACAGGCCGCTCTCGACGCCGCTGACTCGCTACTACATGGAGGAGGGCACACCGCCCGGTCGCTGGCTCGGCACGGGCGTTGCGGCCCTCGGCAAGGGCGAGATTCAGGTGGGCGACCGAGTATCGGAACACCAACTCCAACTACTGATGGGCACGGGCTGTGATCCGATCACTGGCGACAAGCTCGGCCTGGGCTTCCCGGCGTACAAGAGCCAGGACGAGCGGATCGAGGCACGGATCGCCGGCCTCGAACCGACGACGACGCCCGGCGCCAAGGGAGAGGCCATCGCGCAGATCGTTGCCGAGGAGACCGCCCGGAGCACGAGGCGTGCGGTGGCGGGCTTCGACTTCACCTTCTCGATTCCGAAGTCCGCGAGCGTGTTGTGGGCCGTCGCGGACGCCGGAGTGCAGGCGCTCATCGGAGAAGCACATCATCGAGCGGTTGCGGAGGTGGTTGCGTTCATGGAACGCGAGGTTGCAGCCACACGTACCGGCGCAACCGCCGGGGACGGCGCGGTTGCGCAGGTCGATGTCACAGGGCTGATCGCGACCGCGTTCGATCACTTCGACTCCCGTGCGGGCGACCCCCACCTCCACACGCACGTAGTCATCAGCAACAAGGCCAAGACCGTACTCGACGGGAAGTGGCGCTCACTCGACGGCAGACCGATGCACGCCGCCGTCGTCGCGCTCTCCGAACTGCACGAAGCCGTGTTCGCCGACCACATGACGCGCACCTTCGGCGTCTCCTGGGAGGCGCGCGAGATGGGCCGCGACCGGAACCCCGCATGGGCGATCACGGGAGTCCCAGAAGAACTGGTCACAGAGTTCTCTACCCGCGCCCGCCACATCGACGCGGAGAAGAATCGCCTCATCGACGAGTACGTCGCTCAGCACGGACGCCAACCATCGAACGCGACGATCCTCAAACTGCGAGCCCAAGCCACACTCGCGACTCGCCCCGAGAAGCAGGTCCGATCCCTTGCTGACCTGACTGCCGAGTGGCGAACGCGAGCCAGCAAGACCCTGGGCCATGACGCGACGTCGTGGGCACGCGCGATGACCGACAACGACAAGCCGCTCCTGCTGCGGGCGGATGATGTGCCGCTCGATGTGATCGGGGAGCTTGGGCATTCAGTCGTCGAGGTCGTCGGCGAAAAGCGTTCGACCTGGCGACGGTGGAATCTCATGGCCGAGGCATCCCGGCAGACGATAGGCTGGCGGTTCGCCACCATGCGGGACCGGGAAGCTATCGTCGCGATGGTCGCCGATGCCGCCGAGCTCGTCTCGCTTCGGTTGACACCGCCTGTACTCGCGACCTCGCCGGTCGTGTTCCGCCGGCCCGACGGGACCTCGGTGTTCCGGCCGAAGAGCTCGACCGTGTTCACCTCCGAGTCCCAGCTCGCTGCCGAGGACAGACTCCTCGAACGAGCAGCGAACCTGACCGGGCCGACGGTGCCGCTTGCCACGGTCGAGAAGATCACGTACAGACCCGACGCGGATGGTCGGATGCTCGGCGATGACCAAGCCGATGCCTTGACCCGGATCGCGGTGTCGGGTCGGATGCTCGATGTCCTCGTCGGTCCCGCGGGGGCGGGCAAGACAACCGCTATGAACGCGCTCCGCCGCGCGTGGGAAGCCGAGCACGGCTCCGGGTCCGTCGTCGGGCTCGCGCCGTCAGCGGTCGCTGCCCAGGTTCTCGCCGACGACCTTGGAATCGCGACTGAGAACACGGCGAAGTGGTGGCAGAACCACCTCGTCCACGGCACCACGTTCGAGGCGGGACAGCTCGTCATCATCGACGAAGCGTCCCTCGCCGGCACCATGTCACTGGACCGCATCAGCCACCTCGCCCAGGACGCCTGCGCGAAGGTGCTGCTGGTCGGCGACTACGCGCAACTGCAATCCGTGGATGCGGGCGGTGCGTTCGCGATGATCGCCCGAGACCGGGCCGATACCCCCGAACTGGTCGATGTTCACCGCTTGACCCACGCCTGGGAGAAGACCGCTTCACTCGAGCTTCGTCACGGGCGTACGGCGGCTATCGACACCTACCTCGCCCACGAGCGCATCACCGACGGCGGCGTCGAGGCCATGACCGATGCCGCCTACAACGCATGGCGCGCCGACCGCGACGCGGGACTGGTATCGGTACTGATCGCCGAAACCCACGAAGACGTGACCATGCTGAACGGTCGCGCGCGCGCCGACCTGATCCTCAACAAGACGCTGAATCCCGACCGTGAGGTCGAGCTGCGCGACGGCACCGCCGCCGGCGTCGGGGACACCATCATCACGCGCCTCAACAACCGGAACCTCCGCACCCTGGCCGGGCGGGACTGGGTGCGCAACGGCGACATCTGGACCATAACCGCAGTCGGCGACGACGGGACCATCACCATCGCGCGCGACTACGGGACCGGCACCACTGTCCGCGACGACGGAACTATCAGGGCTCGCAGGCGTGGGCGCAGGTTCGGCGGCAGCATCGTCCTCCCAGCGGCGTATGTGGATGAGCATGTCGATCTCGGCTATGCAGTCACCGCCTACCGCGCCCAAGGCATCACGACCGACACCGCGCACGTCCTGGTCGAACCGACCTCGACGAGAGAGACCTTCTACGTCGCGATGACCCGAGGACGGCACGCGAACCACGCCTACGTGACCCTCGACCGCGCCGACGACCACGCGCAGCCACACCCCGGCGACGACCCGCACGCCACCGCACGAAGCGTGCTCTACGGCGTCCTGCAGCACAGCGGGGCCGAACTCTCGGCGCACGAGACCATCGTGGCCGAACAGGAACTTTGGGGCTCGATCGCCCAACTCGCCGCCGAGTACGAGACCATCGCAGCCGCAGCCCAACACGACCGCTGGGCCACCCTCATCCGCGCCTCCGGGCTCACCGACGAACAGGCCGAGAGCGCCATCGAGTCCGAAGCGTTCGGCCCGCTCGCGGCAGAACTCCGACGCGCCGAAGCCAACCACCACAACGTCGAAGCGCTGCTGCCGCGCCTCGTCGCCGCGCGTGGGTTCGGCGACGCCGACGACATCGCCGCTGTCCTCCACTACCGGGTTGAGCGGGCGACCGCGCGTCCCGCAGGCTCAGGCAGGACACGCAAGCCATCGCGGCTCATCGCCGGCCTCATCCCGCAGGCGCATGGAGTCATCGACGCCGAGATGCGAGCCGCTCTCGACGAGCGAGAAGCACTGATCGAGGCGCGCGCCGACGCCGTACTCGATGGCGCGCTGACCGTGAGCGCGCCGTGGACGAATGCTCTTGGGGCGCCGCACGCCGAGCGACGACGAGCCGCGACCTGGCGCAAGGCTGCCCGGGTGGTCGCGGCCTACCGAGACCGCTACCGCCTCACCGACGACACACCCTTCGGCACCGCGCCAGAGTCTGCCGCGCAGAGGATCGACGCTGCGAGGGCGCGATCCGCGCTGACGCAGGCGACCGAAGTCGCAGGTACGCGCACAGGACGTAGCATGCCCCAGCCGGTCGAGCACAGATCGCCCGGCCGCTCGCTGTAAGTCCTGTGGCAGGCGGGCGACCTGCGGAGGATAGCGTCGTCCACCTGCCTGGAACTGACCCGTGTCGTGGGTGGAGGGAGCATCTGGCACGACCTTGTCTCTCTCGGCAGGTACTCCCCGCAGCGAGAGGTCGCTACCGGTACGCTTAGAAGATCACCACCCGGCTTTGGAGGCGTGCCACTGAGAGGAGGTCCCCTGATGGCGACCAACGATCAGCTCAAGGCACTCGTAAAGAGCCACGCCGACGGGGACGACCCGCAGTTTTACGCGGTGGCCATGCAGGTCGCAGCCAAAGCCGCACGCGCCGGGCAGTCGAAGTTCGCCCAGGAGCTTCGCGACCTCGTCAACGACCTCCGTGAGCGATCTGGTCAACGCGCCCGCATCGCCGCCGTGGTTCCGTTCGCTCAGCCGAAGGGTGAGCTCGGGGCGCTGCTGAACGTCTCGTACCCCGAGGCCAGACTGAGCGATCTTGTGCTCACGGACAAGCTTCACGAACGACTGACGCACGTACTGCTGGAACAGCGACAGCGTGACGCGCTGGCACGACATGGCCTGACCCCTGCCCGGCGTCTTTTGCTCACGGGGCCGCCAGGCACCGGGAAGACATCTACTGCGCGCGTGATCGCGGGCGAACTAGGACTTCCGCTGTTCTCGATCAGACTGGATACAGTGCTGACGAAGTTCATGGGAGAGACTGCCGCGAAACTGCGTCTTGTATTCGATGCGCTCGCCGAGACTCGTGGTGTCTACCTCTTCGATGAGGTTGACGCGCTCGGTGGCGACCGCGCCGCACAGAATGACGTAGGGGAGATTCGTCGAGTACTCAACTCGTTCCTACAGTTCCTCGAAGAGGACACGTCAGACAGCGTCATCATTGCTGCAACGAACCACCCCAGCCTGTTGGACAACGCGCTGTTCCGCAGGTTCGACACCGTGATGGACTTCGCTCTGCCGGACGACGCGGCAGTGGAGTCAGTTATCAAGAACCGGCTCGCGTCATTCCACATCTACAACCTGAGCTGGACACGAATCATCCCGGCAGCTCGTGGTCTGAGCCACGCTGAGATCGCGACAGCAGCCGAGAATGCCGCTAAGCGAACCGTCCTTGGTGGACGCACCCAAGTGCGTACCGATGATGTTGTCATCGCTTTGGAAGAACGTCCCCGCTCCAAGCGTCGGACTGACGGGGCAAACTAGCGGAGATGGCTGAGCGAGACCGTCCGCACATCCTCGTGCCCACGCCGCCCGCGTCTGAGTCCTTCACGCCTCTCACGACGCCGGTGACGAGCCGAGGTGGTGGCTTTGGCGGGAGCCGGAGCGAGCACGGGAAGCGCCTGACTCAAGAGTTCGAGGCCGCCTGGGCGGCCCCAGTAGATGAGCCTGAAACCACGGGCACATACCTCACCTTCGCCTCCTTTCCCGGTCTCGACCTGATGTTCGAGAGCTTGGAGTCGCGTAGACCTGGTGCCCAGCCAGAGCTTGTTGCTGTCCAACAGGAATCGACCCCAGCAGGTGAGATCGCAAACGCGACGGTCTTCATCCCCGAAGGGCAGAAGGAGTTCTTCCTCAAGAAACTTGAGCAGTACGTCCAGACGGCCGAGGTCGCAGAAGGGAAGCCGAAGCACGCGGCTCTTGTCGAGGGTATTGCCTCGATCCGTCGCGCAACGATCCGAGAGCTGTGGACGGACCCTGCGGACGAATACCCGACTAGCCCCACCGAATCCCGCTGGTGGGAACTTTGGCTCAGAGCCATTGACGGCCAGGAGTACGCCCGACTGACGGCGTACGCCCAGTTGCATAACCTCCCTGTGAGCGACCACTACCTCGGATTCGGTGACCGAACGGTCGTGCTCATCCGCGCCACGAGTGAACAACTCGCGATGACCTTCCGGAGCATCGACGACATCGCCGAGCTGCGTCGCCCCCACGAAGTAGCCTCGTTCCTTCCAGGGTTATCAGCATTTGAACAACGCGACTGGGTGCGCGAGTTGCAGTCTCGCGTCGAGCACGCTGGAACCGACGCTCCCGTGGTGTGCCTCCTCGACCGTGGCGTGCAGGCCGCGCACCCGCTACTGGAAGACTCACTCGCAGCCGACGACCTTCACGCGGTTGAGCCAAGTTGGCGCAAAGATGTGGCGATCCACGCACACGGCACCGAGATGGCTGGACTTGCGCTCTATGGAGACCTGCAAGCCGCAGTCGGCGCTCAGCACCGCATCCGTCTGGAGCATCGGCTCGAATCAGTGAAGCTGCTCCCTGACACTGGGGACAACGATCCCGATGTGTACGGGGCCGTGACAGCGAGAGCGATCGATCAGCCCGAGATTTCAGCACTGAATCGGGCCCGGGTGTACATGCTGGCCATCACTGCACCTGCCGCTGCGCCAAACCCAGGGCATCGTGTCGAGGACCGTCCGAAGCAGGAGTCCGGGCGTCCGACAGCGTGGTCCGCCACGCTCGATGCCCTGACCTTCGGCCGTGCGATTGATGACAGCGTCCCCAAGTTCACCTACCTGAACCGAGACGAGGAGCCTACGCCCCGGCTCGTTGTCGTTTCCGCTGGCAACATCCGTGACGTGCGCGCCGAGGACAATCACCTTGATCGTAGCGATGCGGAAGGAGTCGAAGACCCGGCACAGTCGTGGAACGCGCTCGCGGTTGGAGCCTACGCGGAGCATGACGCGATGGATCACGCCCCTGACGTCTTCGCAGGATACGTGCCGATCGCTGCCCGTGGTGAGCTATCGCCCACCAGTCGAACTTCGGTTTCCTTTGATCAGAAGCGGTGGCCGTTCAAGCCGGATGTTGTCGCACCTGGTGGGAACCTTGCTCGGACCCCTGACGGCTCAGGGGTCGACACACCTGAGAACCTCGCGATCCTCACCACTCGTCTTCAACATCCTGGCGAGGGCTTCTTTACGACCACCCGGGATACCTCGGCGGCCACGGCCCAGGTCTCGGCGATCGCAGCCGACATCCGGGCCGCCTACCCTCACTTGAGGCCCGAGACAGTCCGCGCCCTGATCGTCCACTCCGCTGAGTGGACGGACGCGATGCAAGCGCGAATCACTGCCGCGAGCACAAAGGGAGCAGCGGTCAACTTGCTTCGTCGCTACGGGATGGGCGTGCCCAGCCTGGAACGCGCTACCCGCAGCGCAACCAATGCGCTGACGCTGGTGGACGAGGCCGTCATCCATCCATATGAGCGTGACGGCAATTCCAGCAGCGGGAAAGCGCGCGAGATGAACCTGCATCGCCTGCCGTGGCCCATCGACGAGTTGTCCGCGCTTGGAGAGACCGAAGTTCGGCTGCGCATCACCCTCTCGTACTTCGTAGAACCAAACCCATCGAGTCGCGGCTGGACGGGCCGATACGTCTACCCCTCTCATGGGTTGCGCTTCGCGATGAAACGACCCGAGGACAACCTTGACGCGTTCCGCCAGCGCGTCAACAAGCAGGCACGCGATGAAGGTGAGAAGCCACTGGCCCTCAATACCGAGAGCGGTTGGCTCTTCGGCCGTGACCAGCAGACCTCGGCCGGATCGCTTCACACCGATATTTGGTCGGGGTCGGCCGCTGACCTCGCGGCCAAAGAGGCTGTCGTTGTGTACCCCGTCGCAGGTTGGTGGAAGAACCGGCCGAAGCTGGATCAGAGCGACAAAGGCGTCAACTACTCGCTCGTCGTCAGCATCGAGGCCCCCGAGGTGGAAGTCGACCTCTGGACACCGGTCTACCAGCAGGTGGCCGCAGTGATCGAGGTCTGACAGCGAAACCCGATCCTGCGGTGAGCATGAACGCGGACTTTCACCTCGACAACGTTGACCGGGAGCCTTGATGGCTACGCGCCGAGTCCCGTGACATGGGAGCCTGGGGATCGGATGCTGTGAGGGCCTGCCCGCCCTCGTGACTGAACGATCTCGTCTCCGTCGGTTGGCGCGGGCGCGTCAGATCACCCGCATGCGCGACAACATGAGCGAGTCTCTGTGCGAGCAAGAGATTGGGGCCGGCGCTCGTTGCGCTGGTCACCGGGCCGGGAACAGCTCCGACAGTGCGGCCGAGTTCGTGCGCATGCCGGGCGACGGTCATCGATCCAGAGCGAACGCCAGCCTCGACCACGACGGTGGTCGAGGACAGCGCGGCCATCAGCCGCGCCCGGGCAATGAAGCGGTGGCGCGTCGGCACTGCGCCCGGTGGAACCTCGCTGACCATGAGGCCGAGGTCAGCCACTCGCTCAAGCAGTTCACGGTGGCCCATCGGGTAGGGGCGATCAACGCCGTTCGCCACGACCGCGATCGTGTCGTCGCCTGACGCGAGGGCTGCTCGATGAGCAGCACCTTCGATGCCGTACGCACCGCCGGCCACGATGATCCGCTCAGCGCTGGCGAGGTCGGAGGCAAGCTGCCCGGCCACCTGCTCGCCGTAGGAGGTCGAAGCCCTCGCTCCGGTGATCGTGACCAAATCGCTGAGCGGTCGCGCGAGGAACGATGTCGTGCCACGAGTCCAGAGGACGTATGGCCGTCGGTCGCCAAGATCGTCGAGTGCGGATGGCCACTCCCTATCGCCGGGGATCAGCGTGCCGATACCAGCGCGCTCGGCTTCGACGACGTTCTGCTCAAGTGTCCGAGTGTCTGAGCGCTGGAATTGGGAACGCCACACCTGAGCGTCAACGGTACTGAGGCCCGGCACCGCGTCATCACGCTCGGCAAGCCGAAACAGCTCAAGCGTTCCCAGTTCGCCGAGGAGGCGGCCCGTCACGGCGTCGTCTGGGTCGACGATCATCGACAGCACCATCCGTGCTGTGCGCTCGTCCTGGACTACGTGGCTCAGGTTTGTCATCGTCGGGTCCTCTCGCTCCTACAGAGAGGTGCGCGCGGCGACGCGGAAGCCGGAGGGTTCCATGAACGCCGACCCCGGCGTAGAGTGGACGGTGAGGCAGGTTCTCCTCATATTGCGGGTCCTCCGGGACGGCCTTCGGGCACTCACACACGTTCTGCCTCCTCGACGGAGTAACACGTGTGACGAGAGGCACGTCATGTTCCGCCTTATCTGGACGCTCAGCGTTCGCACCCGCGACTACCTGCACCGCTACATGCCGAGCAACCGACTGCTCGCCGCCATCCGCACCCGGCGCGGACTCAAGTGGGGGATACCCGCGATGCTGGTCGCGCTTCCGTACATCCTGATCGCCAGCATCTGCTCTGGCTCGGCAGCCGACGGCGGCCCAGGCTGGCTCCACCTCATCGTGCTGTGGGCATGCTGGAACGCGCTCAAGTTCATCATCATGGGACCCGTGAGCGTCGCTCTGCTCATCCGTGCGCGCCTGCGCGAGGCTGCGGTCCATCGCCACCAACGCCACGACTCGCGCGGCGAGGCGAGCCTGCGTGAGCCAGCCCTTCGTGTCTAGGCTCAACCGCCCACGGTATTGGATGCCGTGATGCGAGAACCACAGCGCCCACCAGGCCGGATCACGACGCCGTGCGAAGCGAGCGCTCGCCGGACAGCCTGAGGCCCCGCCCCAACCTTCACGCCGACCTCTACCAGCGTCAACCCGCTGAGGTAGAGGTCGGCTGCTTCATGGATGCGGGAGGGATCGAACCGTCCACGGCGGATCGTCACCTCCCGCCGGGTGAGGTGGGTGGCGACCGTGCGGCGGTTCACGCCGAACACGGATGCCAGCTCGACGAGCGTCGCGCCCCTGCGGTACTGCGCCACCAGATCGTCGACCTGCTCGGGGTGCAGCAGGGTTTGAGCCATCCCAAGTGATCGCACCACCTTGTTGCCGCCTCGTGTCGAACCGTCAGCTGACTAAGATAGTCGACGGGCTGCGGCTGGCCGAGGAGCGATGTCAGGATCGAGAACTGGTCTTCTTGTCCTGTCCACGTCCTGCTGCCCGAACCCGTACGAGAGGTCGTCCCACCCGATGAAGGCCAACAGTTTCAATGAATGGTCGCGCCTGCGCGAAGCGATCGTTGGCACCTCCGCCGGCTACGAGGCGCACGAGCTGGAGCTGTCATTCCGACTGTTCTTCAACGACGTCGCGCACTCGTCGTTCTTCTACCCGAGCCTCGAAGCCCGTGGCCCGCTCGACGCCGCCGACTCGCGTCGAGACCTCAACCACCGCTACGTGGAGGAGCTCGCGGAAGACGTCGAGGGGCTAGCCCAGGCTCTTGCGTCGGCTGGTGTCGTCGTGCACCGCCCCGAGGCACTTCCGCCGGGAGCGCGGTTCTCGACGCCGCACTGGGAAGCGACAATGATTCCCGCACTCAATGTGCGCGACCAGACGATCATCATCGGCGACGAGATCATCGAGACGGCGCCGCAGGTGCGGGCCCGCCAACTCGAAGGCGACCTGCTCAAACCCGTGCTGTCGCACTACTTCCGCGAAGGGTCGCGGTGGACGTCGATGCCGCGCCCACGCATGCTCGACGCGTCGTTCGACACGTCGTACGTGTCGGGGCATGCGACTCCGGCGATCGAGTATGTCGGGGGGTCTGCTGACGGCTCGCCCGATGCGTTCGAGATCATGCTCGACGGCGCCCAGGCCGTGCGCTTCGGAAAAGACGTCCTGGTCAACGTCTCGACCGCCAACCACCTGCTCGGTGCGGAGTGGCTCAAGCGCCATCTGGAGGGTCGGTTCCGTGTGCAGATCATGCACCGCTTCGCCGACAACCACATCGACAGCCTCGTGCTGCCGCTGCGTCCCGGCCTGCTGCTGCTACGTAACCCGAGCGTCGCCGAACGCCTGCCCGCCCCACTCCAAGCCTGGGACCGTATCTACGCTCCGACGCCGTCCGAGATGAACTTCCCGGTCTACGGTGCCGACGACGTCATCATCAGCAGTCCGTACATCGACATGAACGTGCTCTCAGTCGACGAGAACACCGTTGTCGCTAACTCGCTGTTTCCCGAACTCATCAGCGAGCTCGAGCGCAACGGCTTCGACGTGATCCCGGTGCGGCACCGTCACCGACGGCTCTTCGGCGGCGGCTTCCACTGCTTCACGCTCGATACCGTGCGCGACGGCGGACTTGAGGACTACTTCGGCTACGTCGACTGGAACCTCTAAGGCGGATGCCTAGAGCGGCGAGAACCGCAGCGACGCCGTGCGAGGAACGAGGTTGAGCCCCACGCCGAAGCCCGATCGCAATGGCGTCGCGGCCTCGACACTAGAGGTGCGCACGATGTCTGCCAGCACGCTCGCGATTGCGTCGATAGAGTAACGCTGGGCGACGCACAAGCGCGCGGCGCGGCCGAAAGGCATCCACGCGCGCTTCCAGTCTTGATTCGCGAGATACCGCTCGGGCCGGAACTCGTCGGGCGCCTCCCAGAACTCCGGATGCCGGTGCACGCTCGGCACGTGAACGATGACCCGGTCGTCGACGGTCACTGGGGCTCCCGCGAGAACGTCTGGGTGCGCGACGCGTCGCTGCATCCAGTACGTCGACGGGCACAGCCGCAGCGCCTCGCGCACGATCCGAGTGATCAAGTCGCTTCCAGGCTCGTCGACGGATGCACGCAACTCGCGCTGCACATCGGTGTGGGTGGCGAGCAGTCGAAGCGCCCACTCGGTCGGGATCGCCAGGGTACCGACGCTCAGCAACTGCGAGAGCACCTCGTCGCGGACGCGCTCGGCGCCGAGGTCTGGGAGGTGGTGACGGAGGGGCGCACCGGCTGGCGAGTCGATGATCCAGCGATCGACGGTCGCCTCCAAGTCGGCGGTGACCCGGGCCGCGCGACGTGCACGCACCGGTTGCGGCCACGGCAGCTTCCCCGACCAGAAGTCCCGTCCGAGCGTACGGAACCCGTCGACGACAGCGTCGGTGTCGCGCGGGTCGGCGTCGACGCCGAGGAAGTGCCGGACGAGGTCGCCGACGACTCGCCGCTCGAGTCCGTGCCGCAGAAAACTGCCGTCGACGACGCCGCTCGGCACTGACCACGCGACCGGCGGACGTGCGGGTCGGAAGACCCGGGCCGCGGCCGAGCGTCGGCGCCGCCACTCCGTGTCCATCGCGTTCCAGGTCGAGAGGCCAGATCCGACAAACGGCAGCGACAGCCGCCGGAACCCGCTGTCGCCGCCCTTGTCGGGGTAGGCGTCGTTGACATTTTCGAGCACACGTGAGGCCGCCTCGGGATGGCCGACCACGAGCACGCGTTCGCCGCCGAGGTACAGCCAATAGGCGTCGCCGAGACGACGGCCGGTCTCGAACAGGAAGTCGTGCTCGCCGAACCGCAGATGCGCGAGCGCGCCGATGAGCGGGAGGCGAGGCGCGGTCGGCGTGACCCGGGCGGAGGTCACAGGCGTCGCAGAGAGACGCCGCCGTCGACCCCGAGCACCTGGCCGCTCAGCGCGTCGGGTGCTCCGTCGAGCAGGTAGAAGACAACGTCCGCGACCTCTCCAGGCGCGACGAGTGCGGCGTCCGGGATGCGCGCAGAGGGACCCGAGAACAGCGGATCTCCGTCGGTTCGGTGGCTGCGGATGATGCCCGGCGCGACAGCGTTCACCCGCACCGGCGCGAGGTGCAGCGCGAGGGCGCGGGTGAGCGCATCTGTCGCGCCCTTCGAGGTCGTATAGGCAACCGATCCAAGGTCGGCGATTGAGGCCGCGATCGACGACAGCAAAACGACATCGCGCAGAGCGCCCCGCTTTGCGAGCCCGCGCGCGAGAGCGAAGGCCGCCGTCACGTTGACGGTGAGCACCTCGGCGAAGTGCTCAGCTTCGAGCGACGCGACGGGGGTATGGTCGACGAGAGCTGCTGCGTGAACGAGCGCCTCAACGGGGCCAGCGCGATCCACCACCTTGTCGAGAAGCGAGCCGATGTCGAGCGACCGGAGATCGGCCCTCACCGCGACGAGCCCGGGGGCCTCAGCGACGAGTTTCTCGACGACTGTGGAGTTCGCGCCGTAGGTGAGGCACACTCTGCGCCCTGCGGCGAGCAGCCGACGCACAACCGCCTGCCCAACAACGCCGGTGCCGCCGGTGACGAGTGTGCATGCGGTAGCGTCAATCACGACCATTTCCCCTGGAGTTTGAATGCCACCATCCTATCCTCCCACCTCGCTGGAGCACGTTCGGGAACTGCGACCGCTTACCGGGCACGACGGCCTCTCGGGCGCGGAACTATACCGCGGCGTTCTCATCGACGGCACCCCGGTGATCGCGAAGCGCTCGGTTGCCGACGGCGACGTGTTCCAGCGTCTGCTTGGGCACCGCACTAGCCTCGAACTCGCACTGTGGCGCGAAGGCGTTCTCGACCGCCTGCCCGACGGAGTCTCCTCGCCGACAATCGGCGGCTGGACCGAGCTTGACGCGAGCTGGATCGTCATGCGCGACTTGGGCGACACGATCATCGGGCCCGATCATCCCTTCGACGATGTCGAGGTCGACCGACTGCTTGACCGGCTCGACCGCCTGCACTTCTCAGGACTGCGACCGGCTGCGACGACATCGCTCGCCGCGGCGATCGCGATGTTCTCCCCGCCCCGCGTCGCCGAGTTCGGCACCGTCGACCTCGCTACCGCTGTCGAAGGTGGCTGGGCGGCGTTCCGCGATCTCGCCCCGGCCGGCGTCGCCGACTCTGTCGTGGCCCTCGCGTGTGACCCGGCACCCCTCGTCGCGGCGCTCGAAGCTCGGCCGATCGGCTTCTGCCACGGGGATATCGCCGGCGTGAACCTCGCCTGGCAGGGAGACAATCTCACGCTGCTCGACTGGGGCCAGGCGGTACTCGCACCACCCGCGTTCGACATCGCGCGGTTCCTGCCCTCGGGACTCCGAAGCTCAATTTTAACCAACGACGACCTGCTCAACCGTTACCGGGCCGTCACCGGGACGCGGTTCGACGAGATCGCGCTCGAGCTCTCACTGCTTGCCGCGTTCGTCTGGTACGGCTGGCAGAAGGCGCTGGATATCGTCGAGGCACGCGATCCGGTCCGCCGAACGGTCGAGGCGGAGGCGCTCGCGTGGTGGGTGGATCGGCTGCCACGCGCGGTGAGCCTGCTGATGTGAGCGCTTCGAGACGCGTGCCGTAGCGGGCTCCCCGTACCGCATAAGCCTTACGATACTCGGACATGCGCGCGTCTGCGCGAGGCTGCGATCCGTCGTCACCAGCGCCACGACTCGCGCGTCGAGGCAAGCCCCCGCGAGCCAGCCCTTCGTGTCTAGGCTCAACCGCTCACGGCAGAGGTTGCCGTGAGCGAGAACCGCAGCGCCCGCCCGGCCGGATCACGACGCCGTGCGAAGCGAGCGCTCGCCGGACAGCCTGAGGCCCCGCCCCAACCTTCACGCCGACCTCTACCAGCGTCAACCCGCTGAGGTAGAGGTCGGCTGCTTCATGGATGCGGGAGGGATCGAACCGTCCACGGCGGATCGTCACCTCCCGCCGGGTGAGGTGGGTGGCGACCGTGCGGCGGTTCACGCCGAACACGGATGCCAGCTCGACGAGCGTCGCGCCCTCGCGGTACTGCGCCACCAGATCGTCGACCTGCTCCGGGCGAAGGAGGGTTTGAGCCATCCCAAGTGATCGCACCACTCGCCCCCTGGAGTCGGACACAGTAGGCTCAGAGGAGCGCTGGTCGTGGTTGTAGAAGCCCCGTGACCTGCGCAAAGACAGAGTCTTCAGGTGTGGGCAGGGGTTCTCAAACTCTCTACAGAGGTCCACTCGATGGAAACCCCGTTCGACCAGCAGGAACGCCTGTGGTCGGGCGGGGTTTCGTCGTTTGCGCCGGGCAGGCAATCTCGTCCGAAACCCTTGTGCCCGAAGTGAATTGATGGCCGGACACCTTGCCGAAGGACTCGAACACTTGTATGATTGAGGTATGAGTCAACCGGCGACAGTAGTGGTGCAAGCGGCGGATGTCGAGGACGTCCACGCTCGCACCGCTGCCGTGTGCGCCCGGTTGGCCAGGGCCCACGCCGAGCTCGTCGAGATCACCCGCGAGGTGTTGGAGGCCGAGCTGTGGGCCGAGGGCGGCATCCGCTCGCCGCAGCACTGGCTCATCGTGCGGGCCGGGCTGTCACCGAGTCGAGCCCGCGAGGTCGCCCTGCTCGCCGCACGCAGCGACGAGCTGCCCGAGACGCTCTCGGCCATGTCTGACGGCCGGTTGGGTGTCGATCAAGCCGCAGTGGTCGCGCGGTATGTGCCCGCGGCATACTCCGCGCAGGC
>Ga0208823_1000094_pt1 | contig 72375 bp, 86 predicted proteins | sample AD_UKC075_MetaG_FD_184440 | JGI IMG/M metagenome (GOLD analysis project Ga0208823, IMG submission 184440) | Active sludge microbial communities of municipal wastewater-treating anaerobic digesters from USA - AD_UKC075_MetaG (SPAdes) (version 2) | ecosystem: Engineered > Bioreactor > Anaerobic >...
GGAAGGTTTATCGAAGAAATAGGTTATTATGATCCGACCACCACCCCGGCCACCATTAAGATTGACGAAGAAAAGGCCTTAAAGTGGCTAACAAATGGAGCTAAACCGTCCGATACGGTTAAATCCATTCTACAGAAACAAGGCGTTATTGCTAAATTCACTGCAAGCCGCAAGTAGTTAGTAACAGGGGGTGAAATGATGAAGGAACTGGTTGAATTCATCGCCAGATCCCTGGTTGACAACCCCGATGATGTACAGGTTACCGAAATAGAACAGGAAGGCTCAATCATCATCGAACTGCGGGTGGCTCCCGATGATATGGGAAAGGTCATCGGCAAACAAGGGAAGATCGCCAAGTCTATTCGTACTCTTACCAAAGCTGCTGCAGCTAAGGAAGGGAAACGAGTGGGTGTAGAGATTATGCGCTGATGAAATGGAGGGGTAGCTTGAATCCGGAAGAGCTAGTCAGCATTGGGAAAATAGTCGGAACCTATGGGTACAAAGGGACATTTAAAGTTGCCCCATTAACCGATTTCCCGGAACGCTTTCAGGGCTTGCAGCAGGTTTATCTTAATCATGCTGGAATGGTCCGACTGGTAACTGTGGAATCAGCTATACCCCGAAACAAAGTAATTCTTGTAACCATACGTGGTGTGGAATCAAAGGAGGATGCCCTAAACTATCGCGGTGGCCTGCTCATGGTAGATGAGAAAGAGGTTTATCCACTGCCTGAAAGTGTATATTATCACTTTCAATTGATGGGATTAGAAGTTATCGATTCCCAGCACGGTTATCTAGGCCGATTGGCCGAAGTTCTGGAAACAGGTGCCAATGATGTTTATCTGGTAAAATCTCCTGAATACGGGGAGGTCCTGATTCCCGCCATCAAGGATGTAATACAAAGTGTTGATCTGGACCAAGGTGTTATGAAAGTCAGCTTGCTACCTGGCTTACTTGAATCTGAGTGAATCAGTTTAACCGGTATGGTAGCATAGTCCCCAACTGACCTGGTGAGGTACTATGATTATTGATATCTTAACTCTATTTCCTGACATGTTTGTTTCTCCCTTTTCGGAGAGTATAATCAAGCGTGCCCAGGAAAGGGATTTGGTCAGTATTCGTACCGTTAACATTAGGGACTATGCTCCCGGAAAACACCGTCAGGTGGATGACTACCCCTATGGCGGCGGGGCCGGTATGGTTATGAAAGCTGATGTGGCAAGCGCCGCTATCCAGGAACTTAAAACCGGGGATTCCTGGGTGATTATGATGTCACCCCAGGGAAAGCCTCTGGAGCAGAAGCGGGTATTTGAACTGGCGCAGGTTAACCACCTGGTAATACTGTGCGGACATTATGAAGGAATTGATGCCCGTATTCTGGAGGATATAGATGAGGAGATATCCATTGGTGATTATATTCTAACGGGTGGCGAGCTTCCGGCTATGGTGTTGGTGGATGCGATAGTCAGACTGTTACCGGGGGTATTAGATGAAGAATCACCTCTGGAGGAGAGCTTTACCAAACGCTTGCTGGAGTATCCTCACTATACCCGTCCGGTGGAGTACCGGGGTAAAAAGGTGCCGGATGTTCTATTATCAGGTCATCACGAAAACATTCGTTTATGGAGAAAAAAGCAGAGCTTGCTTAACACTTTACTAAAAAGACCTGATTTGCTGTTAAACAGAGAATATGATCAGGAAGAGCGAGCCCTGCTGGAAGAAATCCTATTTAAGGGAGATTTGACTTAAAGTGAGACGATCCTACGTATATATTGCTTTGCTGCACTATCCGATGTACAACAAGCGTATGGATGTGGTCACCACTTCAGTCACCAACCTTGATTTGCATGATATTGCGAGAATTGCTCGTACTTATGATGTGGATGGCTTCTTCGTAGTTCATCCGTCCGAGAGCCAGCATCAACTGATTAACGAGATAACCGGATTCTGGAAAGAGGGATATGGCGGCAGCTATAATCCGGACCGTAAAGAGGCTTTCGAGCTGCTTAAACTTGTGCATACCCTGCAAGAAGCAATTGAAATGGCAGCTCAGGAAAGCGGCTTGCCGGTAGTTATGATAGCCACCGATGCCCAGGTACAACCGAAAACCATAAGCTTTAAGCAGCTTAAACAGGATATCCATAATGAAGAAAAGGCCTACCTGATATTGTTTGGTACCGGATGGGGCATACATGGGGATTTGTTGCAGAGGTGTCAACTCATTCTAGAACCTATTGAAGCAGGCCGCAGCTACAACCATTTATCGGTACGCAGTGCGGTTGCCATAATAGTAGATCGGCTGTTGGGGGAAAACTGGTATAAGCATACAGATTTTCTTGAGCATGTCTGATGAGCTGTGCTATAATACATTTGTTCTGTAACTAAGGTGGTCCGCTGAAAGCTTGTAAGCTGCATGAACACCTGGCGGAAGGAGGTCAGAACGTTGAACGACATTATTAGAACAATCGAAGAGGAACAGTATAGAAACGATATTCCCAGATTTGGACCTGGGGATACAGTTAAGGTTCATGTAAAAGTCGTAGAAGGAACTCGGGAGAGAATCCAGGTATTTGAAGGCACTGTTATTAAGATAAGAGGTGCCGGACTGTCAAAAACTTTTACCGTACGCCGTTTATCGTACGGAGTTGCTGTGGAACGTACTTTTCCCCTGCATACTCCCAAGATTGCTAAAATCGAGGTTACCCGCCGGGGTAAAGTGCGTAGAGCCCGTCTTTTCTACTTGCGAGAACGAGTTGGTAAAAAGGCCCGGGTTAAGGAAAAAGGCCGTTATTAAAATTAGCAACATAGAGGAGAGAATACCTGAAGGTATTCTCTTTTTTTACAGGGGGACATTATGACGATAAACTGGTATCCGGGTCATATGGTCAGGGCACGGAGGGATATTGAGGAAAGCCTGAAACTGGTTGATATAGTTTTGATGCTGGTTGATGCCCGGGCTCCTCTGTCTTGTCGCAATCCAGATTTAGAAAGAATGGCCCGCCGTAAGAAAATGGTGATGATATTAAATAAGAATGATCTAGCTGATCCGTCGGCTACCAGCAGCTTCTTAAAGCATTTAAGACAGGAAGGGTTTATGGCAGTGGCTATGAACTCCTTAAAGGGTCAAGGGCGCCGGGAGGTACTGGATGCTGTCCATGGGGCCTACGAAGAACATCGCCAAAACATGCTGCGCCGGGGTCGCCGCATAAGACCAGCTCGCATCATGGTTGCCGGGGTGCCTAACGTTGGAAAATCAACTTTCCTTAACAGTCTAGCCGGGCAAAAAATAGCCCGCACTGGTGCCAGGCCTGGTGTCACCCGGGGCAAACAGTGGATTAGAGTGCGGGAAGACATGGAATTACTGGATACTCCTGGTTTACTGTGGCCCAAGATAGAAACCGAAGAACAGGGCCTGAAACTAGCTCTATTGAACATAATCGGGGAAAATGCTTATGAAGATTACGAGGTAGCTTTATACTTGGTAAGGGTCTTGCGTGAGCAGGCCCCTCAGCTGTTCATGGAGTATTACAAACTTGCTGAAATTGCCGGGGATGACCAGAGGCTGCTGGCGGATATATCACTTAAAAGAGGGCACCTTATCAAAGGCGGTCAGCCTGATCCAGAGAAAACAGCCCGCCAAATGATTAGTGATTATCGGGCTGGCAATTTGGGGCGGATAACCCTGGACCAATTATAATACTGGGTAGGTATGGTGAATGCCACAGGCTGCACGCTCACAATTGTCACCTGTGTTGCAGACTACGATGGATGAAAAGATGACTGGTCGGCATAAGCAGGAGTATTAGCCGGCTCGCTCCAAGACTCCTCGCCTGCAACACTTCGGCTTACTTCGGTGCGAAGCGGACCGCTCGGAATTCGGCATCCATGCACTCAGTCCTCGCTGCTCGAAACATCCTGTCCCTCGCCCCACGACCTTCGCCCATCATCGCCGACCATATCGGACTCCTACACCAAGGTGCTCATGGCTAACCTACTGCCATGAGGACAACTGTAAGAGGCATTTTCACAGCAATGACACATCCGGAATTCATTTTCAAAGCAATGATATACTCAGACTTTCGAGGACAGAAATACTGTCCTTTTTTATATAATGTATTCCTTTTTGTTTAATAATAGTTTCACCGCTATTCCTGTTAAAAATAAGGTATTTATTAGATGATTATTCTCGAAATCAGGCAGGAATTTATGAGTGTACTCCCGAATAATAATTTCATAAGTTAATGCGATGTATAACAAAAAGTTATACTAATACGGGAGGTTGTAGGGTTATTATGAACAGAAGCAAGTGGTTTATTTTGATTGCTGGTTTAGCTATCGGAGCTATTGCAGCGATTCTGGTCAAACTGGGTAACCCAGCGAACATGGGCTTTTGCATAGCCTGTTTCGAAAGAGATATTGCGGGTGCTTTAGGTTTGCATCGGGCCGGAGTGGTTCAGTATGTCCGCCCGGAAATTATCGGCCTGATATTGGGGGCTATGCTAACCTCCATGTTTGCCGGTGAGTTTAAGGCCCGAGGAGGCTCGTCCACTCTGGTGCGGTTTTTCATGGGTGTGTTTATGATGATCGGAGCCCTGGTATTCTTAGGTTGCCCTTTACGCGACGTTTTGCGTATGGCTGGGGGCGACTATAATGCTGTGGTTGCATTTCTCGGTTTCATAGCCGGAGTAGCCAGTGGGGTGTTTTTCCTGCGCCGGGGCTTTAACCTGGGGCGGGCTGAAAACAGTCACAGCAATGTAGGCGGGCTCTTACTACCCTTATTTTTCGCGTTCTTACTGTTCTTGTTGTTAAAAGGTACAGTGTTTAATCCTGAAGCGGGGGGACCGTTGTTTTTCAGTAAAGAAGGACCTGGTTCCATGGCTGCTCCTATAGGAATCTCCTTGGCAGCTGGTCTGCTCGTGGGTTTGCTGGCTCAGCGCACTCGCCTTTGTTTGAGTGGAGGCATTCGTGATTTCATACTGATCCGGGATAACCATTTATTATTGGGCTTTATTGGCATATTCTTGGGAGCTCTCATTCTTAACCTGGTTTTTGGCTTCTTCAAACCTGGTTTTGCTGAGCAACCTATCGCCCACACCATGCACATTTGGAACTTCTTAGGCCTATATCTGGTGGGAATAACTGCTACCCTTTTGGGAGGCTGTCCGCTCAGGCAGTTAATTCTTTCCGGTGAAGGAGATACTGATGCAGCAGCAGTGGTCGTGGGTATGATTGTGGGCGCGGCTTTATGTCACAATTTCTTGCTGGCTGCCAGCGGTGCCGGGGTACCTATTTATGGACAGATAGCATGTGTGGTTGGTATTGTGGTGATGTTATGGATAGGTTGGAGCTATCGTGAAGCATAGGAGGTAGAGAGATGGAAAAGGTTGATGTGTCGGGATTGAGTTGTCCCATGCCGGTTATTAGGACGAAAAAGGTTATGGATCAGGGTGCTGAAGAAATACTGGTAGTGGGAACCAGCCAAGTGTCCAAAGAAAATGTATCGAAACTGGCTGTATCCCAAGGTTATCAAGTGGAAATGACAGTGGACGCCAAAGATAACTGGGAAATGAAACTGAGTAAAAAATAGTTATGTGATTATTTTGGCAGACTAATCAATCCGATAGCGGTAAAATAAAGGAGAACTCCTAATATAGGGGTTCTCCTTAATTGCGTACATAAAGGTGGACAAGAACATGAAAAGGACGGTAATAAGCATCTGCCTAATTTTGGTTGGTATGATCAGCTCCTGCTGGATCAGTATGTCTTTAAGCAATCAGCAACCTGACCCCTTACCGGCATCAGAACCTGTTCTTGCCCCGGAGCCTGAAGTGGAAATCATAGAAACCATAACCCTGGCAGCTGCCGGAGATTGTTTGATGCACAACACTCAAATTTGGTCGGGCCAGCAGCCCGACGGCAGCTATAACTTCGATGCCTTTTTCCGAGAGGTTCAGCCTATCGTTGCCGCAGCCGACTATTCTTCTACTAATTTTGAAGCGCCAATAGCAGGAGCAGCCAGCGGTTACACGGGTTATCCTCTTTTTAATAGTCCTGATGAGATAGCCGCTGCTTTTAAGTCAGCGGGGTTTGATTTGGTGGTCACTGCTAACAATCACATCTTGGACCGGGGTTATCAGGGAGCTCTGCGTACACTTGAGATTTTGCATCAAAACGGTTTGGACACGGTGGGGGTATATCCTGATCCCCTGGCCAGTCAGCAGTTTCTCATAAAAAACATAAAGGGGATCCGCGTTGGTTACTTAGGATATACCTATAGCACCAATGGAATACCTGTGCCCAATGACATGCCTTACCTGGTCAACTACCTGGAACGGGATAAAATCATGGACGACATTGGTAGGCTGCGGCCCCAAGTAGACGTGCTGGTTCTGGTATTACACTGGGGTGTGGAATACAGTCCCCAGCCTACCCAGGAGCAAAAGGCTCTAGCCCGCGAGTTTTGTGAGGCTGGGGCAGATATTATTCTGGGCAGTCATCCTCATGTTATTCAGACTATGGAGATTATCCCTGAAGGAGATCGCAACTGTTTCGTAATCTATTCCATGGGCAATTTCATCAGCGACCAGCGCGGTCTGGAACGCAACAGCGGTATTATTTTGCAAATCGAATTCAGCAAAAACCTAACTACCGGACAAACCCTTTTGAAAAAGATAGATTATATACCTACCTACAGTCATTCTTATTATGACGGGGGGCGCCAACAATTTAGGGTCGTGCCGGTAGAACAAACAATAGAAAAGATTCAACAGGGACAAGAACCTTATCTGAACAAAGACCATATCCCCACCCTGCAGGGGGTGTTGAACGACACCCGCAGTCGATTGGGAGAAGGTTACTTTGCTGATTAGTGCTGAATTAAGTCAGACTTAGGAAAACACTATGGTATAATAAGTCCAAAATTTGAAAATTGAGGCGATATATTTTGCGTTACGAGCACCTTTTGTCTCCGGCTTATATTGGGGACCGATGGATAAAGAATCGAATAGTAATGGCACCTATGGCTACCGGTTTTGGCTCTATTGGTGGGGAAGTAACCGATAAATTGATTTCCCATTATGAAACCAGAGCCCGGGGTGGGGTGGGAACCGTGATCGTGGAGGCTGCTTGCGTAGATGGTGTCCGAGGTCGAGAAGGTATGCAGCAAATACGCATTGACAGCCCGATATACATAGAAGGACTATCCCGATTGGCCGAGGCTATTAAGAATTATGGCAGTGTAGCCTTCATTCAACTTTTTCATGCTGGACGACAGACTGCTGAGGTAGTTACTCAAGGACAAGCTCCGGTTGCTCCCAGTGCTATACCCTGTCCCATAATGCGCTCCATGCCCCGGGAACTGACTACTTCAGAAGTGGAGCAAATAAGGGACCGGTTTGTAACAGCAGCGGCTTTGGCTGCCCAATCAGGCTTTGATGGTGTGGAAATACATGCCGCTCATGGCTATCTGGTCAATCAGTTTCTATCTCCCGATACTAATCTTCGCTCTGACAAATATGGTGGCAGTTTGGACAACCGTATGCGGTTCTTGTTGGAAATAGTAGCGGGGATCAAACGACTATGCCCCCAGACACTTATATCAGTGCGCCTTAATTTGGATGATTTTATGCCCCATGGATTAAAAATTCAAGAGAGTTTACAGGTGTGCCAGGCGTTAGAGGAAGCGGGGATTCATCTTTTACATATTTCTTGTGGAACTTATCCTTCTGGTCTAAATAGCATTGAGCCGGCTTCCTATGGGGAAGGTTGGAGAATATATCTAGCTGAGCAAGCCAAAAAAGTGGTTAAGATTCCGGTCATCGGTGGTGGTATGATACGCCAGCCGGCTTTGGCCGAACAGGTAATAAAAAAGGGGCAGGCGGACTTTGTCTTTATAGGCCGCCCGTTGTTGGCCGATCCTAACTGGGTAAGCAAGGTTGCTCAAGGAAAAGAGCAAGATATTCGCCCCTGCATTGTATGCAATCAGTGCATTAGCAGTAAATTCAAGGGAATGTCATTGCGATGTACGGTTAACCCTTATGTGGGAAGAGACAAAGAACGACCTGTCTTTTCCTACCCTCAAGGAAGAAGTCGAAGCGCGGTGGTCATAGGCAGCGGTCCCGCTGGCATTCAGGCTGCTCTAGCCTTGGATAGGTGGGGTATCCAGGTTACTCTTTACGAACAGAATCATGAACTGGGTGGGCTGCTTAATGTGGCGGCTATTCCTCCCCATAAACACCGCATAAAGCAATACCGTGATTATCTGGAACATTGTCTGCGACAGTCAAAAGTGAAAATCGTGTTAGGTGAAAAATTTGAGCCTCATCACCTGCAGGCGGATGGTCCTGACTATATTATAGTAGCCAGTGGTTCAGCTCCTTTTATTCCTCCCCCCTGGAAACATCAGGCGGATGGAAAAGGGTATACGGTCAATGAGCTTCTAGCTAAACCGGAGACATTAGAAGGGGATACTGCCGTAGTGATTGGGGGAGGTTTTACCGGATGCGAGGCTGCTGACTATTTGGCTTCGGCTGGTAAAAAGGTTACTCTAGTCGAGCAGCGAGGACAACTGGCGGTAAGTATGGAAAGGAAAAATCGCCGTGATCTGCTTAATCGCTTAAAAAAGGCAGGAGTAATAACTAAGCTGAATTATCAGGTCATCACCGTCGAAAATGGTCAGGTACTGATAGTGGATTCCCAGGGTCAAACGGAAAAACTCGACCCAGATATTATTGTTTTTGCGGTAGGGTATCAGCCGGACCGCGATCTTTATGAACAACTGCGCCGGCTTCGTCCTCGAGTGTATTTAGCCGGTGATGCGCAGCAGATTGGGGACATTCGAACGGCAGTGGAACAGGGACTGAGAACAGCTGAACAAATACTAAGGGAAGATGAGTTGTAAGTGGGTAAATACCAACCGGGTTTGACACCGGAAGAATTCCAGCGCATTGAAAATATGATGTTTTTCGAAAGGCAAGCAGTATTCCAGGGATTTAGGCGGATAGCAGGTATAGACGAAGCAGGAAGAGGCCCCCTGGCAGGACCGGTAGTGGCCGGAGCAGTAATTCTGCCTGATACTTTTGATTTGGCCGGAATTAACGATTCTAAAAAGATTGCTCCCGCTTTGCGGCGTGAATTGGCTGAGGAAATAAAAAAGCAGGCCATATCCTGGGCAGTAGCTGCAGTTTATCCTCCCTATCTTGATACCATAAATATATACCAAGCTACTATTCAAGCTATGAATATGGCGGTAAAAAGCTTAAATCCACATCCCGATTATCTCCTCATTGATGCTGTCAAATTACCCGATATACATATTAGACAGCAATCTATTATTAAAGGAGATCTATTAAGCGTGTCGATTGCCGCAGCGTCGATTCTAGCCAAGGTGGAACGGGATAATGCCATGGAGGCTTTTGACGACTTATATCCTGGCTACGGATTTGCGCGGCACAAGGGCTATGCCACCAGAGAGCATATAGAACTGTTAATGCAGAAAGGACCCTGTCCTATCCATCGGGTGAGCTTTGAACCAGTCAAATCGCTGCTCAAAGGAGGAACCTATGGAGAACAACCTGGTCTCTTTGAATAGAGTATTTTTAAACCTCAATAATCCTGCTGCTCAGCATACTTTGGTTCTAACTGAAGGTGATATTCTCCGTGGTCTAGTGAAGGATATAGATGCTAACGGAACTGTTAGGGTGCTTATACAAGGCCACTTGATAGAAGCTATAGCTGAGGCAAAGGTGTCCTTAGGACAAAATCTCCATCTGCTGGTAGAAGAGGTGCAACCGGGTCGTATTATATTAAGAATTTTAACTCCAGAAGCCCTAGACCGCGTAGAACAAGCCAATTTGGCCAGCCGGCTCCGGGAATTGGGCATTACTCCTAATGAAAGCAATATCAGATTGGCAAGTTTACTGTTGGAACACCAGCTTCCAGTTAATCGAACTACTATGGGGCAAGCTGTTCAGGTACTGCAGCATTTGGGGGTTAATACGGTTGAGAGTGCGAAAACCGCGGCCTTGGCGGTGAAATATAATCTGCCCTTGAATCAAGCTCTGTTAGAAAGACTGATGAGTTTTTTGAAGGCTGATAACGATTTCGCTCAAATTTATCAACAGCTGAGCCGTATGTTGGGGAAGTCAATGCCAACCAGGGGATCGGCGGTTCCTTTGACAAGTGCGGGGTCAGATGTAACTCGATACATAGCAGGAAGTCAGCCAACGGTGCAGCCAACCAACATCAATGCCGACGTGGAATTAACCTCCACCCCGTCAGCTGCAACTCCATCATCTGCGCTGCCAGGAGCTAATAAGGGTGGAGTTGGCACACCTGTAGCCAATCAGATGCAGCCTATGGGAACGATATCTGAAACCATAAGCACAAAACAGAATCTGCTTCTAGCTTCAGCAGATGCTGGTAGCCAAAACGCTTCCTTGGAACACCAGCCGTCTATGAAAGGGACGGCCATTTCGCCTAATCTTACTTGGCCTCAGTCCGGCGATTTCGGATCCATACTGAAATTGTGGTCGCAAATCCAACTATTGCTGGAGAGGACTGTGATTAAAGGAGATACAACTGCTTTGCCAATACAGGGCCAACTGCAACAATTGCTGCAATCACATCCTGATCTGATGCAGGGTTGGGTCTTAATGGAGAACATATTGAAGAATGCAGGCTCATCGGATAATCAAGTCCTGCGGGATATGCAGGCTATAATAAGAACTCTGGAACATGAAATAAGCGGGCAGCAGATTCTAAATACAGTGGGTCGTTTTTCCGCAGAAACAACTTTCCCCGGCATATATTTAGCCTTTCCTTTGAAACTGGAACAGGATCATTATACCATGTGTGAACTGCGGTTAAATCGAGAAGGCCGTCAAATGAGCCGGGAAGATAATTCCTTGCAAATAGCGGTTTCTCTGGATACTCCCCATATGGGTATAGTGTTATTTCATGTCTTATGGAGGCGAGCGGGGACTTTAGATATCCGAGCGGTGGTAGAAAAGGATTCCGTACGGGATTTTTTCCTCAAGAATTGGGAAGAATTAAGCGGCAGTCTGGAACAGATGGGATACCGTGTCAATAATCTGGGGATTAAGGTAGTGGATGAACGCACAGAAATAGAATCCCTTCGCCCTGATTTACAGATGCCAGCTGCCCTTAAAACCCGACCTATAAGTATTGATATCATTATATGAGGTGGAAATAATGACCCAGGACAAGAAAGGTCCAGAGCGAGCAGTAGCCCTGCGCTATGATCCCCAACTGGATGATGCTCCCCGGGTAATGGCCAAAGGCAGTGGCCTGATTGCCGAAAATATTCGTAAGCTGGCCCGGGAACATAATATACCTATTCACGAAGACCAGGAGCTGGTCGAATACCTGATGGCATTGGATATCTATCAGGAGATTCCTCCGGAGATTTACCCGATTGTAGCGGAGATACTGGCTTTCATATACCGGATGAACCAAAGATACATCCTGGATGAGGGTTAATAAATGCGTAAAAAAATCGGTAACCAGGGAGAAGAAATAGCCGCTCGCTATCTGCAACAGCAAGGATATCGTATTTTAAGGCGCAATTATCATAGCCGCTATGGGGAGATAGATATTATTTGCGAGTATCAACGGGTTATCATATTTGTGGAAGTAAAGACTAGAAGAAGTGAACGTTATGGTAGTGCTGAGGAGTCGATTACCCGGATTAAGCAACAGCGTCTTCGAAAAACGGCTCTACACTATCTGCAACAGAGGAATGAGCCCTTTAAGGAAATTCAATTTGATGTGATTACGGTGCGCTTAGAGGGAGCTCGGCCCATAATTAATCACATAAAAAATGCCTTTTAGGGAAAAAGCTCTAACGGAAGGATTGAAATACTCAAAACAAAAATGATAGGAGAGGATAAGGGCAATGCTCATCTATGGTAAGGAGATTAGGGAAAAGCTTAAAGAGCAAATACGGCAGAGTGCTTTAAATACCCCTATGAAAATGGCGGTTGTAAAGGTTGGTGATGATCAACCATCCCAGGTTTATGTAAACAGCATTCGCCGTTTTGCTGACGAAGTAGGAGTGGCAGTGGATGTACACAATCTAGCAGCATCAGTGGAGCAATCCCAGGTGGAAAAGCTTATTCAGGAACTCAATGCCGATCCTGATATAACAGGTATCATGATACAAACTCCCCTGCCCGATCACCTGCATGCTAGCTCCCTGGTAAATTTGATTCACCATAGTAAAGATGTGGAGGGTATTCATAACTTCAATTTGGGTAAACTCATCAGCCGGGAGGAAGGAGTTAAACCTTCAACACCCAAAGCTACTGTGCGCATGCTAAAAGACCATAATATTCCTATTGAAGGACGCAAGGTTACTATTGTGGGGCGCAGTACCATAGTGGGTAGCCCATTGGCAGTTATGATGACAGCCGAGAATGGTACAGTAACTGTATGTCATACAAAAACCGCAGATTTGGCAGCAGAGACCCGCGGTGCGGACATCCTTATTACTGCAATTGGTCGCCAGAATTATATTACTGCCGACATGGTTAAAGAAGGAGTGGTGATAATTGACGCGGGAATAAACTTCGACGAAAAAGGGAAAATGGTCGGAGATGTTGATGAAGCTGCCAAAGAAAAAGCTAGTATCGCCAGTGCCGTTCCTGGTGGGGTAGGAGCAATAACCGTAGCCGAGTTATTTGACAATCTGCGTATATTGGCTGAAGCTCGTCCATGAAAATAGCTCCGTATTAACGGAGCTTCAAGTTTAAATTAAGCTAAATGATTAATTAATATAGGGGAAGCCAGCAAACCTGAGGATTGGCTTTCCTTTCTGCTACTCGCTGCTTACCTAACTCAAATTCGGCCTTTTCTACATCGTTTTGTAAAAGGAGTTGGGGAATTCTTTTAGGGCGCATATTTTCATCTAGGGCTACAAATGTAAAAAAGGCTGTCAAACAGCACTCCTTGGTCCCCTGCAAAAGGTCCTCGGCATATAAGCTTACCGCGATTTCCATGGATGAATTAGAAACATAGGTGAGATTGGCAGAACAGGTGACCAGATTACCCATGAATACAGGATGATGAAAACTTATATTATCTATTCCAGCGGTAACCACAATGGAACGAGAGTGTTTGGTGGCGCAAGCTCCGGCACAGTTATCCATCATCTTTAATAGTTCGCCACCATGAGCTGTACCAGCGGGATTAGTCTGTCCAGGTAAAATAATCTGGCTAAGACTGGTAGCGGACTCAGCAATGGTCTTGGGTTCTAACTCCAAGGGTTTCACCTCCTATATATGGTATGGTAATTTTATAGCATATAGAAAAAGATTGCAATTCATTATTGGCTGGAAACAGTATTCCATGACAAGTTTTGTCTTATCAAAGGAGGGCTTTGTGTGACCAAAAACAATAGTCACCGTTCCAAGCCGCTTAATCAGGCACGTCCGCGTATAAAAATACCTATTACACCCATGGAGTTTATTCTGGAGTTAATTTCCCTGCTAGGTTTGCTGGGAGCCGCCTATGTTTTAATCAAGTTCTGGCCGGATCTTCCTGATGAAATACCCAAACATTTCGGCTTCACCGGAGAAGCAGATGCCTGGGGTGACCCTAGTTCACTGTATATCCTGCTGGGAGTTAATTTTTTAATGTATATTATGCTAACTATTATTCGACGCTTCCCGCATACCTTTAATTATCCGGTGCAGATAAATGAAAATAATGCTTTCCGCCAATACCAGTTAGCTGTTGTGTATATTTCTTTGCTAAAAGCCCAGGTAGTCTGGCTGTTCGCCTATCTGCAGTGGCAGATGATCCAGGTGGCTTTAGGCAACAGTACCGGGCTAGGCGCCTGGTTCATAGTAGTGGTACTGCTGGCTTTCCTGCTTCCTATTTTAATCTATGCGGGGATAGCTCGCCGGACGGGTTAGTTTGATAATGGTAAAACTTGACTAAGCTGGTGTGGCTGCTATACTGGGAATAGAATAATTGTGAAATATTGCTCATGATTGGTGAAAAAACTTAAATAATTGGTTCCGAGGTCATATTTCCTACGGCCCGGCTATGGAAATGACCCGTTAGGGTATATTGGGAAACTAATATGCCTCCCGTCTGGAAAGGAGCCTTAGGTCACACCACTATCTAGGTTTTGGTGAAGTGATGTCGTTTGTTTATTCCAGATGGCGTCACTTTTTCTTTTTTATGGGGGAGAGATTAGTGAAGGTTGGTATGGTTTGTTCCTCTAAACAAACTCAAATCTATAATTTGAAGAGCGGTGAGCCACAGACTAATAAATCGAATCATCCTTTGATGGAGTGGATCAACAAGCTGTTATACAATTATCCTTATCCAGGAGACTTAAACCCTGAGAGTATTGATTGGGTTACTGATGTAGCTTTGGAACTGGAAAGAGTGTACCAGCCTAAATTCGTATTTTTAAGCTATGCCAGCTATTATTTGATATCATTGTTTACACGCCATGGGCGATTCGATAGAGATTTCTTTCTTCAGCACCTGTTTACGGCAGTGGAGAGGTTTATCAGCCAAACAGGTATGACGCCGTTTATCTTAGGCACTGGTGGTACTATGCCTCTGGAAGGAGAGGTTGATCTAACTGAACTGGATGGCCTGGTAACAGCTAGCCGCATGGGTCCGATTTATGCCGGGCTGTACCACCCTTCGGATCGTGATTTGTATTATTTGAACCAATTGGAAGCAATCCAGATGATTCTTCCTCAGAATCGCCTTTCTCAGGTATGGAAACCGGGCAGTAGTTTTGAAGGAAGAATTCCTGATTATCTATTGGTGGCTGCTCGTGGCTTTGCCTTTTGCACTCCTGATTCCAGCAAGAAACCTTTGTATCGAGTTAATGCTCGTGATAATGCGATCCCTATATTTGCTCCTGATCCAATCAAAAGTATTGTGGATATAGCACCTGCCATAAAAAAACGCTTACGCAAAGAAAGAGTGGCTCTGGTGGTGCTGGAGGGCATCGACCGTGAACAGTTTATGTTTGGCAGTGACAGCTGTGCTAATACCTATTCCTGGTACACCTATTTACCTGGTGAGGGTCAGTACCTGGCTATAACTACTGGCAAGCACCTGCCCGATCACCCCTATCCTCCAGGTTACAGGGATTATCAGGAAGAAGGGGGAAAGACTTACCCATTTTCAGGTTATTTCCGCAGCCTGCCCACCGGAACTCTGGGCTCGACCTCTTCCAGGCGAAGTATAGCTGTAGGATCCCGCAGTGTCTTGACCCATGCTGTTTCCGGTGCTGATATAAGTATAGAAGGATACACCCGCTCCCTGAAGCCTAAAGGCACCCTGGCGGTAATCGACCTCAACAAAACCCGTAAAAGCCGCACCTACCGTAGATAATTTTTCATCCCGTCTTAGGCTGTTGTTTTCCTGGCCGGAGGATAATATGATATACTACTGCTGTTATGAACAATAGCCCCATGGCTGGAGTTCCGGCAAGGAATAAGTATGTGGAGGAATAAACTCAGTGCTAGTTACAGAACTCTTAAAAGCAATTGTTCTGGGCATCGTAGAAGGTATTACGGAATGGCTGCCTATCAGCAGCACCGGTCATATGATTTTGGTTGAGCAATTTATACAATTGAACGCATCTCCACTTTTTAAGGAAATGTTTTTTGTAGTTATACAATTAGGCGCTATCATGGCGGTGGTCATCCTATATTTTCATAAACTTAACCCTTTTTCGCCGCAGAAGTCAGCGACGGAGAAGCAAGAGACCATGGCCATTTGGTATAAAGTAATCGTGGGTGTGCTCCCGGCGGCAGTACTAGGACTTTTGTTTGACGACTGGCTGAATGATAATTTCTATAATTATCAAACGGTTGCCGTTATGCTTATTTTGTATGGAGTCCTGTTTATCGTAATAGAAAACCGCAACCAGGGTCGTCCCAGCCGTATCAATGACATAAAGGATTTAACCTATAAAACTGCTTTTTTAATCGGTGTGTTCCAAGTCCTATCATTGATTCCGGGAACGTCTCGTTCCGGGGCCACTATCCTGGGTGCCATTATACTGGGGTCCTCCCGCACTCTAGCTGCCGAATACTCTTTCTTTCTATCCATTCCGGTCATGTTTGGAGCTAGTGCCTTAAAGCTGGCTAAGTTCGGCTTTAGTTTTACCAACCTGGAAATAGCCATTTTGTTAACCGGCATGGTAGTAGCTTTTATAGTGTCTATATTGGCTATCAAATTCCTGTTGGGATATATTAAAAACAATGACTTTAAGGCATTTGGCTGGTATCGCATCGGCTTAGGGTTATTGGTTATCGGTTACTTTGCTATATGGGGATAACGTGACTCTGTTTTTTTACGGGAGACTGCTATCACACCTGAGGAGAGCATATGTCAGCTCAACGACTATTATCGCAAAGACTTGAACGATACAAACAGTTGGAAAGGCGCCAGAAGCGCAGTTTTGATTTAATCAGCAATCTGCGGCTGGTGGTGGTTATAGCCGGAATCGCTGCGGCAGCTATGGCAGGTTATACAGGTACCATTCGGCAGGCGGTTTATACAGGCCTACCTTTTTTGCTGGTCTTTATCTATCTGATATACAAGCACCGCCAGGTGGAGGACCGCCTGAATACGGCTGGAAGGATGGCGAAGATTAACCAAGACTATTTGGACCGCCTCAACGGAGACTGGGTCCAGTTTACTGATCAAGGCCTGGAGTTCGCTGATTTTGATCACCCCTATAGCAATGACTTGAACATTTTCGGACCGAAGTCGCTTTTCCAGTGGTTATCTATAGCTCAGACTTATTTAGGTCGCCAGCAGCTCCAGCAGCTCTTAGCCCATCCTCCCCGGGACATTGATGCCATTTTAGCCCGCCAAAGAGCTGTTAAAGAATTGGCGGGCCGGCTGGATTTTTGCCAGGGCTTGGAATGCCGGGGCTTAATAACTCCCGAAGCAGGCCGCAACCCAGAGAAGTTGGTAGCTTATGCTGGGGAAAGACCGAATTTAGGTAAGCTTATAAAAGTCATCCGCTGGCTGCCTATATTAACTGCTGCCTCTTGGGCACTGTACTTTGGGCAAGTAATATCCATGCAAATTCCAGTGATCCTTTTATTGCTACAGGGGCTCATTGTACTATTTACCTATAAATCAGTGGGGGCACCTCTGCATAGGGTTTATTCCTTCCAGAAAAGCCTGCAGTCCTATAGGAATATGCTGGAACTAATTGAACAGGAGCCCTGGGAAACCACTTACCTGTCCTCCCTGCAAGCGGAACTTTTTGAGAAAAGTGAATCGGCTTCGAAGGCTATGCAGCAATTAGAAAGAATATCCGGATCCATAGATATGAACCGCTCAATGTTTTATTTAATTATTAACGTAGGCCTTTTGTGGGATATGCAATGCTTTGTTAGACTGGCGGCTTGGAAATCCCGCTACGGTAATAGGGTAGGGAGATGGCTGGACATCATCGGAACTATGGAGGCCTTGTGCAGTCTGGCGGTCATTGCTCATATTCATCCGGATTGGGCTTACCCTGAAATCCAAGATCAGGGTCAGAGGATAACCGCTCGTGGCTTGGGGCATCCCCTGCTGCATCCGGAAAAATGCGTTCATAACGATATAGATATAGATAATTACTCCTGCATTGTAACCGGTTCCAATATGTCAGGAAAAAGCACCTGGCTGCGCTCCATTGGCATCAACCTGGTACTGGCTTATGCTGGAGCCCCGGTATGTGCTGAGAGGTTTACCTGCTCTCTTATGGATATTTATACATCCATGGAAATACAAGATGATCTCATCGAAGGAGTTTCTACTTTCTATGCAGAGTTGAAACGGATAAACATGATCCTGGAGCATTCCTGCCGGGGCGAACCCATGATTTATTTAATAGATGAGATATTCAGAGGGACTAATTCCCTGGACCGGATTACCGGTGCTCAGGTTGTCTTGAGACAGCTAAGCCAAAATGGTGCCATAGGCCTGATATCCACCCACGATTTTGAACTGTGTGATCTGGAGAAAGAGCTAGGGGCTACCTTCAAAAACTATCATTTTCAGGAGCAGTATGTGAAAGGCGGTATTGAGTTTGATTATAAACTGCGCCCCGGCCGCTGCAACACATCGAATGCCCGCTACTTAATGAAAATGGTGGGAATTGATATATCCTAAATTAAAAATGGGTACCTGATCTGATGTTTATCCAATAGGTTGGAGTTGTTATAAAAGGGAACAGGACTAAAAAGAGGCTTAGGATTACGAAAAGAACAATGATCACCGTTCTCCATTTTGGATGAGGTACTAGTTTCTTAAAGATTGCTGTAACCTGTTTCCAGTGAAGTATGATATGTACCAATAATAATAGCAGCATTAAATAACCTAAGTATAGATGAATGGTCGCCCAACCATCCCGATCAATCCCCCATAGATACATATGTACCTTAGTGCCATAAAGCTGTCGGGAAGCCGACCCGCTTAACAGGACATATTTACGCACATATCCTGTACCCACCAGCGCCATCATTACCAGAAACATAAAGCCGTCAATAATTAGATTGGTTTTGGCCTTGGACATGATTCTACCTCCTGGATCCCCAATTGGGTCTGTTAGGCTTATTGTAATCTTTTCTCACCGTTTTGGATATATAAGTCTAACCAGAATTATCACCTGTGGTGTTTCCTCCCTTGCTGCAATTAGTGATGAGTGAATTGCTGACGAACTGTACGTTTTGGCACCATCGCAATATTAAACATTGTAACATCATCGCTGGGTTTGTTACAGGTAATAAAATTTACAAGTATCTGTCCAGCCTTCATTCCTCTTAGCTGCGGAGTACAAGGTTTTTACAAAACCATACCTATTCCCTTGAGTATGTTTTTTTGCCATAATAGAGTTTAGTTTGACCAGACAAATTTTATCAAATGAAAGGTAATAATATGGCGTTGGAAAATGTTGGATTAGCCTTTGCTTTGACTATGCTGGCAGGATTGTCTACCGGCATAGGAGGTCTTATTGCTCTGTTTGCCAAACGGAGAAATACCTCTTTTTTATCTTTTATCTTGGGGTTTTCAGCAGGGGTCATGATATATATTTCCATGGTGGAGATTTTTGCCGAAGCTAGGCTGGCAGCTGTTAATGTGTGGGGCAGTTGGGGAATGTGGGCAGCCACTGGTGCTTTTTTCGCCGGTATGATGCTTATTGCCGTAATTGATATGCTGGTTCCTTCTTATGAAAACCCCCATGAACCGCGCGCCTTAGAAACCATATCGGAGAATAACGTCAATACAGGCAACACGCGGCTGTTGCGTCTAGGGATGATGGCCGCCGTAGCCATAGCCATTCATAATTTCCCGGAAGGAATAGCTGCTTTCATCTCAGTATTGCATGATCCATCGGTAGGGATAATAATCGCCATAGCTATAGCTATCCATAATATACCAGAAGGAATTGCCGTGGCTGTTCCCGTCTATTACGCTACCGGAAATAGTGGAAAAGCTTTTAAGTATTCCTTTTTATCAGGGTTATCAGAACCCCTGGGGGCCTTAATCGGTTACCTGATTTTATTGCCTTTTATAAGTGAAGGTTTGTTTGCTTTGGTGTTTGCCTCCGTAGCAGGGATAATGGTGTTTATCTCCTTAGATGAGCTGCTGCCCGCTGCCAGAGAGTATGGAGCAGCCCATCATTCAGTTTATGGTATCATTGTAGGCATGATGGTAATGGCAGCAAGCCTTCTCTTGATGTAGTTAAACTGTGTTTTTTGCCTAACCCAGTCCATATAGGCTGAGGAGATTTAACATGTTTTCATGCAGGAGTTTTTGAGCCATCAGCTCTTTGAATCTATATGATTTGGTCTTATTTTGTTCCCGCAGTTTATCCATTTCTGCGGGGATATTCTTTTGCATTTCCATTAGATACTGGTACAGATTTTCGAATTTGGCCAGCTTTTCCACAGCCTCTCCTCTATACTCGTCATTCACACAGAACACCATATTGCTATCTAGCACATAATAGTCACCGGAAGATGATAATTTGGTCAATCGTTTGATGTTGTTCACCTCGCTTGACTCCGACATCTCTAGATATGAGCAGGTTTTTTGTCAACCTCAACAGGTCTCATAACTAAAGCCTTGATCATTTAATAGGGGCTCTGGTACGAAAGATAACGTGTTCTAGTAAAAGGGATACCAACACTCCCATCACAAAACCATTGCCCAGTATAGGGCGCAGGTGAGAAGGGAAGGCGGATACCACATCAGCTGGCAGGAAAGCCACCAGGATGCCGGTCAATATGGGCATAGCTATCAGGAGAGCATGGTCAAAAACCGGTTCTTCCTTAGCAGCAAAAGCGCTGCTAAGACCTGCTGCGACCTGGGTGCACATGATGAATAAAAGGATGCAGCCGATCACTACTTCGGGAATGAAGGAAAGGTAATAAAGGGTGCGCGGTAAAAAGGCCAACAGCAGCATGAGCACACCCGCCGGTACCAGGGTGGAACGAGCGGCACAGCCGGTGGAGGCGATCACCCCTGGGCTAAAGGAATAGTTCACCGGACCGATAACCCCCATGAAGCCTGCCATGATATTGCTCACACCGGTAAAGGAAATACCGCGGGTAATGCGCTCCGGCATTTTGTCAGCCTGTAATACCGTTCCCACCGCCTGGATGGAGCCCAGATCATTTATAGAAAGCGCCAGGAAACAGAGTATAAAAGCAATAATGAGTCCCGGATCTATAACAAGGGTGGAAGTTAATTGAGCGAAAAAACCTCCTAATACAGGAAGACCACCAGTATTGGCTCCCTGTAGCCAAACAGGATTTACCAGGGCATAAGCCCCACTGCCAAATATCATAGCCCACAATATCAAGGTGGACTTCCATAAACCAGTCAGAAATCGTTGAGCGACGAACAGCAGCAACACAAAGACCAGGGCAAAGCTTAAGCTATGCGCAGGTGAAAAAGTGGCTGATCCGCTGCTGATAAGATTCAGGATGGTGGGCATGATTGTGAAAGCTATTAACAGCAGGATAACTGCCACTACTCGGGGGGTAAAAAGCTTACGCAGATAAGCAAATAAGCCGCTGATAGCCAGAAGGCTTAACAGGATTCCGCAAATCAGAATACTGGTATAGATGGCCGCCGAAGAACTGCCTTGGGAAGCCAATATGCCAATGAGCAGAACGGTAGCTGGGCCTATGACCAAAGGCAGCCTATGCCCCCAATAAACCTGCAGCAAAAGGCTGACCGCCATCACCGCGAACACCTTTTGCATGTAGAGCACTTCTGCTGAGCTGGTCCCTTCCAAACTTCCCAGGATTTTGCCCAGTATGATTACGGAGGGAATAGTAACTGCTAACCACTGCAGGCCATAGATAAGGTTTTCCGCAAAACTAGGGTGATCTTCTAGTCCATACTTTAGATTCATGTTTCAACCTACCTCGCAACTATCGTATTAGATTATTAATTCGGTTGTCGCTAAGCCTTTCCTGCTCCATAGGCAACATGAAGTTTCCCCATGATTATTCTATATTATAAAGCGGTTTGGCTTACAATGCTGATTGTATTCCAGGTATGTCCCGCCAGCCAATCCCTACTAGTGGAGTAGGATTGATGTTCACCATACTAACACTAGATGCGATAGTAACGCTGCTTTCAGCAATAGCGTGGATGAGAGGCTGATGGCTCCAGTGGCTATGTCATCCCTCGTACCCCTGACGCCTTATGGTACTATAATATAAAAGGTTCATCCCTAAGAAATTTACGCTAGGGGTAAGTATACACTTGATCGACTTTGTTAGGATTCATTATTAGGAGGCATTATTAATGCAGACTAAGCAGCGAGCTAAACTGAATCGGACTATTACCTTGACGGACAGTGAACGGGAAGAATTGCGCCAGCAGTTGGTGTATATGCCCATTGATGAAGACACTGACTTGATGAATAGGATAATCTGTGCGGATATCTTTGATTCCATCCAGTACATACCTAGAAAATCCGTGGATTTGCTATTTGTTGATCCTCCATATAACCTGAGTAAAAAGTTCAATAACAACAGCTTCAGTAAAATGGAACTGTCCGCCTACGCCCAATGGATGGATTCCTGGTTTAAGCTGATCCTGCCCACCTTAAAACAGAAGGCTTCTGTTTATGTCTGTGGCGACTGGCGCAGTTCCTCAGCCATATATGAAGTACTGTCTAATTACCTGTATGTTCATAACCGGATAACCTGGGAAAGAGAAAAAGGGCGGGGGTCCTTAAAGAACTGGAAGAACTCCTCAGAAGATATCTGGTTTGCCACTGTCAGCAAAGATTATTACTTCAATGTTGAGGCAGTGAAGCTAAAACGCCGGGTAATGGCTCCCTACAGACATGCCGATGGAAAGCCTAAGGACTGGAACGAAGGTAAGGAAGGCAATTTTAGATTAACTCATCCTTCCAATCTGTGGACCGATCTGACCGTTCCCTTCTGGTCAATGCCAGAAAACACTGACCATCCCACCCAAAAACCCGAAAAACTAGTAGCCAAAGTGATACTAGCCAGCTCCCGGCCCAATGATGTAGTATTCGATCCGTTTCTTGGTTCTGGCACTACAGCCGTTGTTGCTAAGAAATTAGGACGTAACTTTTTGGGAATAGAAATGGAAGAAGAGTACTGCTGTTTGGCTCAAAAACGACTGCTGATGGCCGACCAGGATTCTTCCATTCAAGGATACAGTGATGGGGTGTTCTGGGAAAGGAATACTTTGAGTTTGCAGAAAAAACAGGCGCAACAAAAAGAGTCATCCCCAACCAATGATTCTGCCCAACCGGAAAATAAACTAGCCGAAAAAACCTTATTCGAATAATATCTGAGGTGATTCCATGGAGAACAGATGCCCTTTTTGTTACCAGGAAGATGTGGTCTTGCAAAACCAACTGGCCTGGGCTAAGTATGACATTTATCCAGTCAGTCCAGGGCATCTGCTGATCATGCCTTGCCGCCATGTAGAAAGCTTTTTTGATACTACTATTGAGGAACGTCAAGCCCTCAACGAACTGCTGGCAATGGGCAAGGCTTTGCTGGACCGGGAGTTTCAACCGGACGGATATAATATTGGCATTAACTGTGGAGTAGCTGCTGGGCAAACCGTAATGCACCTGCATATTCATTTAATACCCCGTTACCAGGGTGATCTGGATAACCCCCGCGGGGGAGTCCGGGGAGTTATTCCCGACAAACGTGTATACGAGAAACCATGAACTGTAGAAACCTGGACAAAAAGAATGACAGGCTTTGGGGCAGCCCTCACTCAATCGTGCAAGGAGTATTCTAATCATGATGAAAAGCCAAACACCAATGAAATACACAATTATTGTCTTTGTGACCATGATCATGTTGCTGTTCTCCATAAGCGGATGCCAAAAATCCGAGCCAGTAAATAGCGGACCGTCTGATGCTGCCAATACCGTTTATCTGGCTTCATGGCGGGGAGAGCTGGGAAAGCTTGATACGCAAACGCGGAGCTTTGAACCATTATACAATGAACTATATGTGGAAATAATTATCGGTAAGACTGATGTTAACACAATATTAGTCCTGGCTCATCCAGGAGGCAGCACTAACCCTCCAGCAGGGCTGCCCAATCTTTATCAGGTGAATTTGGATGACCTGACTAGCACCCATCTGGCTGAGTCAGTTAATCACGCCTACTTATCTCCGGATAAAAAGCAGCTTGCCTATATATCATTCCCGGATAATCACTTGCAAATCATGGACATAGAAACGCAAACCAGTACCTCAATTGTTAAATCAGTAGGCTATTTCCAAAAATCTAACATCTGGTCACCAGACGGTACCCGATTGTTGGTATCCCAACCCAATGCAAACTGGATATTAGATTTAACCTCTCGATATCGTCATACCCTGTCTGAGGAGGTTACTTTTCTGGATTGGCTGGACAACTCACATCTCCTGGTTTTATGGCGAGAAAAAGAAGCTGACCTGCCCCGGGTCGCTTCTTATGAAATACAAACCGGCAGGGTGTCCCCTCTTTTCATGGACTCTACGTCTCCATATTTTAATGCCCAATGCACCGGTAACAATATCTTAGCTTTTAAGGTTTACGATACCGGCAGCCCTGTCCAATGGGACGTATTTGTGTCTTCTAAACAGGATCCTGCCGAGCAACGAAAGCTGTTTTCCATTCCTCCCAAACCTGCTCAGGACTTAGGATATGTCCCAGTTTTTTTCTACAATTGTTATCCTGTTTCCTATTCTAAGGTGTTTTATCGAGTAATCACCAGTGAGAATTATGAACCTATGTTCACAGGTATTGTGGATATAAATTCTGGAATTTTATTAGAATTGGACAAAGAGATTACTTCAGTAATTCAGTGAAATAATCCAGAAGTCAGCTTCATAATGTAATGCAGTTTACTGCATAACCATAATCAAAAATAACACCTAGGCTGACATTTTCATACTTGCAATTCCTAACATTATGTCCGAAAGCAGGAATATATGGGTTTTTACGCGAATTTTATCCTCATTTAAGAAGAAAGAGAGGATTATATGCTAGCCTCAGTGAATACCCTGGTCCTGACCGGGATAGAAGCCAGTACCGTGCAGGTGGAAGTAGACATACACAGCGGGTTGCCGGGCTTTGAGAAGGTAGGAAACAAAAACTTAATTACTGTTAACAATTATTAAATCAAAAATCCCTATTTTTCGTCTTTCGTCTAGGGCAGTTTACTTAAACAGCCGCTTATGTTTACTATATGCCCCCCTGCTCATAGGAACTTTTTGTGAACAATCGCGTAGTTCAATTTCATAAGTTCGATCACTAATCTGCGTTATACTTTTGATTTTCCTTTTATTAACGATAAATGATCTGTGAACCCTAATAAAATCAGAGTTTAATTGGTTTTCCAATTCTCCTAAAGGCCTATTGGTAATCCATTGGCCGGATTTAGCATAAATAAAGGTTTGTTTGCCCTGTACCTCAATAAAGTTGATGTCCTCTTTGAGGATAAAGCTTCTCTTATGTCTTACAGGAACCATTATTTTATCAGCACTTTGCTTTACTTGTGAATCTACTTTGGCGGCAACCTCACTGATTATAGATTTGAATTCTTCAATGACAATGGGTTTTAAGATATAGCTGTAAGGGTGAACGGCAAAAGAACTGATAGCATATTGGGAGTGAGCAGTAACAAAAATCATAAACGCTTCTTGATCAAAGTCAAAGATTTGCTTGGCTACTTCCATGCCGGTTAAATCATCATTGACCAGTTCAATGTCCAGTAGAATTAGATCAGGTCGGTGATGTTTAGCCAACCGAATGGCCTCTTCACCGCAGGGGGCAGCTATGACTTTTGTTACTTCGGGAATACTATGTAATAGCATCGTGAAGAACTCGCGAGTATTAACTTCATCCTCAAGCAGCAGGACATCCATTTAGATTTCCTTTCCCTACCTTTCTCGCAAACATTCAGGAATATTGGGTTCATATAAAGTCCACATACTTCTTGCATCGATTCCCATATTAGAAATAAAGATTAGCATCGCAGCAAAATTTGCTAATACAAAACATTGTAATTTCTTAAACAACCTCTTTACCTCCTTTACTGAAAACAGCCAATATATTGTCCAGGCTACCGATAACCCGGTAACCTGCAGGCATCATTAGGAAGGAACTGAACAAGGAGCCTAAAATTGCGGCCAAAGCATAAGAGTATAAATTACCATAAATGCAAGCAATAACCCCTATGCTCCATATTGTCAATGCATAGATGCTCTCCCACTTTTGTCTAAAACGTTTTTGAATCTCAGTAATCGTTTTCTTGTCAGTACCGGCTGGAACCCATTTCACAATTGCGTAGATCGCAATAAAAAGGGATAGTAAAAAGAGGCATACAATGTAAAGGCTATCTACTTCTAAGATGGCCACATATCCCATCCCCAGAACCAGGAACAGCCCTACTAGCAAACACCTTATATAGGTACTCAAATGTACTCCGCCGCCCAGCCAGCGGAAGACGGCCAGCGTAAACAAGGAGATTAGGGTAGTGCTCAATATATCAAATATAATGGCTAAAATAATTATCAGCACCAGTTTTAAAGCTGTCCCCAATAATATTTCCAGGGCATAGGCATATACTTCAACTTGATCATTACTGGAACCAAGTTCGTTACCTAAGGATTCTGCAGTCTTCCGGCAAATAGAACTTATCATCCCCTGACCCCCTTTCTCCATCAGGTATTTGAACGGTGACATGAGTTTTCCGGTTGCTAGTCACCGTAATAGTACCACTATATTGCTCAACCACCTGCTTGACCAGGAAAAGTCCATATCCCCGGGATAAGGAACCTTTGGTAGTGTAACCAGGTTCAAAAATTTTTTCTTTATCTATTATGGTCGAGCCATTGTTGGCGATGTAGATAACATATTGACCATTTTGGTGACTTAACTCTATTGTCACTCGAGGATGTTTATCATAAATGGCAGCTTCCATGGCGTTTTCAATCAAATTTCCCAATAGGCTGTTTAAATCCCAGGGAGAAATATTTAATTGGGAAAAATCGCTTTTAATGGCTAACGCAAAGTCAATGCCCTGAGCTTCGGCCGTTCTTTTTTTAGTGTTAATAAGGGATGTAATAGCTGGATATAATGCTCCCAGGTAGTGAGACACCTGTTGGGAAAAAATAAGCTAAACTATTAGTATGGAAAAGAGAAATCGCTACACAGCCGAATTTAAAGCCAAAGTGGTCATGGAGCTCCTGAAAGAAGAGGAGACCTTGAGCCAGATAGCTGGTAAGTACCAGCTAAACCCACAAATGCTCAGCCAATGGAAGAGCGACTTCGTGAAAAATGCTGCCCTTGTTTTCGACCGAGGCAAGGACGAAACCACAAACCTAAAAAAGGAGTTAGAAGATAAAGAAACTCGCTACCAGCAGATCATTGGGCAAATGTCTTATGAGATTGACTGGCTCAAAAAAAAATCTGGCCTCAAATAACACGAGCGAAGAACGCCGCTGCATGGCTGACCTAGATGATAAACGCATAAACATTGCCAGACAGGCCCGCTTATTGGGCGTGAATCGTTCAAGTTTGTACCGGCAGCCGCCGACAGCTAACTGGTCGCAACGCGATCTTGACGACATGCGGATGATTGACGAAATATATACCGCTCATCCCTATTTTGGCTATCGCAGGATCACCGTTCAGATGCAGAAGAAGGGCCGAGCCATTAATCGCAAGCGAGTCCGAAGACTGATGCAGATAATGGGTATCCAGGGAATCTGCCCTGGCCCAAATTTGAGTAAGCGCCTGCATGCAAAATATATCCATCCCTATCTGCTAAGGGGTCTTAGTATTGACCGTCCCGATCAGGTCTGGGCAATAGACATTACATATATTCGTTTGAGGCATGGATTCATGTATTTATTCGTAATCATAGATCTTTTCAGCCGCCATATAGTCGACTGGGAACTCAGTGACAATTTAAGCCGTCAATGGGTGCTAGACTGCCTGAAAAGGGCATTTAAGTATCGTAAACCAGAAATCATAAATAGTGATCAGGGTGCTCAATTTACCAATTAAGATTATGTCGAACTTCTTCAGTCAGAGACCATAAAAATCTCGATGGATGGCAAGGGCAGAGCCCTGGACAATATTTTCGTTGAGAGATTCTTCCGGACTCTCAAATACGAGGACATTTTTTTGAACGAGTATGTAAATCCGAAATCTCTGCGCAGAGGAATTAATCAATATATACAGTTCTACAATGAGCAGCGGCCTCATGAGTCGCTTGGATATAGATGCCCCGCTGAATATTATCAGCAAATGCCTATGAAACTAGCAATTTAGCAAAGGAGGGACACATTAGCTTATTTTTATTAGCAATGTGTCTTGACAACGGGGGGCACTATACAAAGCTGATCCCACAGTTTTACCTTTTGATGCTGGCAATTAGTTAGACCAGCATCAAAAAGGTAAAATATTTGAATTAGGGTGGAGAGATCGATCGATGAGGAGAGTCATTTATAGATTGAGTTTATTTTCGTTTTCACTGTTAATATTAGTAATGCTATTTTCTATGCTTCCTATCCATTATAAGTCTTTTTATGAAGGTATATTCAACTCTGAAGTAGGTTTTATTTATAGTTTTGCATTTCATAATCTTTTTAGCAGTCTGATGCCTGGCGTTTTTGCGATAGGTTATACTGCTTGTGCTTTTCCAGTTCTTAAAGATAATCCAAGGCAAAGAAGTATTATGGTTGTTAATGCGATAATATTAATTGTCTTATCGGTTGCTATAGGATTGGCTCTGTTTTACTATGCACTATCTGTCCTACACTATGATACCTTGTCCAGATTTACAAAAACAATGGTAACAACTGGCTTGCTAACTATAGTGCTTACCCTGGTGTTTAAACATAAATAAGTGGGCAGTAATAAGATAACTGGGGGGAAGCACGGGGACGTGAGCGACCGGGGGAAGTGATGTGAACCCCTGGTGTTAGTCTAGAGCAGGCGGAATACAAATGTTTAAAAAATTAGGACTCACAATAAAAGAATACCGCACTAATAAGATATTTAGATTCTTTGTTGGGCTTATAACCATTTTGGTTGCTCAAATCTGTTGTGGTTTATACTTCCGAAATCTGTTTGATCGAGAATACCTGGAATATTGTCTTGTATTTATTGTTTTCTATGTTTTAAGCTTTATCATTGCAGCCAGCTTTCGCCCAAAATGTTAGGGGAATTTTGGGCGTTGCCGAAAGGATGGCTATGAACTATGGATATGCGTGAAAAAGAAGATAGACGAAAAATAGAAGAATATAAGAAACATCCCATGACTAATTTTGCAGATTCAGTAAACTGATCAATGATAGGCGAACCAGGGGATGCTGTCTTATTAGGATTATTACTACAAGACACTAAGCCACTAACGCTGGCCAACAGTCTGACATACTTTTTGTTAGCCGTAGTTTTACCATGGGTAAGTACTTTCAAAGAGCACTGCCATTCCATCCGCATATCCCCTCACCTTTGTCGCAAATTCCAACATTATGTCCAAAAGCAGGAATATAAGGGTTTTTACGCGAATTTTATCCCCATTTGAGAAGAAAGAGAGGATTATATGCTAGCCTCAGTGAATACCCTGGTCCTGACCGGGATAGAAGCCAGTACCGTGCAGGTGGAAGTAGACATACACAGTGGGTTGCCGGGCTTTGAAATTGTAGGATTAGCGTCTGCAGCCGTGAAAGAAGCCCGGGAGCGGGTTCGATCCGCTATACGCAATTCAGGTTATAGGTTTCCCAATACCAAAATCACCGTTAACCTAGCCCCGGCGGACGTGAAAAAAGAGGGCAGTCATTTTGATTTACCTATAGCTTTGGGGATCCTGCTGGCTTCAGAGCAGTTGGATGAGTTAAAAGACCTTAATAGTTATTATTTAGCCGGGGAACTTTCTCTGGATGGCAGTTTGCGGCCGGTTCCGGGAGTATTGCCCATGGCTCTGCATTTGGCAGCGATTGATGAATCCAGCCGCTTTATTGTTCCAGTAAGCAATGGTTCGGAAGCCTCATTAGTTGAAGAAATAGCCAGTTATGGACTTACTCACTTAAACCATGTAATTGAGCTGCTTAGCGGTGCCATTGTTATGGAACCTGTAAAGCCCCAGAGGCCTGTGCAAACAGCCTGGGAGATGATACCGGATTTTACAGAAGTGCGTGGCCAAGAGTCAGCCAAACGTGCGTTGCAGATTGCCGCCGCTGGAATGCATAATATATTGCTGATTGGCCCTCCTGGATCAGGTAAAACCATGCTGGCCAGGCGACTACCAGGTATTTTCCCGGAAATGACCCGGGAAGAAATACTGGAGACTTCGCGAATTTATTCAGTGGCAGGCCTCCTTAGCGGCAGTCAGCCCTTGATTAATATGAGACCTTTTCGTTCTCCGCATAAAAATGCTTCATCAGCCAGTATTATCGGAGGAGGACGGATTCCTCGTCCCGGGGAGATCAGCCTGGCACAGAATGGGATTCTATTTCTGGATGAATTGCCGGAATTCAGCCGGGATGTTCTGGAGGCCCTGCGCCAGCCTTTGGAGGATCGGGTGGTGACCGTAGCCCGAGCTCAGGCAACCTATTCCTTCCCAGCCAGCTTTACATTAGTCGCTTCTATGAATCCCTGCCCATGCGGTTTTCTAGGTTCAGATCAAGAATGTAAATGCACCCCCCTACAAGTTCAAGCTTACCGGAGGAGGTTAAGCGGTCCGTTGTTGGACCGGATTGATTTGCATGTAGAGGTACCTAGATTACAATACGAACAGATTAAGGAGCGTAAAAGTGGGAAAAATTCAGAGCAAATACGGATTAGAGTCGCCCGGGCCAGGGAAATTCAGGCTAAGCGTTTTGCTAAGCTACCGTATCAAGTTAACGCCCAGATGGGCTCCGCTCAGGTCAGGCAGTTCTGCCGCCTGGATGAAGAGTCGGAGCAGTTGCTGAAGAATGCCTTTACCAGACTGCATTTAAGTGCTCGAGCTTATGATAGAGTTTTGAAGGTTGCTCGCACTATAGCTGATTTAGAAGAATCGGAAACTATTAAAATTAATCACCTGGCCGAAGCGCTCCAGTATAGAAGCTTGGACCGCTCTTACTTGATATAGAACAAAGGAGGTGTCAGTGTGAAGAGGCTGACTAATTACTTTTTGCAGGGATTACTTTTCTTGGTTCCTTTGGTGGTAACCGTTTATGTTTTCTACATTGTTTTTCAAAAGATTGATGGGTTGCTGAGAATCCCCATACCTGGTTTAGGGGTAATTCCAGGTGTAGGTTTTGTAGTAACTATTTTGTTAATAATACTTATCGGTTTTCTAGTTTCCAATTTTTTAACTAAAAAAGTTATGCTTTTGCTGGATAGTCTCTTTACTCGTTTGCCACTGGTCAAACTCTTGTACGGATCCATTAAAGATTTAATCAATGCCTTTGTGGGCAATAAAAAGAGCTTCAGTCAACCAGTACTGGTGAGATTGAACTCTGAGGGAAATGCTCATGTGCTGGGTTTTATAACCTGTCAATCCCTGGACCATTTGGATTTGACTGACATGGTATCGGTTTATGTACCCCAATCATATAATTTTGCAGGACAGTTGCTTCTATTTCCCCGCCACCAGGTTACCCTTTTGCAGGCGAACAGTGCAGAAGTGATGACCTTTATTGTATCTGGCGGAGTAGCCAACCACTAATAGGGCGCATCTATTATACAAATAAATTGCGTAGTTTTAGTTTTTGCATATTTTAATGACAAAGCAGGCATCATAAGGATGAAAAATAAAAGCATTGCCTGGATTATATGGATTATTTGAATGAAAGGAGAGCGCCCATGATCGGTACTATTGTCCGTTTCGTTGTTTCTGCATTAGTATTAATGCTGATTGGCTATCTGCTGCCGGGTATAACTGTGTCAGGTTTTATTGGCGCCTTGATTGCAGCTGTGGTAATTGCTTTGCTGGGGTATGCCGTAGAAGCCATATTAGGAGACAAGATATCTCCTCGTTCCCGGGGACTAGTAGGTTTTATCACATCTGCGGTGGTTATCTATGCTGCCCAGTTCATTGTGCCCAATTACCTGTCAGTGTCTTTGTTAGGAGCCCTGCTGGCAGCATTTGTGATTGGGATTATTGATGCGTTTGTCCCAACCGAAATCCGTTAAATAAAAGTATTTACCTAGTTAAATATGCAGTAAGGTGGACCCCAAGAGGTCTGCCTTTTTGTTTTTGTGTTGTGTAGTGGTGGCAGGCAAATAAAAATAGGACAGGCACAAGGCCTGTCCCCAATAAGTCTAAGATTAATCTCTTTTTGGCAGTTCGGGTTGATAGAACACAACGGGACAACAGATACTTGCATTACTTGCTGCTATAAATACAAAAACCGCTGACAGAGATGTGCAAAGTGCTAGCTTAGCTTTGTTGAGCATAGTAATCCCCCTTTCTGATTGTTTTTTCTATGTGAAGAAAGATGTTGTCCCAGGCTGACATATAAATATGGCCAGGTGTAGTTAAGGTTATTGATTGCCAGAGCAGACCCATCATGATGGCAACACTGCCCAGCGGGTAGACAAATAACAGCGTTATAGCCAGGAACCACAACAATACTGCCATAATAAATGATTTTTTCCGTAGTACTTGTCGCCGCATAGGATCGGTTATTGGGTTGGTAGGATTATCTACCGGTACTTTTAACCAGGCTATGGTTAGGACAACAAGACCTGCGGAACAAACTGTTAATAGATTGTTATAAGGCAATAAAAACTGGGCTAAATAGGCTAGAGGCAGAAAGGTGATCAGGCTGGTCAAGGTACACCGGTAATAGGCGGTACAGTGAGCACCTCCAGAGTAGCGGCGGTATAATGCCGATGCCATCAGAATGCCCACCGCCTCATAAAAAAGGCCTAACCAAAAAGCTATTGCCAACAGCAGAGCTATCTGTAAAATACTTCCCAGCATTACCTCAATCCCATAACGAATTTCATCTTCACAAATAGTTTCTTGCGAATTCCTGGCCAGTAGGTGGGCTAATTGTTGGGCGAATTGTTTCACCACGGTCCTCCTTCCTGATTGGCAAGTAAACAGTGAAAACCACTTTGTCATGCTCATTGGCAAATCGGATTTTTCCCCGGTGCTGGTGAACTAGTTTTTGTACAATAGACAAACCTAATCCGGCATGATTGCCAGTCTTAGTTGTAACCCCTTTTTCGAAAATATTGTCAATCAAATTTTCGTCAACATGTCCGCAATTAGCGATTTCAAAAACGTAGAAATCATCTTGACGGTTAATTGTTAGCCAAACTTTTTTCATATCATTATCTAATTCACTTACGTGATCAAGAGAATTGCCAATTAGGTTGCCTAAAATGCGGTTTAAGTCATAAGGTGAAATCATCAACTGATTTAAATCGGTGTTTACAGATATTTCGAAATTTATCCCCTTAGTTATTGCTAGGGCAGTTTTGGTATAGGCTAAGGCAGATAATCCTGGATCTTTTATATTCGTAAAGCGTTGGGAGAGCGCTATTTCGCCGATCATTTCCTCCAGGTACTGCCTAGCATCTTCCAAGTATCCCAATTGCAAATATCCATAGAGAGTTTGCAAATGACTGATCTGGTCATGCTGTTGTGCACGAATAGCTATTATCATTTCGTCTACGGTTTCCAGGTAGGTCTGCTGAATCATAAATTTATGTCTTTGACTGATTAAGTTAATTAATAACCCAACAAAATACAGCATAATGAATGTCATTAATATAAGAATAAAACTCATAATAATTGCAAAATTTTCCTCGGAAACACGCGAGAATAATTGCGGTTGGAAAACAATGTAATTGGCTATAATGCAAACAACTAGGATTACCATCAAAGTAAACATTAAGGCCACTAGAACAACAACTACTTTATCTTTTCTAATTTGCATCTGGATATGAGTGTGCTGTATGTCATTGGCAAAATCAAATAAATATTTTTTCTTCCTGTATATAATCCAGATAAGTAAAACAATAATAATGATTTGTGGTACAGGAACTAGTAATAGATATAAGTTGTTGGTTACCACAGTAGAGATATCTGTATTGAAGATTCTTAAAATAACTGCCAGAGATAAAGATTCGCCCAGCGCCATTATGAGATTTCCTAATACTATTGCAATTAGCGCTCGTAGCAATGTTAAATCCCACATTAATTGGACAATAAATATCAATAAAAATGTTAAAATCCCAAAATGAAAAATAAAATGCAGTGGCAGGCTGCGTATTACCATAGCCAATAAAGCGTAGCATAATCCTACGATAGCTAATTTGCGTATGGGAGGATGTATATTAACTAAGACTAGGCCTAGCCAAGTAGTTAATAACCCCGTCGCAAAACCCTGAATAAACAATATCCATAAGGGAATAGCCAAAAACAGCCCCCCAAAATCTACCTCATATGTAATATGTTTTGAGAATAATGGATAAAATTCCTGCAAATATCAGTAAAAGAATTAACCAAAATTATTACAAATTATAACGGTTCCAAGGTCCTATGACCTTATTTTGTAAATTAGAAAAACAGCGAGACCAGGGAGTCAATGTGTCTGTGGGGTAGTGTGAAGTTTAGTAGGGAAAGATGTCGAAGAAAGAAAAAAGAGCTCAAAAAGCAGCGTTTGTGAAAACTATTTGCCAACCAGCCGTCAAAACCAGTACAATAAACAAAGGCGTTATACGTGATGGCTATGTTGGTCGGCTCGCCGGTGAAACAGGAGGTCGAAATGGTAGGGTTTATCGGTAATATTGGAACTTGGGAACTTATATTAATCCTATTAGTTGCGGTTATCGTGATTGGCCCCAGTAAACTGCCGGATGCAGCCCGCTCTTTAGGAAAAGCAGTGGGCGAATTCAGAAGGGCTACTGCAGGAGTTAAAAAGGAGTTCGAAGAAGCTATCCTGCTGGATGCACCGGCTAAAACTAAAAGCAAAAGCGAATCGGTCAAGGAAGAGATTGTAGTTGAAGAATCAGCTCCAGAAAATAATTCTGGTAATGAATAGATACATTCATTAGTAAATATGTTAAAATTAAAAGCGTCTCTTATCAAGAGAGGTGGAGGGACTGGCCCAATGAAGCCCGGCAACCGCCAGTTATGGTATGGTGCTAATTCCTGCAGGGAAAAACCCTGACAGATGAGAGGGAAACTGATATCAGAACCCTCTTTGGAGGGTTTTTTTATTTCTAATAATGGAGGAGGAAGATAGAAGTGGCCGGGGACTTATTGAGTGCACTAAACGAACGTGTGGTAATCCTTGATGGAGCAATGGGAACTATGTTACAGGAACGTGGTATGGAGCCTGGTCAATGCCCGGAACTATTCGGGGTGGAAAATCCCTCCATTTTGCGTGATATTCATTCTCTGTACATAGAGGCTGGTGCTGATATTATTCAGACTAACACTTTTGGCGGTAACGCTTTTAAGCTTAGCGAATATGGCCTGGCAGAACAAGTGGACGAAATAAATGGAGAAACGGTACGCATTGCCAAAGAAGCAGCGCGAGGCAGAGCCTGGGTAGCAGCATCTATTGGACCTACCGGAAAAATGCTAAGTCCTATGGGGGACTGCAGCTTTGATGATTTGTATGCTGCTTTTACTCAGCAAATACTGGCCTGCCAAAAGGCTGGGGCAGATTTAATTTCCATTGAAACCATGACTGACATTGGAGAAATGAGAGCAGCTCTAATTGCTGCCCGCTCAAATAGCCGGTTGCCGGTTATCGCCCATATGACCTTTGAACCAGAAGGCCGCTCCATGATGGGAACCGATCCGGTGACTGCCCTAATCATACTGGAGGCTCTGCAGCCGCTGGCAATGGGGGCCAACTGTTCAGGAGGAGCTCAGCAGCTACTGCCGGTTATTAAACAGATGGGGCAGTGGACGGACCGTTTTTTATCAGTTGAGCCCAATGCCGGACTACCCCAGTTAGTCGATGGAAAGACGGTTTTTCCAGATAGTCCTGAGGACATGGCGGAATATGCCCTGCTCTTAAGAGCTGCGGGGGCTAACATAATCGGCGGCTGTTGTGGAACTACTCCTGTGCATATCCAGGCTATGGCTCGGGCTTTAAAAGGTATGACCCCCATCCAGCGTCCGGCCAGAAAAGTATTGGCCTTGGCTTCCCGTAGCCAGCATGTCATTATCGGGGATGAGCAGCCCTTAGCTTTTATTGGTGAGCGCATAAACCCCACCGCGCGCAAAAAATTAGCTCAAGACATAAAAGATGGCAAAATGCATATGGTGGTTGAGGAAGCTCGTCAACAGGTGGAAAGCGGTGCTCCTGTACTGGATGTAAACATGGGCGTGCCAGGTATTGACGAAGCCCAGGCTATGCAAAAAGCCGTTCAGGAGATACAAAGTGCGGTAGATGTTCCTGTTTCTATTGATTCTACTAATGCACAGGCTATAGAAGCTGGATTGAAGCAGTTCGTAGGCCGTCCCTTGATAAATTCCACCACCGGAGAAGATAAACAGCTGGATATTGTCCTGCCACTGGCCAAAAAATACGGAGCCGCTGTCTTGGGTTTGTGCCTTGATGAAGAAGGTATACCTGACCGGGCGGAAGAGCGGCTAGCCATAGCCCGCAAAATATATCAACGTGCCAAGGAGTTTGGTCTGCGCGACGAAGATATATATATTGATACCTTGGTAAAGACAGCCAGTGCTGAACAGGCCCAGGTAATGGAAACTATAAAAGCTTTGCAGATGGTAAAAAGGGAACTGGGAGTTGGGACCGTGTTGGGAGTCAGCAATGTCTCTCATGGACTGCCGGCCCGGGATATTTTGAATTCCACTTATTTGGCTATGGCTTGGGGTGCGGGGGTGGATCTGCCCATTATAAACCCCTTTGATAAACGTATGATGGATGCCACTAGGGCAGCGGCGGTTTTATTAAATCGCGATATTGGTTCCAGCAAATATATTGAAAAGTATCATGATTACCAGCCCATCCACCAAGCCCAAAGGCATCCAGTGTGTGAACAGTGTAATATACCGGAACTCTTAAGTCATAGCTTGGCAGTCGGGTCCACCCCTGGACAGGAAAAGCCATCCTTAAGCAAAGAGCCTAGCCCCAGCCAGGATATTAAGGGCCGTTTGCAGCAAGCAGTTTTACAGGGAAACCGGGATGGTATAGAAACCTTGATCGAGGAGGCTTTACAAGAGGGAATTGCTCCACTGGATATTGTCAATCAAGGGCTTATTCCTGGAATTGAGCAGGCAGGAGAATTGTATGATAAAAAGCGTTTTTTCCTGCCCCAACTAATGATGGCGGCTGAAACTATGAAAAAAGCGTTTTCCAAGCTCCGGCCTTTATTAAAAGAGGACAGTGGAACTAATCGCGGGGTAATAGTGATGGCAACGGTGGAGGGAGATATTCATGACATCGGGAAAAACATTGTGTCGGTTCTCCTGGAAAACTATGGCTTTCGGGTTGTGGATTTAGGCAAGGATGTACCAGCAGCAGCTATTTTAGATGCAGCTGAGAGGGAAAAGGCAGATATCATAGGGCTCAGTGCCTTAATGACCACCACTATGCCCCGTATGGCAGAGGTTATTGCTGGAGTGCGAGAGAGAAACATGCCCTGCAAAGTTATGGTAGGAGGCGCAGTTTTAACTGAGGATTATGCTTCACAAATTGGAGCTGATGCTTATTCCGAAGATGCCCGGGCAGCGGTAGTGACTGCCCAGCGTTTACTGGGAATATTAAGTTGAGGGAGGGAAGGGTTATCATGCAGAAGAGTTATGAAGAAATCAATGAGAAAATACGCCGCGGCCAGGCGGTGGTGGTAACCGCAGAAGAAGTAATCGATATTGTGGCTGAAAAAGGATTGGATAAAGCTGCTCAGGAAATAGATGTGGTTACAACGGGCACTTTTGGTCCCATGTGCTCATCAGGGGCTTTCATTAATTTTGGTCATTCCCGGCCCCGCATTAAGATGCAGAAAGTCTGGCTTAATGGGGTGGAGGCTTACAGCGGGATTGCGGCTGTGGATGCCTATATTGGCGCAACTCAGCTGCCGGAAACAGATCCGGAAAACAAAGTTTTCCCAGGGCGTTTTACCTATGGGGGAGGGCATGTAATCCACGATCTGGTAGCCGGTAAAGAAATTCGACTGGAAGCCATTGCTTATGGTACAGATTGTTATCCCAATAAAAAGGTGGATACTATAATCACCATAAATGATGTAAATGAGGCTTATCTTTTCAATCCCCGCAACGCCTATCAAAACTATAACTGTGCGGTAAACTTGGGAGATAGGACTCTTTATACCTATATGGGGATTCTGAAGCCTAATATGGGAAATGCCAGCTATTCATCGGCCGGTCAATTAAGTCCTTTGTTTAATGATCCTTATTATAAAACTATTGGTATTGGCACGCGGATATTCCTGGGAGGAGGTATTGGCTATGTGGCCTGGAATGGCACCCAGCATCATCCCAATGTACCCCGGGGAGAGAACGGAGTACCCTTGACACCAGCCGGTACCCTGGCTGTGATAGGCGACTTAAAGCAAATGGATCCTTATTGGTTAGTAGGACTCAGCTATATCGGTTATGGGGCAACCATGGCGGTTGGTATCGGCATACCTATTCCCATATTAGACGAGGAAATACTATACTATACCACTGTAAAAGACGAAGATATCTATTGCCCGGTAGTTGATTATTTCGAAGGATATCCTTATGGAAAAGCCATTGATTTGGGCCAGGTCAACTACCGTGACTTAAAGAGCGGCCGGGTGACCATTAATGGCAAGCAAGTTGTTACTACACCTCAATCTAGCTATCCCCGAGCTCGCAAGATTGCACTTACTCTTAAGGAATGGATACAAAAGGGTAAATTTGAACTCACTTGTCCGGTGGCGAGAATCCCCTCGGCCGAAGCCAATATTGAGTTTAAGTCTATTCCCGAGAGAAGTCCTAATGGATTAACAATAAAACGCTAGAGGGAGGGTTACTTTTGAAAGATAAGATAGTATGCTATTTTTCTGCCGCTCAATCGGAACAGCCCATAATTTACCGGTTGGTAAAAAACTATGATTTAGTAGTTAACATTTTGAAAGCCAACATTAATCCCCAAAAAGAGGGCTATTTAGTAGTCGAATTGGAGGGGGAGCGGGATAAATATAAAGAGGGAGTGGATTTCTTAAAAAACCTGGGAGTAATTGTAGAACCTCTCGGTGAAACGGTAGTGTGGCAGCCGGAAACCTGTATTCAATGCGGAGCCTGTGCTTCATTTTGTCCTACGGAAGCCTTGGCCATCGAACGTGAAACCATGGAGGTTTCATTTGATGATGGAAAGTGTGTGGTGTGTGGCATGTGCCTGGAATGCTGTCCTACTCGGGCCATCCAGCTGCACTTTGAAATTAAGGAGGCTATTCGCTGATTTATGTACAGCCAGCACGTTAACCGGGTATATCGTAGACTGTATGAAAGTCATGATTTAGATTATTTTAATGTCAAGTTAAAGGAAAGCGACCTGACTATTGGGGTAGACAAAACCAGCTACTCGGATAGCCTGGTTGCTATGTGCCGCCAGGAATTAATTCGCATCCGTGCAGATTTAGAAAGCTATATTTTACTGCAGCCGTCTTTACGACATTCCCTTGAGCCTATCCAACTTCTTCCCTCGGCTCCACCTTTAATTCGTTTAATGGCTGATGCTGCCAGGCAGGCTGGAGTTGGGCCTATGGCGGCAGTAGCTGGGGCTGTGGCTCAAGCCATTGGAGAAAAGCTTGACCCGGTAGTGAAGAGTGTTATTGTAGAAAATGGAGGAGATATTTACCTCAACAGCCATCGAGAACGAGTGATAGCAGTCTATGCTGGTAACTCCAAATTCAGCCAGCGGATAGGGCTGAGAATTAAGGCTGAACAACAGCCCTTGGGAATTTGCACTTCTTCAGGGACGGTGGGGCCTAGTCTGAGTTTCGGCACTGCTGATGCGGTAGTTATATTGGGTTACCCGGCGGCTTTAGCTGATGCAGTGGCTACCCGGATAGGAAACCTGATACGCAGTGAAGAAGATTTAATGAAAGCGGCCGAAGTAGCTCAAGATATACCTGGAGTAACTGGCGTTCTGGCTATAAAAAATGATACTATGAGCGCCTGGGGAGCAGTAGAGCTGGTGCCTATTAAAAGGAGGAATGGATCATGAAAGCTGCCAATACTGTACTGGATCTTATTGGGCAAACACCGATAGTGCGTTTGAATCACATGAGTGACAACGGGGCTGCCGAGGTATTTGTAAAATTGGAATCATTTAACCCCGCCGGTAGCATAAAGGATCGCCCAGCGCTTTTTATGATTGAAGAAGCAGAAAGACAGGGAAAGCTTAACCAAGATTCAATTATCCTGGAGGCTACTAGCGGTAATACCGGCATAGGATTGGCTATGGTGGCTGCTATTAAAGGATATCCTCTAGTGATTGTTATGCCGGAAAACATGAGTGAGGAGCGTAAGAAAGTATTGTCGGCTTATGGAGCCCAATTAATATTTACGCCTGCCAAGCTGGGCATGAAAGGAGCCGTGGAAAAGGCTGAACAATTAGCTCAGGAGGAAAAGCGCTATTTCTTGGTTAAACAGTTTGAAAATCCAGCCAATGCCCAGAGCCATTATTTGACTACCGCCCAGGAAATACTAGAGCAATGTGAAGGAAGACTGGACGCTCTGGTCTGTGGAGTAGGCAGCGGGGGCACTATTACCGGAATAGCTAGTTTGTTGAAAAAATCTTTGCCCCAGGTACAAATTGTGGCAGTAGAGCCCTATACATCTGCTGTTTTAAGTGGCAATGTTGCCGGGCCTCACAAAATACAAGGCATCGGAGCAGGATTTGTACCACCAGTGTTGAATATTGACTTGGTTGATCACATTTATCCCGTCAAAGATGAAGCAGCTTTCGAAACATGTCGTCTATTAGCCCGCAAAGAAGCCATATTAGTCGGAATATCTTCTGGTGCAACCATATATGCAGCTTTACAGATTGCTCGTGAATTGGGTTCTGGACACCAAGTGTTGGCCGTTGCTGCTGATGGCATGGATAAATATATGTCAACCGAACTGTTCGACATCGAGGAGGCTGAGTATGAAACCGGAAGCAGTGGTTGATTATCTGATTAACTGGCTTAGAGAACAGGTAGCCCAGGCAGGAGCTGAGGGCGTTGTTTTGGGAGTGAGTGGGGGACTAGATTCAGCAGTTGCTGCGGCTATTGCCCAAAAGGCTTTTCCCGAAAACTGTATGGCCTTGATTCTGCCCTGTGAAAGCCAGGTTGCGGACCGTCTGGACAGCCAAATGTTTCTGGAGGAGTTTAACATACCCTACCGCATAGTTGAACTCGATAATGTCTACAAGCTGTTGTTAACACATTTGCAATCATATATTAAAATGGAAGGGTCTAGGGGAAGACTCCTGCGGGCCAATATCAAACCCAGGCTGAGAATGATTGCTCTATATTACTCGGCTCAAGGGCGTAATTATTTGGTTTTAGGCACTAGCAACAAAAGTGAACTTAATGTGGGTTATTCCACTAAACATGGAGACGCGGGAGTAGATCTCCAACTATTAGGGGATTTGCTCAAGACAGAAGTGTACGAACTAGCCCGTTACCTTAATATCCCTGATTATATTATTAACAAACCTCCTTCAGGCGGCCTATGGGAGGGACAAACCGATGAAGAAGAAATGGGAATAACCTACGAAGAATTAGATCATTATCTTGCTACTGGTGAGGGAGAACCTCAATTAGTAGAGAAAATCGAGAAGATGAAGCTGGTCAGTGAACATAAAAGGCGGATGCCGCCCATACCCGTCATACCCCGGGATCAATAACAAGGGAGGAAGGCTTTATTGAGAAGAAGGCTTAGAAATGTCCTAATAAGAATCGTAATATCGGTCACAGTTTTTATTTATATTGCTTATCTAGCTTACCAAGCCTTGCCTCGTTTTGATTTTCTGGTGATCAGTGCTTTCTTTGCTGTCTTTTTTACTTGGTCAATTATTGAAATATTAATATATAAAGATCCTGAGACCCCAGCAGTTCTAGACAGGGACCAAAATACCTATATTTTTTTACAGTTATCCTCATTGTTGGTACTGTTTTATGCCTTGATAGATTTTACCACTTATCAATGGTCGCGCATGACAGCCATGGAACCTATGGTTATTTACTTAGGTTTCGCTGTGTTTATTATAAATGCTTGGATCAGGTTTGCGGCCTTGACTCGTCTAGGTCCTCTCTATAACCTTCGGGTAGCCTTATACCAGGAGCACCATTTGATACAAGACGGCATATACCAATACATCCGTCATCCTATGTATTTGAGTGCTCTGCTCAGTTCCTTGGCGGTATCTTTAATATTTAGTTCCTGGGGAGCTTTGCTGATAATACTGATTGCTGAGATACCGGCAGTATGGAACCGTATACGCGTTGAAGAAGAATTCATGTTAGAGCATTTTCCCGATGAGTATTCGAACTATATGCGCAATAGTAAACGTATGATTCCCGGTATCTGGTAGGTGTAGATATCAAAAGGAGGTAGCACATATGGCTGGACATTCCAAATGGGCTAACATTAAGCATAAAAAGGCTAAATCTGATGAGAAGCGCGGCAAGGAATTTACCAAAATTGCCAGGGAAATTACTATAGCCGTTCGTACAGGAGGCGGAGGAGATCCCGATGCTAATCCTAAACTAAAACTGGCTATACAGAAGGCTAAAGCTATTAACATGCCCAACGACAACATAAACCGAGCTATTAAAAAGGGTACTGGTGAATTGGAAAGCGAAGTGTTAGAGGAGATCGTTTACGAGGGATATGCGCCGGGTGGAGTAGCAGTAATGCTGGAAATAGCTACTGATAACCGCAACCGGACTGCTTCGGAGATAAGACATTATTTTTCTAAAAACAACGGCAATCTTGGTGAAAGCGGATGTGTGGCCTGGATGTTTAATAGAGTTGGCTTAATAAGCATAAGTCGTGAAAATGTTTCTATGGACGAGGAAGAGTTCATGCTAAAGGCTTTGGAATTAGGTGCTGAGGACGTACGTGATGAAGGGGAGCAGTATGATATTGTTACTTCTGTAGACACGTTTATGGAGATAAAAGAGAACTTAGAAAAAGAAGGATTTATCATTGATGAAGCTGATATAGTCTTGCTGCCGGAAAACACTGTGGAAATAAATGATGTGGAGGTAGCATCTCGCATCATTAAATTAATTGAGATGCTCGAAGATCATGATGATGTGCAAAATGTATATACTAACATGTCTTTAACCGATGAGGTAGTGGAAAAACTATCTTAAGTTATTGCTGATGTCGACGCTAACCACGGCTTTGCAGGAGTGTTAGCCAGCTCGCTCCAAGACTCCTCGCCTGCAACACATCGGCTTACTTCGGTGCGAAGCGGACCGCTCGGAATTCGGCATCCATGCACTTAATCCTCGCTGCTCGAAACCTCCTGTTTCGAGCGACCCTTCGCAGTCCTCAGTTTCGTCGTGTGTTGCAACGGCTCGTCGTACGTCGCTCGCCCGCTAATACTCCTGCCGACCGGCAAAGTTTTCATTCATCGTGGTCTGCATCACAGGTGAAAATTGCATTCAAAAAGGAGGCTGGTCCTTAAGGAAAAGCCTCCTTTTAATATCTTACTATCTTATTGTGCTTTGGTACTGTTCTTGGCCTCGCCTTCGATATCCACTCGGGGAGCCTCTAGGCGAAACTCACCGTTATCAAAACTCACTCTGACTTTCCGAGAGTTTACCCTTACTGGTAACAGGGATAATACGCTTTTTAAGTCAATTTGCAAAGGATTTTGGTCAACATTACCAAAGCGCTCGGCTTTGACCCATGGTATATTCGCTTTGACTATAATCTCTTCGTTTTGACTGATAATACTTACCGGAACACTAACCTCAAAAGAGTCTTCATAAATATTATGGTTAAAGTCAATATCACCATATGGAGATAGAATGTCCATGGGAGTTCCAGCCCAGGAATCAAATTCGGCTAATATTTCTTCCACACTCTTTTGAGGATGCTGTTGGTTTAGGATGTCTACAGCAGTGCGTAAAAGACTATTATAGATTTTAGCGCCCACATGATTGCTCTGTTCCTCGTCAAATGACCAGATACATCCGTTGGATAAACTCGCTTCGAGACTACGCAGTTCTTCACTCCAATTAATACCACTGCTAGTAGCGGGTTCAGTAGGTATGGCAATACTTACCGTATCAAAACGATCCAGGTCTTCATTACTAAGCAGGGTTGATGGAGCAGGGGTATACTGGGGTTCATTACACATTTCCACTACAGCAGCATTAGGGTCGAGCAGATCATACCCAATGTTTTCTAACTTCTTTAACTCATAATTGATACTATTACTCATGTAACCGCCTCCTTTGGTTAACATTACCGTTCAGCAGAATTGTACAAAAATTCAGATTAATTTGACTTTCATTTGACCTTTGTTACTTATATTAAACCCCAGATAGCTCCTTAATGCAAGTTATTTTTGCCTAATTCTCCTTTTTGTAAAAGTCAACTAAAATCAAATAATGTGAATGCCTTAAAGCAAAAGTTATGTATATAGTGGGCTAAAAATGGCAAATATATTCTGAAGAGGTGAATATCAATGCCAAGGATGTCCGCTGGACTTATGCTGGTGGTACTGTTGGTGGGCTTCGGAATGGGATGGGGAATAACTTCCCTGTGGAACCACTTTCATGCCGGCAATAGTGTCCAGAAACCAATAATTACCGCTAGTCAGGATAATGACACAATCAATGAAGATAGTCAGATCATATTTGAACGGGAATATGTACGCTGTGGTCACGTGGTTATTTCCGAATACTCTCAACGGGAAAATCTCATGGGAAAAACCCTAACGGAGCTACATAGTGTTTTCCGGCATCATGATGGGTATCAGCTCAGCTTAAAGGAGAATACCCTGGTTATAAGGCAAAAGGTTGAAGACTGGTGTCCTGATCATAAAAACATGTATCGTCTCAAAGAATACCAGGGCAGGGTAGCGATTTATCAGGGACCAGACAGCAGTAACGATAAATTGCTGCGAGTGACTAATCTGCCTATGGCGTCTCTTCCGGAAGATATTCAGGAAAAAATTCGCCAGGGAAGTTATGAGTTCACCAGTGAAGAAGCCTTAAATGATGCTTTGGAAAACTTCGACGAATATTTGTAGAGCCAATTATTAGTGCTGTGTTGATGATGGGCCTTTGGCCAAAACAACAGCAGCAAAACCGCTTTTAAGACCTCAGGCCAAGGCCGGTATTTAAGCGACTGCCTGCTTGCTAAGCGGGCGGTCCCTTTCATTTTTTAGCCTTTCTTAATGGTTTCTAGTGCTATTTTCAAGTAATATAAGATTATATGATGCAGCAGGAAGGTAAAACAATGCTGGTTTTAGGAATTGATCCGGGCACAGCTACTACCGGTTTTGGCGTAGTCAAAGCCGAAGGCAGTCGCATGCAGGCGGTTGATTATGGAATTATATCAACACCTGCTAATATGGATATGCCCGATAGGCTTTGCCTTATACACGAGGGCCTCGTCAAAATTATTGCTCAATACCAACCACAGATGGTGGCCGTAGAACAAATTTTTTATCATCGCAATGCCAAAACCGTTATCACTGTCGCCCAGAGCCGGGGGGTAGTACTGTATACTGCTGCCAGTGAGGGAATACAGGTGTATGAGTATACACCTTTACAGGTCAAGCAATCAGTAGTGGGGTACGGGCAAGCTGAAAAGCGCCAAGTTCAAATGATGGTGCAAAGAATCCTGTCCTTAAAGGAGGTTCCTAAACCTGATGATGCTGCTGACGCTTTGGCCGTGGCCATTTGTCATCTTCATGGCCACCGTCTGGAACAGATATATAGGAGTGAGTTATAATTAATGATTGATTACCTAAGAGGTACTTTAACGGATATACGAACCGAGTCAGTCATACTAGAGGTTAATGGTGTCGGCTATGAACTGGCTGTACCAGACCGGTATATGGCTAGCTTGCCGCCTGCTGGTGAACAGATGCGTTTTTTTACATACCTGCAGGTTTTGGATAATGAGTTCAAACTCTATGGATTTTTCAGTCGGGAGGAACAGTCGCTGTTTAAGACCCTTTTGGGGGTATCAGGAATTGGCGCCCGCGGTGCACTGAATATATTAGGGACTATGGGACCCAGTCAATTTTATGCCGCAATTGCCAGTGAGGATGAGAAACAGCTACAAAAAACCCCCGGGATAGGGAAAAAGACGGCCCAGCGTTTATTGTTTGAGTTAAAGGATAAGCTTCCATCTGATATGATCATATCCGCTGGCACCTCAGAGCCAGGCATGATTGGCCAGGTTTTAGAGGCTTTGGAAGTATTGGGCTTTAGCCGTAACGAAGTATTCCCCATTTTGCGGGAATTGAAGGAAACGGGTCAATTAAGCCAGCGGGTGGAAGATAATGTTAAGCTAGTATTGAAGCGTAATGCGGAAAAGACAAACAGGTAGGAGGGGACAATTGTGGAGCATAACCGGCTTATATCACCGGAGCGGTTGGAACAGGAGGATTACCCAGAGTCTTCAATTCGTCCCCTGTGTCTGCAAGATTATATAGGTCAGGATAAGGTTAAGGAGAATATACGTATTTTTATTTCTGCAGCTCTGGAGAGAAAGGAGAGCTTGGATCATGTTTTGCTCAGTGGACCACCTGGACTGGGCAAAACTACTTTGGCGGCTATTGTTGCCAACGAGATAGGAAAACCTATTCGCAAGACTTCCGGACCTGCTATAGAAAGACCGGGGGATTTGGCGGCTATCCTGACTAATCTCGAACCGGGCGAAGTATTGTTTATCGATGAAATACACCGCCTCAACCGCACGGTAGAAGAAATCATGTATCCCGCTATGGAAGATTATGTGATTGACATTGTCATCGGCAAAGGACCGGCTGCCCGAACCCTGCGTATTGATCTGCCACCTTTTACCCTTATAGGGGCTACCACCCGCCCGGGTTTACTCAGTTCGCCCCTGCGAGACAGATTTGGCATAAACTGCCGTCTAGATTATTATACCGAGGAGGATTTATGCCAGATTATTCTGCGAGCTGCCGGGATACTCAATATCGATATAGAGCCCCAAGGTGCTGTGGAGATAGCCAGGCGGTCTCGGGGAACTCCGCGGGTAGCCAATCGACTGTTAAGACGAGTGCGTGATTATGCTATGGTTAAGGCTGATGACTGCATAAACCAAAAAGTGGCTGAAAAAGCTTTGCAAATGTTGGAAATAGATGAATGGGGCCTGGACATGGTGGACAGAATGATACTGGAAGCCATTATTTACAAGTTTAATGGCGGACCGGTTGGCCTGGAAACCCTAGCCGCTGCTGTATCGGAAGAACAGGATACCTTGACCGATGTCTACGAGCCTTATTTGTTGAAAATGGGCTTGATACAGAAAACGCCGCGGGGAAGGATAGCCACTGAACTGGCCTATCGCCATTTGGGACTGAGATATCCTCGTCAGATGGAATCTAATGGCTTGTTTTCCTTAAGTGACGAATAATAGACCGGGGGAGGACACTAATGCCAGAATCACATTTACCAAAAGTTCTGCTGCATATTTGCTGCGGACCCTGTGCTACTTATCCGGTGCCCTGGCTCCAGGAAAATGGTTATGATGTCATGGGTTATTATTACAACCCCAATATTCATCCCTACACCGAATACCAGAAACGCAAGGAAGGACTGCAGAGTTACGCTAATCAGGTGGATATGAAGGTGATTTACGATGAGACGTACGATCCCCAGTCTTATTTTCAGCAGGTAGCTTTTCGTGAAAGTATTCGCTGTCGCTTTTGCTACCAGATCCGCTTGGATAGGGCTGCCCATATAGCCCGCAAAGGGAAATTTGACTATTTCACTACCACGCTTCTGGTCAGTAAATACCAAAAACATGATTTGATCAGACGTATTGGGGAAGATATAGGGGAGAAGTATGGGATACCGTTTTTATATCACGATTTCCGGGAAGGTTTTTCCGAAACAGTTTCCCGCTCCCGGGCTATGGGCTTGTATAGGCAGCAGTATTGCGGATGCCTTTACAGCGAAATGGAACGGTACGCACCCCGTCAACACCCAAAAGGCAAGCAAAGCCAATAAAATGGAGTGATGCTATTTAATGCAGATAGAAGGTCTGACCAGGATTTTAATTACTTTGGGGATAGTCCTGCTAATAGCAGGATTTGTTGTTTTGGCTCTATCCCGTTTGGGGATAACTGGTTTTCGTCTCCCGGGAGATATATTAATACGCCGGGAAAACTTCACCTTCTTCTTTCCCATTACCACCATGCTCCTCATCAGTCTGATTCTGACCTTGGTATTCAACTTGCTGGGGAGGAGATGAGGTGCGTAAAAACTTGGAGTCAATATACTCATTATCCAGCTATCAGTTTGACCTGCCCCGGGAATTGATCGCTCAATACCCGGTGGAACCCCGGGATAAATGCCGGCTGCTGGTAGTTGATCGCAAGACCGGTCAGCTTTCTGACCACATTTTTTCCGATTTGCCTGCCTTCATAACTGAGGGTGATGTTCTGGTATTAAACGAAACCCGGGTGATTCCCGCTCGCCTGCTGGGCAACAAAGAAAGCGGCGGGGCAGTGGAAATATTATTACTGAGCAAAAAGGAGGCTGGATGGGAAGCGTTGGTTAAACCAGCTCGTCGCTTGTCTCCGGGAAGTCGAGTGATATTTCCCCACACTACTGTGCAGGTGGAGATAATCGATGACACAGGTATACCAGGGGGCAGGCTGGTCCGCTTTATCGATTGCGCAGATGAAGAAAGGTTTATTCATGAAATAGGCAGAATGCCTCTGCCTCCCTATATTAATCGACCAGCTGATATTCATGACCATGAGTGTTATCAGACGGTTTATGCCCGGCAGGCAGGATCAGTAGCAGCACCTACAGCCGGGTTGCACTTTACACCCGAACTTCTGCAGCAATTAACTGATAAGGGAGTAGAGATTGCTCGTTTGCTATTACATGTGGGTTTGGGAACTTTCCGACCAGTGGTAGTTGAGGATATCCGGCAGCACAAAATGCATGAAGAGCATTATGAAATTACCCCCGATACCGCCCATCAGCTTAACCAAGCCAGACAAAAGGGGAAACGGGTAATAGCGGTAGGTACTACGGTAGTGCGTACTTTGGAAACGATTTACCAGCAGGGTTACCATCCCGGCCAAGGAGAGACTAACAAGTTTATTTACCCGGGCTATCGCTTTCAAGGGGTGGATGCTCTCTTAACTAATTTTCACCTGCCTGGTTCATCACTGTTGATGCTGGTAGCAGCATTGGCGGGAATTGAGTTGACCCGGCACGCCTACCAGCACGCTATACGGGAAGGATACAGATTTTTCAGCTATGGCGATGCTATGTTAATAATTTAATGGAGGAGTTATCAGGTGTTGAAATTCGAACTGGAGATCACATCCCCCCAATACCAGGCTCGCCTGGGGAGACTGACCCTGTCTCATGGTGAGGTGGAAACACCAGTGTTTATGCCGGTGGGTACCCAGGCTACTGTAAAAACCTTGACTCCAGAAGAACTGTATGAAATCGGTATTGGCATTATACTTGCCAATACTTATCATTTATATTTACGCCCCGGGGAGGAATTGGTGGCCAAAGCAGGCGGATTACATAGTTTCATGAACTGGAAGAGAAATATCCTAACTGACAGCGGTGGATTTCAGGTGTTCAGTTTAAGTAAACTCCGTAAGATAAGTGATGAAGGAGTGGAATTTCAATCCCATATTGATGGTTCACGTCATTTTCTGAGCCCGGAAAAAGTGATGGATATTGAGCAAAAACTGGGTGCCGACATCGCTATGTGTTTTGATGAATGTGCGCCCTACCCGTGCAGTTATGAAGAAGCAGAGCTAGCCGTTGAGCGTACCACTTTGTGGGCTAAACGATGTCGGGAAGTGCACCGGCACCAGGAACAAGCTTTGTTTGGCATAGTTCAGGGTAATATTTTTCCCGACCTGCGGGCTAGAAGCGCAGAGGAATTAGTGAAGCTGGATTTCCCCGGCTATGCCGTAGGCGGGTTGAGTGTGGGCGAACCCAAAGAAAACATGTACGAAATACTGGAGTTTCTTCACCCGCTGCTGCCTGCTGACAAACCTCGTTATCTTATGGGGGTGGGTGAACCAGAGGATTTAATAGAAGGAGTAAAAAGGGGTATAGATATGTTTGACTGTGTGGTGCCCACTCGTTTAGCACGACATGGCACCGCCTATACCTACAGCGGCAAGATAACGGTGCGCAATGCTGCTTTTAAGGAAGACTTTTTACCAATTGATACCCGCTGTGATTGTTATGTGTGCCGTAATTACAGCCGGGCTTACCTGCGCCACTTGATCAAGGCCGAAGAAATTCTGGCTCATCGATTGCTGAGTTATCATAATGTATATTTTTTAGTAAATTTGATGGCTAGAATAAGAAATGCTATTCGGGAAGGGAATTTGGATAATTTTTGCCATGATTTCTTCAGTGAATATAGGTTTTAAGAGAAGGATTTGCGGTATAATTATCTAAGTTTAAATAGGTTACAACTTAAAGGAGGTAGTCGACAGAATGCAAAATCAATGGATACAGCTGGCTATTTGGTTCTTGCTATTTGTAGGAATATTCTACGTGTTCATCATCATGCCCCGTAAAAAGCAGGAAAAGAAGCATGAGGAGCTGGTGGAAGCTCTTAAAAGGGGCGACAAAGTAGTTACTATCGGCGGTATTAAAGGCGAAATATCCAAAGTAAAAGAAGAAACGGTCATGTTGAAAGTCAGTGAAAACACAGAAATCGAAATGTTAAAGAAATTCATTGCATATAAGGATGGAGAACAATAACATATATGGTGACCTTGCAAGAAGTACAGGCTAGTCCGATAGTAAATGCTTTTATTGACAAGGGCAACCAGCATTTGGGTGCGATGGGATTCACGGACCATGGTCACCTTCATTTAACTTTGGTCAGTTGTCTCAGTCGTGAGATAATGATTAAGTTAGGTTATGACAAGCGTCTAGCTGAATTGGCAGGAATTGCCGGCTATATGCATGATATAGGCAATGTTATTAGTCGTGCTGGGCACAGTCAAAGCGGCGCTTTAATGGCTATGGAGATCCTGAGACGTATGGGTATGGATCCAGGAGAGATTGCCATTGTAAGTGCGGCGATTGGCAACCATGATGAAGGCAGCGGTCATCCAGTCAATGCGGTGGCAGCTGCTCTCATACTTGCTGATAAATCCCATGTTCATCGTAATCGGGTCAGAAATACTGATGTAGCCAGATTTGATATTCATGACCGAGTAAACTACGCTGCAGAGCACTCGATCCTAAATATTGACGAAGAAAAGAAAAGCATTACAATGGAATTGGCCATAGACACGAACATCTGCCCGGTTATGGAGTATTTTGAGATATTTCTCAGTCGCATGCTCATGTGTCGCCGAGCGGCAAATTTCCTGGGATGTGAGTTCGAGCTGGTTATTAATGGGGCCAAATTATTATAAACTATTCATTGGTTGGAAGGAGGACAAATCGTGCAGCGAAACACCAGTATCGCGATCATAGCCGCCATAGTTGTGGTTATCGGAGTGCTATCCTACTTCGTGTTTCAGCCCCTGCTCAACAATATCAACCTGGGACTGGATTTACGTGGTGGGCTGCGGGTCGTGCTGGAAGCTCAGGAGACTGAAGGGGAGAAGGTTACCCCCGATACTATCGATAAAGCGGTAGGTATTCTTCGCACTCGTGTTGATGCTCTGGGGGTAAAAGAAACTACCCTGTATCCTCAGGGAGATAAAAGAGTAGTTATTGAAATTGCCGGCGAAGATGACCCGGAAGCAGCCGTTAATATACTTAAAAACACGGCCCAACTACAATTTATTGATGAAGAGGGTAATGTTTTGTTAACCGGGAAAAACCTGGTGGATGCTCAGGCTCAGATGAAGCAGGATGGCTCAGGTCAAGCTGAGATTGCTTTGGAATTTGACAAGGAAGGGGCCAAGCTCTTTGGCGAGGCTACTACCGCTAATGTGGGTAAGCCGCTGATTATAGTAATTGATGACCAGGCGGTCAGTGCCCCGATTGTCCAAGGGCCGATTATGGATGGGAATGCGGTTATTACCGGTAATTTTACCGCTAAAGAAGCTCAGGATCTAGCAGTGTTGTTAAGGTCCGGTGCTCTGCCAGTTAGTTTTGAGGTAATGGAAAAACGCTCTATAGGGCCTACCCTGGGAGCTGATTCTTTAGATAAGAGTATCAAGGCTGGTATTGTTGGATTAATAGCTGTTTTGATTTTTATGATTGGTTATTACCGTCTGCCAGGTGTCATTGCTGACCTTTCTCTGGTTATTTATAGCTTACTGGTTTTGGGGACTATGGTTGCTTTAGATGCAGTATTAACCTTACCAGGTATTGCAGGTTTTGCTCTATCCATAGGTATGGCGGTAGATGCCAACGTAATTATTTATGAACGCATCAAAGAGGAATTGCGTTATGGCAAGACCTTGGTGGCTTCTATAGAAGCCGGGTTTAAACGAGCCTTTACCACCATTTTTGATGCCAATGTTACCACTCTAATTACCGCAGCTGTCCTGATGTATTTTGGGACCGGACCCGTTAAAGGTTTTGCGGTTACTCTGTCTATCGGTATCGTGGCCAGTATGCTGGTGGCTCTGGCCTTTACCCGCTATATGCTGGTGCTGTCGGCTAATGTGACTAAAAACCAAAAATTATATGGGGTATAAGGGGGGATTAACGTGCAGGTAATTAAAAGACGCAAATGGTTCTATATTTTGTCCTTGATCGTGATTATCCCTGGTATAATCTCCCTGATGTTGCAGGGCCTCAATCTGGGAATTGACTTCACAGGAGGATCGATAACCCACGTTAAAATGCCATCCAAGGTAACCTCAGCTGACATGCGTGCCACAATAAGTGAACTAGGCCTGGAAAAAGCCGAAGTGCAGAAAAGCGGAGATGAGTTTTACCTGCGTACCAGCCAATTGACCCAGGAGCAGACCGATGAATTGATGCAGGCTCTGAGAAATGAGTACCAGGAAGTTGAGTTTATGAGTGCGGAAAGTGTAGGTGCTACTATTGGCGGAGAGCTAACCCGTAATGCCCTGCTGGCTCTGGGCATTGCTCTGGTGTTGATGCTCTTGTATATCACCTTCCGCTTTGAATTCAGTTTTGGAATAGCAGCTGTAATTGGCCTTATCCACAATGTGCTGGTGGTTTTAGGGGCTTTTTCCATCTTTCAATGGGAAATCAGCAGTGCCTTTATAGCAGCTATTCTTACCGTGATCGGATATTCTATTAATGACACTATTGTTATTTTTGACCGCATACGGGAGAATATGCGCAACAAGCGCAAAGAAGATTACGAGGAATTGGTCAATAAAAGTGTGGGGCAGACCCTTAACCGTTCCATTAACACGGTTTTGACATCATCATTTCCCCTGGTTGCCCTGCTGGTATTCGGCGGTGCAACTATTAAACTATTCGTTTTGGCCATGCTGATAGGATTTGTTGCCGGCGCCTATTCATCTATTTGTATCGCCAGCTCTACCTGGTTTGAACTAAAGAATCGCCGTGCGTTAGCTTAATGGGGTTTTCTCAGGGGTCTGTTACAGCAGGCCCCTTTTTTATAGTGTTAGTAGGCATATGGACAAACTTTGCTATATTCCCTTATAAAGGCAGCGCTATTAATAAATGGAGAAGAGGTTATTCACAAACATGGCTGCCTATTTTATTGCAGTACTTATCTTTGCTGCTGGAATAGCAGTATTTGTAGTTCAGAATACCGCTTTAGTGACAGTACAGTTTATTAACTGGGTGTCTCCTGAGGTTTCTTTGGCGTTTGTAATTCTCGCTGCGGCTTTATTGGGAGCTCTAACAGCTTTTTTACTTGATTCTATTCGCTATTTCAAGGTGGCCAAGCAGGTCAAGGAACTTATGAGTGCTAACCGCCGATTGGAAAAAGAGTTAAGAAGTCTCAAAGAGCCGGAAAAATCGTCTGACGATAATGTAAAGTCAAATCCGCTCAGTACATTGTCTAGAAAGATGCGCAAAGAGATATCTCGACGAGAAGGTAAAAAGAAGACTGATGATTCATTACCACCGCCTACCGGGGAAGACCTCGGAGAACAGCCTGTTGAAGAATTAAAATCATAAAGCTACCTTAATCGGGCCTAGCCCGATTTTTTTATTGGAACTGCAGGGGACTCGATTGCCATACTATGAATATGTATAGTGTATATCTGTTTGCAAATCATTGACGCTGGATTAAGGCTAATGTTACAATTATCACCTGAATCGGCCATGATGAACAAAAAATTAGGCCTGTTCTCCTTTGTGATGTGAAGGAGCCATGGCGATGACACAGGCAAAAACATTTGTTCAGCTATTATTTATCATGTTCGGAGGGATGGGTAGATATGTTCCTTACTGGAACAATGAGAATAAATGCTCAGGGTCATTTGGAAGTCGGCGGAATTGATACCTTGGAACTCGTGGAAAAATTCGGCACACCTTTATGGGTTATTGATGAAGAAGGCTTTCGCAATAACTGCCGCCGTTTCCGGGAAGCCTTTAGCCGGCGGGGTGACGCGCTGGTGGCCTATGCTAGTAAATCGCTCACTAATATAGCAGTGTGTATGATGGTTGCCCAGGAAGGCTTGGGGTTGGATGTAGTGTCTGGAGGAGAATTGTTTACAGCTCTAAAGGCTGAATTTCCTCCGGAGAAAATTATTTTTCACGGCAACAACAAAGACAGGGAAGAAATTCGTATGGCTTTACATGCAGGTGTGGGCCGTATAGTAGTTGATAACTTCCATGAGCTGAAATTACTCAACGATATTGCCGAAGATATGGGGTGTGGTGCGGATATCTTGCTGCGTATCACTCCCGGGGTGGAAGCGCACACCCACGAATACATTCAGACTGGCCAAATTGATACTAAGTTTGGATTCACTCTACCGGATGGGCAGGCACTGGAGGGAGTAAGAGCAGCCCTTGACAGTCCTAACCTGAATTTAATCGGCTTACATTGTCATATAGGCTCGCAAATCTTTGAAACCGATTCATTCCGGCATACGGTCTCACTTATGATGGAGTTTATGGCCCAGATTAAAGAGAGTACTGGTCATGAAATTCTTGATTTAAATGTGGGAGGAGGATTTGGCATATATTATGCTGGAGGAGATGAGCCCATTGAGCCAGAAGAGTGGGCAGAAGCGGTAATGACCACAGTTCAGCAGAAAGCCCGTTATTACAACCTAAAAATACCCCGGGTTATTGTAGAACCAGGCCGGGCCATATCAGGACCGGCTGGCATTACTCTATACACAATAGGCTCCTTCAAAGAAGTAAACGGAATACGCAAGTATATTGCAGTAAATGGCGGCATGGCTGATAATATTCGCCCGGCTCTGTACGGTGCTGAATACAGTGCGATGTTAGCTAACAAAGCTGATTTGAATTCTGCCGAAACTGTATCTGTAGCTGGCAAATGCTGTGAGTCAGGGGATATGTTAATATGGGACGTTAAGCTTCCTCAGGTAGAACCCGGCGATATTTTAGCGGTTTTTGCTACAGGAGCTTATAACTATACCATGTCCAGTAATTATAATCGCCTGCCTCGTCCTGCTATGGTGCTGGTAAACCAGGGAAGAGCTGATTTGATACTAAAACGGGAAACCTATCTTGATATTATACGCAATGACATGGTACCAGAAAGGCTTTTCAAAGGATAGCCGGTTTCAATAATAACCTAGGAGACGGCTCGATTAGAGCCGTCTTTATTCGTAATGGGATCTATAATCATATGTGGTATAATGCAGTTATTATAATTGGGGGAGAATGCTTTTTGGATTTAATTACTTCGCACAATGCTCTGGATTTTGATGGATTGGCCGCCATGGTGGCAGCGGGAAAGCTGTACCCAGGAGCGGTTAAAGTCTTCTGTGGTACTCTTTCCAAAAATGTTAAGCAGTTTATGGCTCTTTATAAGGATTCCTTAACCATCAAAAGTCCTAAAGAAATAGCAGGCCAGAATGTGCGGCGCATGATCGTGGTTGATACTGCTAAGGCTAGTCGTCTGGGACACTTGAAAAAACTTGCTTCGCAGCCGGGTATGGAGTTCCATGTTTACGATCACCACCCGGCAGGTCCGGATAACCTTTCTGCATCTGTCAATGTAATCGAGCCAGTTGGAGCAGCCACTACGTTACTGGTGGAAAGGATTATCGAACAGAATATAAGTTTAAGCTCATTTGAGGCAACCATACTGGCTTTAGGAATCTATGAAGATACCGGAAGTCTCTTGTTTAGTTCCACTACTTCCCGTGATGCTGCAGCCATATCTTATTTATTAGAACGAGGAGCCAATCTTTCGGTGGTGGCCAATTTTATGGACCAACCTTTCAGTGGAGAGCAAAGACAGATATTGCAAAACTTGCTTAATTCGGCACGTCATATCAAGGTCCATAATTTGGATGTGGTAATAGCGGTTACAGAAACCCGGGATTTTGTTCCTGGCTTGGATGCCGTTACCTATAGGTTGTTTGAACTGGAAAACAGTGATGTAATATTTGTGGCAGCCCAAATGGGAGACCGAATACATGTTATTGGGCGCAGCCGTATTTTTAGTGTAAGAGTTAACGAAATACTCCGTGCTTTGGGCGGAGGAGGACACGAACGGGCCGCTTCTGTGGTAGTGAAGGGCCAAACTCTGGATAATGTAGTGGATGATATTATGACCGGTCTCAATGAGAAAACTCAACCTGCTCTGGTAGCGGGTGATATTATGTCCACACCGGTTAAGACTATTGCTAAGCATATTAGTATGGAAGAGGCTGGTCGGATAATGCTGCGCTATGGACATACTGGCATGCCGGTAGTGGAGGGTGAAAAGATGGTGGGGGTGATATCCCGCCGGGATGTTGACAAGGCTCGCCTGCATGAACTGGGACATGCACCGGTGAAAGGCTTTATGACTACTTCCGTCTTATCGGTAACACCAAATACTCCGGTAGCAGAAATTCAACATCTTATGGTCGAATACGATATTGGCCGACTGCCAGTGATTGATGGAGATCGCCTGGTGGGCATTGTTTCCCGTACCGATATTCTGCGTACCCTGCATGGGGAAGATTACCCGGAAGATCATCAGGTTCTCTTTGCATACAGCGACGGTGAAACGGAAAACTGTACCCAACTTTTGACGGAGCGTCTTCCTGCCAAACTCATGTCGATTTTAAGAATAGCCGGGGAAGTTGCAGATGAGCAAGGGGCCAGCATTTACTGTGTAGGTGGCTTTGTACGCGATCTATTTATGCAGGTGCCCAATTTTGACGTGGACTTTGTGGTAGAAGGTGAAGGTGAAAAGGTTATCAAGTCCTTAGCCCGCCGTCTGGGAGGAAAGGAAAGAATACATGAGCGCTTTAAAACCGCAGTGATTTTGCTTCCTGATGGAACCAAGCTGGACGTGGCTACTGCTCGTACTGAGTATTATGAATTTCCAGCTGCTTTGCCGACAGTGGAAAAATCATCAATCAGGGAAGACCTATATCGCCGGGATTTTACTATTAATACCTTGGCTATCTGCTTAAACCCGGATCGCTTCGGTAATTTAATTGACTTTTTCGGTGGCCGAAGGGATTTGGAGCAGGGTTTAATACGCATCTTATACAATCTCAGTTTTGTCGAGGATCCTACCCGAATTTTACGGGCTATTCGTTTTGAACAGCGTTATGGTTTTGCTATTGAAAAAGATACCCTGCGTTTTGCTAAAGATGCCATTGAACGCAAGCTACTGGGCAAGCTCTCCTATCAGAGGATTCTGCAGGAACTGATTTTGATACTAAGCGAAAGAGAGCCGATATCATCTTTAGAAAGAATGGTGCAAATCGGAGTTTGGGACTATATTCTTCCTGAAGTTAATCTGCAGGAAGTTGGCCGTACTACCTTAAGAAGGGTTCCGGTAGTGGTAGCCTGGTGGCTGGAACACTATTACAAAACTAACCTGAGAATCTGGCTAGTTTATATGATGGTGCTTTTATCTAAGTTGGAAGAAAACCAGGTGGAAGGTATAGTCCATCGTTATAGTATGGATCTGTATTCCCAGCAGGCAATCAGCCAATCCCGAATGGCTCCTGAAATAATTCAACGACTGCAACCACCTAGCGATTTACAGCCCAGTTATATCCACAGTTTAATTGGAACTTGGCACCCAGAAAGCTTGCTATATTTGCTGCTTTCCATTAGAGAAGAGTTGATCTGGGAAGCGGTAACCCGTTATCTTGATGCTAAGGAGAGAGTGCGGGTAGAGATTAACGGGCACCACTTAAAAGCTATGGGAATTAAACCCGGTCCAGTCTACAGTCAAATCTTAGGAGATTTATACAGATATAGACTGGATGGCCTAGTGGCCAATAAGGAGCAAGAAGCCGCTCTGGTTGACTCATGGATTAAGGAGGGAAAATACTCTTAGTGTTTGATCTTGATATTAGTAGGATACTGATTTCCCTGCCCGCTATTATGATAGGTTTGACATTTCATGAATATGCTCACGGCCGGATGGCTGATTATCTGGGTGATGATACCCCATATTATCAGGGCAGGCTGACTCTAAATCCTTTACCCCATATCGATTGGCTCGGTTTTCTTATGTTGATGATAGTGGGATTTGGTTGGGCCAAACCAGTGCAGGTGAATCCATACAAGCTTCGTGGAGGAGTTAAAAACGGCATGATGCTGGTTTCACTAGCTGGACCAGCTATGAATATATTCCTGGCTTTTCTGGCCTTAATTGCCTTACGCTTTATATATCCTTTGCAGGGATCTGAATGGGCTCAATATGCCATAATGTTAATAGAGCCATTGGTGTGGATAAATTTAGTTTTGGCGGTTTTCAACCTCATTCCGGTTCCTCCCTTGGATGGGTCTAAGATTTTAGCTGGACTTCTGCCTAATCGGGGAGCTTCCCTAGTTTATGCCCTAGAGCAGTATGGAACCTTAATCCTATTGTTATTGCTGGTAACTGGAGTGATATCAAAAATACTGATACCGCTTATCAATGTGCTGTACCTTTTGCTAGCGAATATCGTGTTCTATTTCTAAGGGGGAGTCAGGTGACCTACCTGGTAGATATAGAGGCATTTCATGGACCACTAGATTTGCTCTTGTTCCTAATAGAGAAAAATGAATTGGATATTTATGATATTCCTATAGCCTTCATTACTGATCAATATTTGCAGTATTTACAGACTACGGGTGAGTTCGATCTGGAAAAAATGGGTGAATTTCTAATAATGACCACCTATCTATTGAACCTTAAATCACGTTTACTGTTACCCCGTACAAATCCTAGTCAGTCTGAGGATGAAGAGGAGCAAATAGATCCTCGAGAAGAACTAGTACAAAAACTATTGGAGTACCGGCGTTACAAAGAGGCGGGACAACAGTTGCAGCAGAGGGAATTAGGTTTGACTGAGCGAGTTTATTACCGCCAGGCTAAAGGCGAACCGGACCGGGACGAGGTACTCGTTGTCGATTTAGCTGCTTTAGTGAGGGCGTACCGGAACGTAATGCGCCGCTTGCCTGTTCCTGAACCAGAAGCAATTATTCCCGAAGGTGATGTTAATGTTAGTGATAAAATGATGGAAATACTGGAGATACTGGTTCTACGAAAAGGTAAAATATCATTTAGGCAGCTTTTTGCCAATGTATCCCGGCGACGGGAAGGGTTAGCCTTGTTTTTGGCCCTTTTGGAACTAATCCGGTTGCAGAAAGTTAAGGCCCAACAGAATAGCCCCTGGGAAGATATCCGATTGGAGATGTGGTGATGCCAATTGCTGATGCGAGATGAAATAAAAGCCGCCATCGAAGCCATTCTGTTTATGAGAGGTGAACGGGTAGGAGCCGATGAACTGGTAGAAATATTGGACATTCCGCTTCTAGAACTCCGGGACATAATGAGGGAATTGATCGGGGAGTATTATCAGCCTGGACGGGGTTTGCAAATAATGCCGGTTGATGATGGCTACCTGATGTGTACCAAGAGCGAGTATTCAGAAATACTGGCCCGGTCTGTCCAGCCGGTTAAACGCCGTTTGTCCCAGGCTGCTTTGGAAACTTTAGCTTTAATTGCCTACCGACAGCCTATAACCCGAGCAGAAATTGAAAAAATACGGGGTGTAAAGGTGGAACGGGTTATGGCCAATTTGATGGAGCGTGGCCTTATTGAAGAAGTGGGTGTCAAAGATGTAGTTGGGAAACCCATCCTTTACGGTACTACCCAAGAGTTTTTGCGGTTGTATGGCTTAACCAGTCTCAAGGATTTACCACCATTGGAGGAAGAATAATATGGCTGACAAATCGGTGGATGAAGAAATCAAAATAAAAGCCCAGCAAGCTCGTAGGCTGGCCAGATATATGAGCAGTACTGAGGACTTAGTGGAAAACCAAATTCTCAAGGCCCAGCAAGAAGGGAAATTCGATAATTTGCCCGGGGCGGGGCAACCTCTTAAACTGGACGAAAATCCTTTTGAGCCAGCTGATATGCGTATGGCTTTTAAGATTTTAAAAGATAACGACTTTGCTCCTCGTTGGATTGAACTGGGTAAAGAAATAGATGCTGATTTACGCAGCTTTTGGGCAGAGGTTGATTATTTTAGACGCTATACTTTAATGATGACCGAGCATTCCGTAAACTCACTGACTTGGCGAAGGTACCAGCGCAAAAAGGAAAGCTTTTATTATGAATGCCGACTCAAACTAGAGAAGATTAGCAAGAAGATTTTGGATTACAATTTGCATTGTCCTACTTTTCGATTAGGAAGGAGCAATATCACAGTTGAGGAGGAAATGTCGAAGGTAACCAATGTGATTGAATCGGCCCTTAAACCTTAAACTTAGAATGCATAATGAGTAGGTCAGTTTGGCAATCCTAACCAAGATAGGGGTGCTGTGCAATGCTGGCCTTTTTAGTTTTTGGAACAGTTCTGGTGCTGCTAGCGGGACTGTTGTATTTTATAAAAATAAGAGTCCATATCCGTATTATTATGGTAATTAATCAAAATCAAGGGCTTTTGGATAGTAAAATTGCTTTTTGGGGAAATGAAAAATGGCAAAAGCAGTATCATTTTCCCATATCCTTCCGGACAATCATGTCTTTTTGGCGGGAAGGGCTGCTCAAAAACAGGAAACAGCGACAGCTACCTGTTTGGCTCAGCCGTCTGAGTACAGCGCAAAAAATTGATTTCCTACTGGAGCTGCGTCCGATAATCAGCCGGTTGCTGGCAGCTGTTCATATCAAAAACTTATATTGGAAAACCGTTTACGGAGGAGAAGATGCTATGGAGACGGCTTTAAGAACCGGTAGTATATGGGCAGTTAAGGGAGTTTTCATAAGTATCCTGAGCAGTGTGAGCTGCCTGGAAAATATGCAAATAAGCGTTACTCCTGACTTTCACCAGCAGCGGTTATGGAGTCTTTTTTCGGGAATATTCCAGATGCGGCTGGTACATATTATTCTTGTAGGTGCTCATATTATAATTTGGATGGTCAGGGGGTATTGGCGTGGAAGCACAGCAGCAAGGAGGAAATCAGTCTAATCATCCCATCGAGGGATTAATGAAAACTGCTATGCAGAGTATTAAGGAAATGGTAGATGTTAATACGGTGGTGGGGGATGCTGTAGAAACTAATGACGGCACTGTTATTATTCCCATTTCTCAGGTTGCCTGCGGCTTTGCGGCCGGTGGAGGAGAGTACGATGTACATGCTAATGGCAACAGCAGTGAGCTGCCTTTTGCCGGCGGCAGCGGCGCTGGAGTATCGGTAAAGCCGGTGGGTTTTTTGGTAGTGCGAATGAACGACGTGCGTTTACTTTCCACTAATGGGAATCCACTGGCTGAACGTATGGTGGACCTAGCTCCTCAAGTCATGGATAAAATAGAGGCTATAATGCAAAAACGCAGTCGTCCGCAAGATGATCAGCCTCAGAGGGTACTATAGTGAACAGAATAGCCGTTTAGTACGAGCTGTTCTAATTTTTTCTGCCTTGTCATACCCTTCTACAAACGCGTAGGAGGGATTAGTTTGCTCAATATCATATGGCTTATCCTGTTGGCTTCCGGCATAGTGGTAGCGGCCTTCAACGGTAATATTGAAGTAGTGACGGAAGCTGCCCTGGGTGCTGCCAAAGGAGCGGTGGAAGTCTGTTTTGACTTGGTCGGGGTTATGGCTCTATGGTTGGGTATAATGAAGATAGCAGAAAAGGGCGGTTTAGTCACTGCTTTGGCTCGAGTATTACGTCCTCTCATGGTCCGGCTTTTTCCCAGTGTTCCTCCTCAGCACCCGGCTATGGGGGCGATTATTCTCAACTTAAGTGCCAATATGCTGGGGCTAGGTAATGCCGCTACTCCTTTTGGTATGAAAGCCATGCAGGAATTACAGACCTTAAACCAGAATTCAGATGAAGCCTCCACAGCCATGTGTACTTTTTTAGCCCTGAATACTTCATGTATAACTCTGATTCCCGCCACTATAATCGGGGTAAGACTCTCATTTGGATCCGCTAATCCTACCGAAATTGTAGGGCCTTGTATTTTTGCTACCAGTATAGCCATGACCATTGCGGTTTCTCTGGATTACTGGTTCCGTACCCATAGTCGCTGGCGGAGGCCATCTTAAAATGCTCTTTACTATACTGAATATTATATCCTCCTGGGCTATTCCTTTTCTTTTGCTGGTAATTCCCTTGTACGGCTACCTGAAAAAAGTACCCGTTTATGAGACTTTTGTTGAGGGCGCGGAGGAAGGGTTCATTACCGCTGTTAAAATAATTCCCTTTTTAGTAGGAATGATGGTGGCTATCTCAGTTTTCAGAGCCTCAGGAGCTATGGAATACTTATCTCAAGCCCTGATTCCCTTAACCAATTTGCTGGATGCACCTTCCGAGGTTTTACCTCTGGCCATAATGCGTCCTATGTCCGGAAGTGGAGTTTTGGGGATGGCTACCGAACTAATGAGAACTTATGGACCGGATTCCTTTATTGGTAGATTGGCTTCGGTAATGCAAGGTACTACTGATACTACTTTTTTTGTTTTAACCGTTTATTTTGGCTCCGTAGGGATTAAAAAGTATGGCTACGCTATTATTACGGGATTGACCGCCGATATAACCGGATTTATTGCTTCAATATATATTTGCAATCTTCTTTTTAGATAATAAACCAAAACCATTAAAAATTATGGCTGGGCATTACCTTAACAGGCTCCTAACCGGGCAGTTACAGATTATGATAGGGAGTGATTAGCGCCGGCAGAACGACGTAAATTGGTCTTAGTGTTTCTCCATGGAGAATCTGGTACTTTACCGTATTGATGCAAATTGTTACCATATATAATGGGATATAATAGGGATATGTCCTTGGTAACATGGTGAACAGCAATTAGAGCCCAGTCTTTTCCTTACCCTAATTATTTGCTGGTAATATAATCAATTAACTGAAATATATGCGGCACACAGGAAGCAGCTAGAAGGAGAGAAAAACATGGAACCAGTAGAAACGAAGTCGAAGTTTATTCATGCAGTTCCTAATTTCAGTGAGGGACGCCGAAAGGAAGTCATTGAAGCAATTGTTGAACAACTGCGCAACATTGAAGGGGTTAAACTGATTGACTATTACCCCGATGCTGACTTTAATCGCACGGTAGTAGAAGTAATTGGTAAGCCGGACCCCTTAAAAGAAGCCCTTATCAATATGGCAGGCAAGGCCGGCGAATTGATTAACCTGGAAGAACAGCGGGGCAGTCATCCGCGCATTGGCTCTCTAGATACCATACCTATTTTCCCTCTGGTCAACATCAGTTTAGAAGAATGTGTTACTATAGCCGAGGAAATAGGAGAAGAGATTTTTAAGCGCTATCAGATCCCCGTTTATTTTAGTGGGGAGAATGCCCGCAATCAAATGCGCAAAAGTCTGGACTATATCCGCAAAGGGCAATTTGAAGGGTTAAGGGAAGTAGCTCATTTACCAGAACGGGCACCTGATATAGGACCTGCGGCTTTGCACAAGACTGCTGGAGCTACCATTGTAAGTTCGGCTTTAACTGGATTGGTGGCTGTAAACGTGATTTTGGGAACTTCTGATTTAAACATTGCTAAGACCATTGCCCAAGCTGTACGCGGACCCAGCGGAGGTTTCAGCACCATACGTTCCATGGGCATGTATTTTGCCGAACGAGGCCAAGTGGCTGTATCCATGAATATGTTCGATACCCAGAAGACCCCGCTTTATAGGGTGTTTAATCTAATTGAAGCGGAAGCAAATCGTTATGGAGTCCCAGTAGTAGGAACCCAGATTGTTGGAACCCTCCCCCAAGAAGCTTTGGTCAGTTGTGCAGAATACTTTCTTAAACTGGAAAAATTCAATCGTGACCAGATAATAGAAAACCATCTGGTTGGACTCTAGTGAAGAAGGTTTGAAAAAATTAATACAACCAACGGTAGAGGATTCATATCCTCTGCTTTTTTATGTGTTATAAATAAAAGGGGCTATTAGGGGGCTGTCTATTGGTTAAGATAGACTTAACTAAATAGTATCATCTGAGATAAGTGTTATAGCAAGCGAGCTGACCGGCTTATGGCTTGATTCCCATTTAGGAAGATTTCGACAGTAGTAGTGGACATATACCCTGCAGAAGTGATTTAATAATGGGTAGTGCATGTGCAGTGTTCCAGCTATTTGTAGGTAATTGTGCCCTCTGAGCGCAGGAAAAGTTTGCAGGGCAAATGACTATAAATTAACTGTCGTTAGTTGAGGAGGCTAAAGTTATGAAAAGTGATATTGAAATTGCCCAGGAGTGCAGGATGGCTCCCATTCTTCAGATCGGACAATCAATTGGGTTGACTGAGGACGATCTGGAATTGTATGGAAAGTATAAGGCTAAGGTTTCCTTGGAGGTATGGGAGCGCATCAAAGACAATCCTAATGGTAAGTTGGTACTAGTAACAGCCATCACTCCTACTCCAGCAGGTGAGGGGAAAACCACTACTACAGTGGGGTTAGGCCAGGCTCTTAACCGGATTGGCAAGAAAGCCATCATAGCTCTGCGGGAACCTTCCCTGGGGCCTAGTTTTGGTATTAAAGGAGGAGCAGCGGGCGGGGGTTATTCCCAAGTGGTCCCCATGGAAGATATTAATTTGCATTTTACCGGTGACATACACGCGGTTACTACTGCTCACAATCTTCTGGCAGCCATGTTGGACAATCACATTCATCAAGGCAACACTCTCAATATAGATCCTCGTCAGGTTGTTTGGCGCCGGGTTATGGACTTAAATGAGCGGGCTTTGCGTCATATAGTGATTGGCCTGGGCGGGCGTCTGGACGGTATTCCCCGGGAATCGGGGTTTGATATAAGTGTAGCTTCAGAGATAATGGCTTCCCTGTGCCTGGCAACAAGTCTGATGGACTTAAAAGAACGTTTTAAGCGTATAGTAGTTGCTTACACCTACGATGGCAAGCCGGTTACAGCTGATGATCTGAAAGCAGCCGGATCCATGGCAGTATTAATGAAAGATGCCATTAAACCTAATCTGGTACAAACCCTGGAGAATACTCCTGCTTTTGTCCATGGAGGGCCTTTTGCCAATATAGCTCATGGTGCCAACAGCATCATAGCAACCCGATTGGGGTTGAAGCTGGCTGACTACATGATTACCGAGGCTGGCTTCGGTGCGGACCTGGGAGCAGAGAAGTTCTTCAATATAGTTTGTCGTTATGGAAATCTAAAACCCGATGCTGTAGTACTGGTAGCCACTATAAGAGCCTTAAAAAACCATGGCGGGGTAGCCAAAGACCGTCTGGGTGAAGTTAATATGGAGGCTTTGGAAAAAGGAACGGAAAATTTACTAAAACAGATGGAAAACATACAGAAGTTCGGGGTGCCGGTGGTAGTGGCCCTAAACCAATTCCCCACCGATACTGGTGAAGAACTAGACTTCATTATTCGTCAGTGTGAAGGTTTAGGTGCGGAGGTAGCCTTATCCAAAGTTTGGTCTGAGGGCGGCGCTGGCGGAGAAGAGTTAGCATATAAGGTTGTGTCGGCTGCAAATAGGCCCAGTGATTTTAAGTACCTTTATGACGAGAGTCTTTCTCTCAAAGATAAAATACACTCAATTTGTACCGAAATTTATGGAGCAGAAGGTGTAAATTATACTGCCGAAGCTTCTAAAATGCTGCAACGCTTTGAGGAATTGGGATATGGGAATCTGCCGGTTTGCATGGCCAAAACGCAATATTCATTATCTGATAATCCTGACTTAAAAGGACGGCCTACAGGATTTGAGGTAACAGTCCGGGAAGTAAGGCTGTCAGCCGGAGCCGGATTCATAGTGGCACTAGCCGGTACCATAATGACCATGCCTGGTTTGGGAAAAGTCCCGGCAGCGGAAAAAATAGACATTATGGCAAATGGAGAAATTGTGGGACTCTTTTAGCAAAACAAGGGGTCAGGCTTTAGATAATCGAGAGCCTAACCCCTTTTTAGCTGTCTTTTGGTTATTTCGAGTTTATCAGAGCAAATAATTCTGCCCGCACTTCTGATCTGGTTTCAAAAAGTCCTCTGACGGCTGAAGTTACTGTTATGGACCCTGGTTTGCGGACCCCGCGCATGGTCATACACATATGCTCAGCTTCAATAACTACACCCACTGCGTAAGGACTAAGAGCATCATATATACAATCGGCAATTTGTGAGGTCAAGCGTTCCTGCAACTGGGGCCGGTGAGCATAAGCTTCAGCCACCCGGACTAATTTGCTTATCCCCACCACTTTTCCTCCTTTAGGGATATAAGCCACATGAGCTTTTCCGTAAAAGGGCAGCAGGTGATGTTCGCACATAGAGTATATGGGAATATCTTTCACCAGGACCAGTTCATCATGGTACTCTGAAAAGCAAACCTCAAGAAATTCCTTGGGTTCAGTACCCATACCGGAAAATATTTCTTCATACATTTTGGCTACCCGCTGAGGTGTGTTTAATAACCCTTCTCGTTCGGGATTTTCGCCGATGGCCTCCAGAATCATACGCACTGCTTGTACAATTTGCGGCTTGTTAATTTCCCGATTAGTCATTTGTTAGCCTCCGGTGTAAATAGATTAATTCTAATAATACCAAATAAACCCTGACTTATCCCATAAATATTTCTTTCTGATAGTATTAACATAGGTTTTAGTTCTTATCAAAGCCTGGTATTTTCAGGTTTTTCACTTGAAATACATGTTTATTCATGTCAGGATGATGGTGTAGCTAGACCTTAAAAATAGTGGCTTATTTATGTCAATATTGCTCAATAATATTTAATAGGGTAAGCATCATTGGGTCTAAGGATCAAGTCCTAGACTCTAATCGAATTAAACATCAAAAGGTCTAATTCCACTCTACTATAGATCTGAAAGGGAGAACCATGAGACTTGCCAAGTATTTAGCTCATGCCGGGATGGCTTCTCGCCGCAAGGCAGAGGAGCTAATTACCAGTGGCCAAGTGACCGTTAATGACACGTTGGTTGAGCAACTGGCTTTTTTAGTTAATCCGCACACCGACTGTGTAAAAGTAAATGGGAAACCTGTCAACCTGGAACCTAAACAATATATCCTCCTCTATAAGCCAGCTGGGTATTTGTCCAGTGTCACCGACCCCTTTGGCAGACCTACTGTTATGGATTTGATCCGTGACACCAGTGACCGTTTGTACCCGGTGGGCAGACTGGATTTTGATACAGAAGGTCTATTATTGCTTACCAATGATGGGGATTTTACCAACAAGATGATTCATCCTCGTCATCAGGTTACGAAGCGCTACCGGGCGGTAGTAAAGGGAAGAGTACAGCCCGGGGAGTTAAAACACCTGGAAAAGGGAGTTGAATTGGACGACGGCTGGACATCTCCAGCCAGAGTATGGCTGATCCAATCCGGGAAAAATGAAAGTACGGTGGATATTGAAATCCGGGAAGGCCGTAAACGACAGGTTAAAAGAATGTTCCAGGCTATTGGTCATCCCGTATTACACCTGGTACGTACAGGTTTTGGCAGCCTGGATTTAAGCGATCTGGCCATTGGACAATATCGATATTTAACTCTGGATGAAGTTGAGCAACTATTATCTTTAGCAGGTAGCCAGGCTGATAATGATAATGGTGGGGATATATCGTGAAGATTATCTTTACTGGTCCAGGTAAAGGAAAGACCTCAGCAGCAGCAGGTACTGCTTTTCGCTCCTGGGGGCAGGGCCGTAAGGTGCTAGTAATACTGTTTCTAAAAGACCAGCGTGTCAGTGGTGAATGGAAAGCGGTTAGCTGTTTGGATAGTCCGGGATTGGTGGTCAAATCCTATGGCAGGAAATGTCCTTATATTGGTCATTCCTGCTGCCCAGGTGAGCATGAATGCATTGTAGACCAGCAACGGTGGGAAATTAACGACGAAGAACAGGCCAGGCAGGGACTAGCCTTTGCTGAGCAGGAAATTAAGTCGGGACGGTGGAATTTAATCGTGCTAGATGAGATTCTTAATCTGTGGTCTATCTGGCCTGCTGCCCAGCCTCTAATTGTTGATTTACTGAAAAAGACCCCTCCTGATGTAGATTTAATACTAACGGGAAGAAACTGTACTCAAGAATTAGTTGAGCTGGTGGATTTGGTCACCTCTATGCAGCTGGTTAAGCATCCGTTTCATAGAGGGATTCAAGCCCAAAAGGGTATAGATTATTGATGAGCAGCCTATCAGAGTTCTATCTGCAGCGACTGGGTAAGCTTAGCCAACTGTTGACAGAGGCCAGCACTTTGCCAATTGAGCTCCATCACAGCGGACTGGTAATTTTTGCAGCTGACCATGGCATCAGTACAGAAGGGTACAGTGCTTTTGAGCCTTTAAGAACGGAGCTTTTAGTACGACTTCACCTGGAGGGGAAATCACCTGTTTCACGAATTCTAAGATGTATTGACAAACCGGAGATAATTGTCAATGCAGGATTGTATCGTCCCATATACCATAAAAGGCTAATAAACCACCCCATTCGCCGGGGTACCAGGCCCTTTTTAGTTGAGGATGCACTGACCAGACTGGAAGTAGAACAGGCTGTGCAAATGGGATTTTCATTATGGGATGAAATATCTGGGTGGCAGTTTGATATAATTGGATTAGGAGAGCTAGGAGTTGGAAATACTCTGGCTGCCGAAGCTCTTGCCTGTGCCATGCTGAATCTTGAACCGGAACAGGTAGTAGACAGGGGATCGGCGGATTATAAAGTTATTAGGCAAAAAGCCGATATTATAAAAAGGGCTCTTAAGCACCGGTATCCTGAGCCCCATGACTACAAAGATTTGCTGATGCGGTTTGGCGGGCTGGAGATAGCTGCTTTGACTGGTTTTGTGGTCAGAATGTTTACCTTGAACAAAATGGTCATCTTGGACGGCTTAGTTACTACGGTGGCAGCTGCATTAGCTTCTCTAATTGTGCCTGGTAAAACCGAACTACTTATTGCTCCCAGTTTGGCCGGTGAGATAGCCCACCAGTATTTGCTGGAAAAAATAGGGTTACAGGCTATATGGGATGGGCAGCTTAATTATGGAGAAGGATTGGCCGCTGCTCTAAGCGTATTTTTACTTAATATTTTAACTTAGGTGGCAGAGGAACAGAATTATGGTCATACCGATGTCTGACTCCGGTTAAAAAAACGAAACAGAATGGAGGCAGCAGGTCGATGAGCAAAATCCGGATGAAAGTCCGCTTTGATTACCAGGGTAAAACCCGCCAGGGCAGGTTATTTGGCGGAAAAAGCGGTGATCAGGTGGCCGAAGAACTACGTCAGCACAAGGTTTCTCTAATACGAAATGTGCCCATTCAAGGTATTTATATTGAAGATATAGATATGAGCCAGGAAGTATATACGGTCTTGGATGAAGTTACCGGTAAAATGACCTCGTTTGCACCGGTTACCATTACTTTTAGGGCAGATTCTTTGGAAGATGCAGCTAAGTTTACTATGAAGGAAGAATTCCGCACTATAGAAGTTTTGGAACCCGAGGAACTTACCTTATCACGTTTAGATACCGAAAGACTGCTGCTGAAAATATGTGAGGAAATGTTAAATTACCGGTCATATCTGGAACGTAAATTAGATAACTGGAGATAAAGGAGGAAGCCTGATGGGGAAGGTTTCTCTGGAAGATATTGTTCGAGCTGTAAATGACCTGCCGTCCTTGCCCCAGATAGTTCTTAAGGTTATGGAACTGACGGAAGATCCTGATTCTACTGTCCAGGATATTAACGGGGTGTTATCCCAAGACCAAGGACTGACCGCAAGAGTATTAAAACTGGCCAATTCCGCTTTTTATGGTTTCCCACGCCGTATTTCATCGGTAACTGATGCCACAGTATTGTTGGGATTCAAAACTATTCGCAGTATTGTATTAGCAGCATCAGTAAATGATTTTCTATCCCAACGAATGGAAGGTTATGCTCTGGAGCATGGTGAACTTTGGAAGCATTCCCAGTGCTCCGCCATGACTGCCCGGCTAATTGCCAGAAGGGTTAAGTACTCCAGCTTAGATGTAGCTTATACGACCGCTTTACTTCATGATATAGGCAAAGTCGTGCTCAATAATTATATGAAAGAAAGTTACCATGAGGTATTGGATACAGTAATGAAAGACAATGTAACCTTCTTACAGGCCGAAGAAGGCATCCTGGGGTTCAACCATGCTGAAGTTGGGGCTAAGATAGCTGAAAAATGGAATCTACCTTTAGAACTAGTAGAAGCAATTGCTTGTCATCATGACCTGGACAAAGCTCAGGTTAACCCAAAACTCACCGCCATAGTACAGTTAGCTGACGCTATATGCGTTACTATGGGTATTGGACTAGGGCTGGATGGCATGTTATACCCCATATCCCCAATGGCATTGGAAATACTTGATCTGCAGGAGGCTGATATTGAAAGTATTATAGCGGAAATGGTTGATGTTTGTGTTGATCAGCTAGGTTTTGATATCTAAATAATTAGTTATGCGAATAAAATATTCTCAACGGCCCATACGGGTCGTTTATCATTTTACCCGTTTCCCAGAACCATTACTCTATTGATTTTATCCATTGGCTGGGTTAAATTACTCATTAATAAATGAATCCTAGAAGAAAGAGGACTAGTTTTGGGAAGCATCAACATTTTTGCCGGTGGCTTTGGCAGTGGGAAAACGGAAATTGCTCTTAATTTTGCTATGGATAATCACGCCGAAACCCAAGATGTGGTACTGGCTGACCTGGACCTGGTTAATCCCTATTTTGTTTCCCGCCATATACAAGCAGAGCTGAACGCTCACGGTGTAAAATTGATGGCTCCGGAAGGAGAGCTTTCTTTTGGAGATATTCCCCAGTTACCTGCTCACCTTTTGTCTGAGGTACAAAGAGATAACCACTTACTGATTGATGTTGCTGGAGAAGATGCTGGTGGAGCAGTGATCGGCTATCTACATCGTCACTTAAGAGAACGGGACCCCTTGCATTTATGGCTGGTGATTAATCCTTTTCGTCCCTTTGCCCAGGATTTAAACGAAATTATTGAACTGGTAAAGCTGTTTGAGAATGCTTCCCGGCTACCCTTTACAGGTATCATAAGCAACCCTCATATGGCCGAAGAGACCACCCTAGACATTATCCGCTCTGGTCATCAGCAGGTGCTGGACTATTCTCGGGCTTTGCACCTTGAGGTAGGCTGGTTAACGGTGCGGGAAGAGTTTTATGAACAGCTTGTTCCTGAATATGGGTCGCTACTGAGAACGATTAAATTATATACTAGACCGCTCTGGTTGCAGGAGGACTAGTGGGGAGGAATGTAGTGTGGCTAAAGGCAGGGTAAGGTTCCGTGTTGAACGCTGCAAAGCATGTGAGTTATGTGTAAAGTTTTGTCCTAAAGAGGTTCTGGCTCTTGATAAAAATAGTATTAACCCCATGGGCTATCACCCTATTACAGCAGTGCGGGAGGACGCCTGTAATGGGTGCGGAATATGCGCTGTTATGTGTCCTGATTTAGTTATCGTGGTGGAAAGGGAGTGAAGGCATGAAAAAAATACTTATGAAAGGAAACGAAGCCTTAGCTGAAGGAGCCTTACTAGCTGGTTGTCATGCCTTTTTTGGTTATCCCATCACCCCTTCCAGCGAGATTGCGGAATACATGGCGCGCAAAATGCCTAAACTGGGACGGATCTTTTTGCAGGCAGAAAGTGAACTGGCGGCCATAAATATGGTTTACGGAGCATCTGCTGCCGGAAAGAGAGTTATGACTGCCTCTTCGGGACCGGGAATCAGTCTTAAACAAGAAGGTATTTCTTTTCTAGCGGAGGCTGAACTGCCCAGTTTAATTGTCAACATATCCCGAGGTGGACCAGGCCTGGGTGGAATACAGCCCGCTCAGTCTGATTATTTTCAAGCCACTCGCGGGGGAGGCCATGGCGACTACCGCATAATTGTACTGGCACCATCTGGAGTGCAGGAAATGATGGATTTTGCCATAAAGGCTTTTGAATTAGCAGATCACTACCGGATTCCAGTGATGATTATGGCTGAAGGTACCCTAGGACAGATGATGGAACCCATAGTTTTACGAGACCCGGTAACCCATGTGCCGGATAAGCCTTGGGCTACTACGGGTTGTTATGGGAGGAAACCAAACATAGTAAATAC